>FWPU01009265.1_pt1 | contig 15714 bp, 9 predicted proteins | sample 2228361 | NCBI WGS metagenome assembly FWPU01 (sample SAMEA103939777, study PRJEB20133) | metagenome
TTCCCTGCCGCGCTTGGTGGCGCGTGATTTTCCGCGAAACCTGAAAGGGGTGAAGCGGGCCTCATTGGGCGGGGCTCAAGCCCTGGCCCTGCTGGACGATGGCCGGGTGCTGGCCTGGGGAAGCAATCAGCATGGCCAAACCGAGGTTCCTGCGAGCCTGCCTCCGGCGGTCAATGTGGCGGCAGGTATTTCCAACAGCTTTGCCGTCCACCTCGATGGTTCAGTCAGCGGCTGGGGCCGCATTCCGGCCGAATGGAACCTGGCGGCGCTAACCGAGGTGACGGACCTGGTCGTCCTGCTCAATGGTCTGGTGGCCCTCCGCCGGGATGGGACGCTGTTGAACCAGTACGGCGAGCGCGTGCCGAATTTGGACCGGGTGGTGCAACTCATCATTGGACCCGGGAACAGTTGTTATGCCCTGACGGTGAGCCGGGTAGGCGCGGTGCAGCGCAGCGTGCCGTATCACGTGTTCCGGGCGGAAGAGTCCGTGACCCTGGCGCCGGCCATTTGAGGCACCACCGGCGCGCAGTGGTTCAAAAACGGCCCCTGCACTTGTACGCGGTGACTCCGGAAGACAGCGGGCTCTAACAGATTGCCGCGTGGGACGAGGCGGGCGCCGTGTCCGAAGCCGTGCGGGTGAGCGTGCTGGAAAGCCGGATCACCGGTTCCGGCCGCATCGAGGCCCGGTAGCTGGACGCCGGCGCCGGGTTGGAGGTCGAGGCCGTGCCCGCAGCGGGTTGGAAATGGCGGCAGTGGAATCTGGACGCAACCCGGCGACGGGTGGTGCTACCGGAAGCGGTTGCCCTCGCAGGAGTGCGGGTGGAGGCGGAGTTTGTGCCGGCGGAACATCCCCGGGTAGGCTGGTTTGAGGGGAAAGTCTATGCCTGGGGGCGCTACAAGCCGATCAAGGAAGTGGAGACCGGGCCTTTCGCGGCCATCAGCGGCAACGACAGTCCCAAGGGCGGGCTCTTGCTGCGGACCGACGGTACTGTGGCCGATTGGTCGAACTGGAACAACCCACCGGTCACGGTGCCCGGAATCTCGAACGCCGTGGCCGTTTCTCACGGGTATTGGGCCCACTTAGGGTACGTGGCGCTGGAGGATAGAAGCGTGGTGAACCTCCCCGGCACCTTTCTGGAAGCACCCGCGGGACTTCGCGCGGTGGATGTCGCCGCCCTGGATGAATTTGGCGTCGCGTTGCTCCCGGACGGTACCCCGAGAACTTGGAAAGGCAACGCGCCGCAATCCTATAAGCTTCCGCCCGACGGCCTGGGCGAAATATGGCGCCTGGGTCATGCGTGGAATCACCTTTTTACCGTCGGAGCCGATGGGACTTTGGCACAATGGGGGGTGCAGCATCCCTTCTTCACACCGCCGGACGATGTTCAGGGCGTGGTGCAGGCGACCGGATCAATCAGTCACAGCCTGGTGTTGCTGGAGGATGGTTCGGTGCGCGCCTGGGGTTTGAACGAGTACGGAGAAACCGATCTGGCGCCCGGCTATACCAATGCCGCGGTGATTGCAGCCGGCGCCCACTGTTCCATGATTATCAACCGCCACGGCCTGCCTCAGATTTGGGGTTCTTGGGAGTACAGCGGGGGGCATCCGCCGGCCGGGTTGAGCAACGTGGTGGACATGGCCTCGGTCAAAGAAAGTTACACCATGGCTCTGGTGGGCGACGAGGTGGGGTTGGCGCTGCCCGTGCCGACGGCATACCGCCTGCACACCGGCCAGCGGGCGGTGTTGCATCCGCGGTTTCATGCGGCCCGCTCTTACGCTTGGTACAAGGACGGCCGGCCGCTGCCGGAACAGACCCGCGCCTACCTGAAGCTTGGCCCGGTGACCGAGGCGGACGCCGGCGTGTATCACGTGGTGGCCTTCGGCCGGCAGCGGGCGCTGTCGTATCGCATGGACGTCGAGGTCGCGCCGCCGCCGGTGCGGCTGGGCTGGGCGGCGACCGCCGAACCCGGCCAGTGGGAACTGCTCTTTGAGCCCCCGCTGCCCGCTCCGGCCAGGTTGGAAACCTCCCTCAACCTCGCCGACTGGGAGCCGGTGGCCCCCCTGCCTGCAAACACCGAACGGCACCCGCTGCCCGCGTCCGGCCCGGCGCCGTATCGCTTTTACCGGCTGCAAATCGGCCCGTGAGCGCGGGAGCAACCCGAAACGGCGCCGCGCCGCGCGGGCGGTGGCCCCGGGTCACTGATCTCCGGGAGACAGGCGTTTTACCCGGATGTTCCGGTAGCGCACGAATTGTTGGGTCAGGTCGCCGCCGCCGTGGACCTGAAGCCCGATGCGGCCGGTGTCGGGCAGGCGCTTTTGGGTGTCCGACCACTCCAGGATTTTCACGCCATTGATCCAGGTAGTGACGGTGGGCGGGTTGCCGACGATGCGGGCGCGCAATTCGTTCCACTGGCCGTGACGCCAAAAGTACGGCCACGACTCCGGCAGTACAGGGAAGGGCGCCGCGGCGTTGGGCGGCATCCGGATGCGGTCGGGCGCGCCGTCGAAGCGGAAGTTGCTGGCGCCAAAGCCGCCCAGGCCCTCGCCGTAGATGCCCATGAGGTTTCCGCGCCCGTGATAGTCAATCATCGCCTGGTAGGCGCGTCCGTCCTCGGTGCTGCGCAGAAACAGGCCGCTGTCCGGCCCGAAGTCGTTGTTCATTTCGAGCGCCACCTCGAAATCGCCGAACTCGGCGTCGGTGAGCAGCAGGCCGCCATTGCCGGGGATGTCCTGGCTGCCGACGATGGCGCCATACCGCACCACCCATTTGCCGCCGGTCTGGTTGCCGCTGGCGCGGCTGTGCGGCGTCCGGGCGCTGATGTGCCAGCCGGCGAGGGTTTGGCCGTCGAAGAGCGTTTCCCATTCCGCAGCCCCGGCCCGGGTCCACCCCAGACAGCCCAGAGACAGGCAAAGATACATGAGGCGTTTCATGGCAGGGCAGCCTGCCGGCAACCCCGGTCGCTGACAAGACCATCCGCCGGCCCCTCAAACTGCCGCTGGCGCCGGCGTGCGGGATGAATAACTTGAGGCGGTGAATGGTCCATCCCACCGGGTCGCGATAAGTCGGGCTTGCCCGCCGAACAAGCGGCCGGCAGGACCCGGGGCGGCGACCCGAGAAACGCATGAAACAGACGGTGACACGGTGTCCGCTCCGGCGCCGGGCAACCCCGTCGGCAGCCCGGTAAGACAACTCCAGCCGGGTGACGCCCTCACCCCCAACCCAGGCTTTATGAAAACGTCCTTCCCCCTGATGGGCTCGCTGGCCGCCGCGGTGGCCATTCTGACGCTGGGCTGGACCGGTTGCCGCAGCGCACCGCCGGAGCGCGCCGCGTCACTACCGGTGCTCAAGCCCGTGAACAGCCCGGTTCCGCCTCCGGCGCCTCCGCCAGCCCTTGCCAGCAGGTCGGCTCCGGCAACTGCCAGTCCGGCGCTGGCCCCAGCAGCGCCTTCCGTCACGCATTCCCCCGCCGCTGAGCCCCCACCCGCGCCGGAACCGCCTGCCGCGCCTCCGCCGGTTACGGACGCGGCGCCGCTCGCCCGGGTGGCGCCCCAGGCCCCTCCGCTTTCTCCGGGAGTTCAGGCGGCGGTGGACCTGCTCCAGTCCCAGGTCAGTTCCGAGGTGCTGCTGGAGTTCGTGAAAAATTCCCCCCAAGCCTTTGAACTGGATGCGGAGGACATCGTGTACCTCAAGGACATCGGCATGCCGGACGAAGTGGTGACCGCCATGCTCAAACGCACCGCCGAAGTCCGGGCCGCGGAATCAGGAAGTGAAGCACAGGCCACCGCGTCGGTCCCCGCCGTCCCGCCGGGCGATGCCGCAACTTCCACCCCGGAACAAGCGGCCCCGGAAGCGCAGCCCGCAGCGCCCGCCTCCACCTACTCCAGCACCGTCACGCCGACCACGCCGCCTCCGGGACCGGCGCCTGCGGCTCCGCCGCCACCTGTGACCGAAAATTACTTCTACAGCACCCTTGCGCCCTATGGGGCGTGGCTCTACATCGAACCCTACGGTTGGTGCTGGCAACCGACGGTGGCGGTGGTGGATCGCACCTGGCGACCGTACCTGCACGGGGGACGCTGGGTGTACACCACCGCGGGCTGGTACTGGCAGTCGTATTACACGTGGGGCTGGGCGCCGTTCCACTACGGCAGCTGGTTCCTCAGCCCGGCCTGCGGCTGGGTGTGGGTGCCCGGTTACGTCTGGGGACCGGCCTGGGTCACGTGGCGTTACTCGGATGCCTACTGCGGCTGGGCGCCGTTGCCGCCGGGCTGCGTATGGCGGTCGGGTTTTGGGCTGACCTACCGGGGCAGCCGCGTGTCCGTCAGTTTCGGGTTCCATCTCGGCCCGGACTGGTATGTCTTTTGCGGCTGGAGCGATTGGTGGCGTCCGCATCCCTATCGCTATTGCCTGCCCCGTCACCGCGCCACCGTCGTGTACAACCAGACCACCATCATCAACAACATCTACCTCGACAACAGCCGCAACACGGTCGTCAACGAAGGGGTGCCCGCCAACGCGATGCCGGCGCACGTGCGGCGTGAGCTCCGCAAGGTCGAGCTGGCCGATGTGTCTGTCGGCGACCCGCGCAGCCTCCGCCCGGAACGCACCACGCCGGACGGCTCGCGTCTGGCGGTGTATCGTCCCCAGGTGCCGCCGGACCTCAAAGTGGCCTCCGCCAAGCCCGGTGACCTGCCACCCCGCCCGGTCCGCGCCCGCAGTGAGTCCATCGGATTGACCCGCACAAGCCCCGGCCCGGAACGCAGCCTGACTGCTCCGCCGTCCCGCAGCGAACCGGTCGCGTCCCCCGGCTTGCGCCCCCCCCACCGCGCCGGCTCTCCGCCGGTGAGCGATGGTCTGCGGCACACCGAAGTCCCCGTGCGCCGCCCGTCCGCAGCAGCACCCGCACCCGGTCGAAGCGAGGGCGTGAACCGCCCCGCCATGCCAACGCGCATCCCTGAAGCAACAGTACCCTCTCATCCCGCGCCCTCGGGGAGCGCGCCGGCTCGTACTGAAGCCCCGGTGCGCACGCCGGCTGCGGGTAAGGGGGGACGACAGGAAGCGCCGCCGCGGGTCGTTACCCCGGCTCGTCCTCCGGCGTCAGCGGCGCCGGCGCCCGGGCGAATCACGCCTGGGCTGGCGCCCGCTCCAGCGCCTCCTTCGCGGATCGAGCCGTCGGCTCCCGGTCGCCGTGAAAATCCTGCCTTCAGGTCGCCGGCGCCTTCTCGAAGTGTAGCGCCGGGACCTGTTGCTCCGATTCCAAAGCGTGTGGCGCCCTCCGGCAGTGGGACGTTAACCCGCGGCGCGCCGCCGACGGCGCCGGGTGTTTCCAACCCGTCGGCCTTGCCGTCGTATCCAGTGCCCCGGACCGGCTTCAGCCCAACTGCTCCCATTCGCATCGAGCCGCCGGCCGCCAGCGCGGGCTCGGCGCCGGCCACCCGGTCGCTTCCTCCCCCGCGTTCGCTCGCGCCTGAAATGCGCAGCGCGCCACTGGTGCCACCCGGGGTCTCGTCCCCTGCGGCTCGGGCCTTCACGCCAAGCGCGCCTGCTGCGCCGGGGGTGTCGCCAGGACGGGCTGTGCCCGCGGCGCCGCTGGCTATCCAAGCGCCGCCGATTCAGTCCCGCCCGGCGGGTCCTCCGGCAATGACTCCCGCGCCGGGGCGTTCCTCCGGCGCGGTTCAGCCGCAGGCCTTCGGTGGGCGCTCACGCGGCGAGCCGCAAGAGCCTGCCGGCCCCAAGGGAGTTCGACCCCGGTGAAGTCGTCTCTTGCGGCGATGCGGTTCTGCCGGGATAACAGCTCGCCGGAAGGCATTTTTTGATGCGCGCCTTACAGGGTTTGAATTGCGGCGGGCCGGGTGCCGGGGTGCTGGGGGTGCTGGTCTTGTTGGCAACCAGTTTGCCTGGTCTGGGTGTCGAACCCTCCCTCGCGCCGACGGCGTTGTTTTCCACCGGCTTCGAGGCGTCCGAGGGCTACGATGCGGCCCGGCCGTTGCGCGGCCAACGCGGCTGGCTGGGCGAGGGCTCGGGCGGCAACGGTTTGGTGCGGGACTTCTTTCCCGGCCGGGGACAACAGGCCTTTATCGGCTACGCTCCACCCGCGCCGAAGGACACCCAGTTGACGGTCTGGCGGCCGTTTAACGTGCCCGCCCCCACTCCCGACCGACCGGTGTGGAAGTTCTCGGTGTGGATGCAAATCGTGGACTCGACCAATGGCGAGTACGACGACTTCCGCTGGAGCGCCTACAACTCCGAGGGCAACCGGCTGTTCTCGCTGGACTTTGACAACGCCTCGCTGGCCATCAACTACCTCCTCGACGACAACCAAGGGTTCCGGGACACCGGTTTCGTCTTCAGCACGGAGGTGATTTACCAGCTCGAAATTTGGATGAATTTCGCCCGCAACAACTGGCAGGCGGTGATGAACGGACAGGTGGTGGTGGAGGCCCAGCCCATCACCACCACCGGCGCCCGGCTGGACCTTGCGGACATCGGCGCGGTCTGGGTCATCCGCACCCCGGGACGCCCCGGCGACAACTACCTGCTCTTCGACGATTACCAGCTCACCCTCGAGCCCACCGATCACATCCCGGCCACGCTCGAAATCCTCGGCTTGAACGAGCGGGGCGAATTCGAGCTGTACCTGCACGCCGAGCGGAATCGGACGTTCTCGCTGGACGTGACCTCGGATTTCAAGGACTGGGTGTCCCTGGGCACCAATTACCTCGCCGAGGGATATTGGTACTTCAAGGACACTACCGCCCCGCGTTATCCGTACAGCTTTTACCGGGCGCGGGAGATCCTGCCCTGACGCCGGCGCGGACCAGTGCGGGCGTGCCGGCTCTGGGCTTGCCTCCGGCGAATCCCGGAATGCCGGCCGGATCAGGCCAGGGTCTTGCGGAGGAATTTCAGTCCCTTGACGGCAATGTCTTCGCGGCTGGGCTCGATTTGCCGCCAGATGGCCGCGGCCGCGGCGATGATCTTCACGTCCTGGGTAAAGGACTCGATGACCACGGCGCCGTCGTACTTCACCTTCTTGAGCGCGGCGGCGATTTCGTCCCAGGCGATGTGATCATTGCCGGGCGTGCCACGGTCGCAGCCGCAGGCATGGAAGTGCCGGAGTAGTTTGCCGGCTTTCTTGATGGCCGCGGCCTGATTTTTCTCCTCGATGTTCATGTGGAAGGTGTCCAGATGCACCTTCAGCGCGGGGCTGCCCACGTCTTCGATGAGTTCGAGCACCTGGTCCACGGTGTTGATGAAGTCGGTCTCGAAGCGGTTGAGCGGCTCCACGCAGATTTCGATGCCGCGGTTCAGCGCGTGCTTGCACAGGGGCTTGAGGTTTTTGACCACGGTCCGCCACTGCGCGCGCCGGGCTCTGGGTTCCTCCGCGTTGCGGCGGCCCACCGCCGAGTACACCGGGCCGGCCACGACGGGGGCGCCCAGCACTACGGCCTGCTCAATCAGGGCGGTGATGTAGGTGCCGGAGTTGGCCTGCGCCTCAGGTGTGCCGCGCAGGTCGCGATCCGGGCCAAAGGCGCCGCACACCGAGCAGCAGCTCAGGCCCACCTTGTCCAGTTCGGACCGCAGGTACGCCGGATCCACCGCCGCGGGGTCGTCAATGGCGATTTCCACCGAGTCGAACCCCCATTGCTTGAAGGTCTTGAACCACTTTGCGCTGGCGTTGGTGAAGGGAAACGTGAACAGGAATGAGTTGATGCCGAATTTCATAAGCCTTCCGGGTTGGGCGGAGCTTAAGCGTCCCGGAGCCGGGCGGTCAAAGGCTTTCGCCGACGGGGGTGAAGCCGGCCCGTCCAGAACGCTAGCCCGGCTGGTTCCGCGCCCACGCCATCTGGCGGGTAAAACGGTGGCGCGGCCGCGCCACCGTTCGGGTTTGGCCTTGACCGTGGCCGGGGTGCTTCGCAGCGTGCCCGCGCTTTGACACGCCTCGCGGTTTCCATGAGTGCTTGGCTTTTGAACGGACGCGACTGCGTCGCGCAATGCTGCTGACATGAGCCTCTCGGCCCGGCTGCTCCTGGCTCACATCGTGTTTCTGGTCTCCGGCGCCAGCGCGTTGGGATGCCAGGTGCTGTGGAGCCGGATGTTGGGCCTGGGGCTGGGACAGGAAATGCCGGCGGTGCTGGCCGTGGTGGGGGCGTTCTTCGGCGGTTTTGCGCTGGGCGCCCGCGGTTCGGATGCGCTGCTGCGCCGCTGGCCCGGATGTCCCGGCAGGTGGTACGCCGCCCTGGAGCTGGGGATCGGCGTGTGGGTGTTGCTGTCGCCGTGGGTGCTCGCGATGACCAACCATCAGGCGCCGCGTTTGCTCGGAGTGGAACCGGGTCCGCTGCGCCACGGACTGGTGGCCTTTGGGGTCCCGCTGCTGATCTTGTTGCCGGCCACGGCCGCGATGGGCGGCACGCTGGCGCTGATGGAGGCGTTCACGCGCGACAGGGCGGGCGACCGTCGCGTGGTGGGCCCGTTGTACGCGGCGAACACTTTGGGCGCGGCGCTGGGCGGGTTGGCCGTGCTGGCGTTGGCCGAGCGCCTGGGGTTCCGGAACACACTGGGAGTGACGGGCTTGCTCCATCTGGGCTGCGCCGCCGCCGCGAGTTGGTTGAGCCGGACCGCGCCGGACCGCGCGCCGACGGCGGGGCCGACCCGGCCTCTTCCAGGATCGGTGCCGGGGGACGCGCGGGTGAACCTGTCCGCGTGGCGGTGGCGGCTGGCGCTGTTCGGCACCGGCTGGCTGGGAATTGGGCTCGAAGTGTTGGGAGTGCGGATGCTCAAGCTGGTGCTCGAGGACACGGTGTACACCCTGGCCCGGGTGTTGGCGGTGTATCTGGGGGGCACGGCGCTGGGCGCCGCAGCCCTCAAATGGGCGGCTCGTCGCTGGCCTGTGGCGGGACGCGCCGATGTTTTGCTGGTCGGCCTGGCGCTGAGCTGCGCCGGATTCGGCTGGTCGCTGGGCACGGCGCCCGCGGTGCACGCCCGAATGCAAGCGGCTTGGGGCGGGACGCTCGCGGCCATCTCGGGCGCGGAGGTGGCGGTGGCGGTGTGGGTGTTTTTGCTGCCGTGCGTGTTGATGGGGGCGACGTTTGCGGGGCTCGCCCAGGGGGCGCACGAGGCGGGGTTTGGGCTGGGGCGGGCGCTGGCCTGGAATACGTTGGGCGGGGCAGTGGCGCCGGTGGTGATTGGGGCGGCACTGTTCCCCGCGGTGGGAGCGCGCTGGACGGTGGTCGTGCTGGCGACGGGTTATCTCGGACTGGCGCTGGGGCTGAGCGGTTCCCGTTGGGTGGTATGGAGCGCGTTGCCGCTGGCCGTGGCTCTGGTCACGGCGCCGGATTTGCGGCTGGCGCACCTGCCATCCGGCGAGCGCCTGCGGGTCTGGCGGGAAGGCATTTCTGATTCGGTGGCGGTGGTGGAGACTGCCGAAGGGCACCGCACCCTGCGCGTGAACAACCGTTACACTATGGGCGGCACCGGCGCCTGGGCGGCCCAGCGCCGACAGGCGCACGTGCCCCTGTTGCTACATCCGGCGCCGCGGCGGGTGCTGTTTCTGGGGTCCGGTACGGGAATCACCGCCGCCGGCGCCGCGGCGCATCCCGGGTTGGAGGCGGACAGCGTGGAGCTGGTGCCCGAGGTGGTGGCGGTGATGCCGGAGTTTGCCCCGGCCAACGCCGTGCCGCCGGGGCGGCTGCGCCAGTTCACGGCGGATGCCCGGCGCTTTGTGCGCGCCACCCCGCACCGCTATGACGTAATCGTGGCTGACCTGTTCCATCCTGCACGCGATGGCGCCGGGGCGCTTTACACGCGGGAACACTTCGCCGCCATTCGCGAGCGATTGGCGCCCGGCGGACTGTTTTGCCAGTGGGTGCCGCTGTATCAGACGGACGCAAGGACGTTCCGCTGTATCCTGGGAACATTCCGGGCGGTTTTCGGGGACTGTCAGCTCTGGTTGTTGCGGCTGAACCTGGACACGCCGGTGGCGGGTCTGGTGGGCAGAGTCCCGGACCCGGAGGCTGCGGCGGCTCCAACGCTGACGAACCTCGACGGCTGGCTGGATCGGCGGGCGGGCGCGGGACCGCTGCGGGAGGAGCTGCGCGCGCTGGGGCTGCACTCGGACGAACACCTGGCGGCGCTGTTGCTTACCCTCCGGCCCGAGCGCCTGCCGTCTGGCCCGGTAGCAACGGAAGACCGGCCGGTGGTGGCGTTCACCGGTCCCCGAGCGCGGACCATGCCAAACCGGCGTCCGGATACCACGCTGTTCTGGTTGCTGGAGCAGGTGCGAGCGGCAACCGGCGACGCGGCGGACGGAACGAGGCGACTGGAGCGGTTGCTGGCCGCACGCGACCGGTATTTGGAAGGGCTGCGACAAGAACAGCTCGGCGACCGGGCCGCCGCGCGGGAGGCCTTTGTGGAAAGCGCCGGGTTGAGCCCGGACTTTACCACGGCCTATGCGCACGTGCTGACCTTGGCGGTACACCTCTCGGCTGACAACCCGGCGGAGGCCCGCCGTTTGTTGGAGCGGTTGACGACGGTGCGCCCCGAGGTGCCCGTGGCGCGGGAGCTTATCAAACGGCTGCTGGATCGAGAGCCCGCAGCGCCCTGAGCCGCGTGGGCCGGCGGTGGAGCGAATCCTGTGCTTCCGGTCACACCGTGTAGGACCCGCTGGCGACGGCGCCGCCGTGGCCGGTCCAGTTGGTGTGAAAGAACTGGCCGCGCGGCCGGTCCACCCGCTCGTAGGTGTGCGCGCCGAAGTAGTCGCGCTGCGCCTGGAGGAGGTTAGCCGGCAACCGTTCGCTGCGGAAGCCGTCAAAGAACGCCAGTGCAGTGCTGAAGGCGGGCACCGGAATGCCCCGCTCGACCGCCGCCGCCACCACACGCCGCCAGCCGGGCACGCAGGTCTTCACCGCTTGCTCGAAGAAGGGGTCCAGGAGCAGGTTTTCCAACGACGGGTTCCGGTCGAAGGCCTTTTTGATTTCGCCTAGAAACACGCTGCGGATGATGCACCCGCCCCGCCACATCAGGGCAATGCCGCCCAGGTTCAGGTTCCAGTGATGTTCCCGGGCCGCGGCGCGCAGGAGCATGTAGCCCTGGGCATAGCTGATGATCTTCGAGGCGTAGAGGGCGCGGCGGATATTCTCGATCCAGGTGGCGCGCTCGCCGGGCAGGCGGGCGGAGGTGTCCGGCGGGTAAACCCGGGCCGCCGCCACCCGTTGTTCCTTCAGGGCGGACACGCAGCGGGCGTAAACCGCCTCGGCAATGAGGGTGATGGGGATGCCCAGGTGGGCGGACGAGATGACCGTCCACTTGCCGGTGCCCTTCTGGCCGGCGGTGTCGAGGATTTTGTCCACCAGCGGCTGACCGTCGGCGTCCTTGTACGCCAGGATGTCCCGGGTGATTTCGATGAGGTAGGACTGCAGCTCGCCCTCGTTCCAGGTCTTGAAGACCTGGTGCATCTCGTCGGCGCTCAACCCCAGGCCGTCCTTGAGCAGGTGATAGGCCTCGCAGATGAGTTGCATGTCGCCGTACTCAATGCCGTTGTGGACCATCTTCACATAATGTCCCGCGCCGTCCTCGCCCACCCAGTCGCAACAGGGTTCGACCACGCCGGTGGCGGAGTCGGTGACCTTGGCGGCGATGGCCTGGAAGATGGGGCGGACGTGGGGCCAGGCGGCCGGGCTGCCGCCGGGCATGATGCTGGGGCCGTGCCGGGCGCCCTCCTCGCCGCCGGAAACGCCGGTGCCGATGTACAGCAGGCCCTTGCTCTCGACGTGCCGGGTGCGGCGGATGGTGTCCTCGTAGTTGGAGTTGCCCCCGTCAATGATGATGTCCCCCGGTTCAAGCACGCCCAACAGTTGCTCGATGAACTCGTCCACGGCGACGCCGGCCTTGACCAGGAGCATAACCCGGCGGGGGCGTTTAAGTTGCGCGGCCAGTTCCACCAGCGAATGAGCGCCCAAAATGCTCCGCCCCCGGGCCTCGCCGGCCAGGAATTCGTCCACCTTCGACAGGGTGCGGTTGAAAGCGACCACGGTAAACCCGTGGTCGGCCATGTTGAGAATGAGGTTCTGGCCCATGACGGCCAGGCCGATGACGGCGATGTCAGCGCGCGGTTCCATGGTTTGTTGCGTTGTGGCGACGTTTGAAATCCGGCGACCACCGGTCCCGCGCAAACCGGGGCACAGCCCGTCCACGCGGGAGCCCGCAGCCTACCGCAACGGTCGTCGGCGGAAAACAGTTTCCGCGGCGGGCCTTGCGGCCGGTCACCGGCTGTTTCCGCGCCGGCCCGGCCATCCGTCGCGAAACCTCCAGCAGCTCGGTGTCTACGTTTCCTGCCCCGCCGACAGGCGCACAGGCCTTGCGGTCCGTTCTCCACCCCCGCGCTGAGGAACCGTGCGAGCGCCCGAACTGTACCCTTTGAAATCCGCTTCCGCCCGGCTCCGGCTTACCGCAGGCTGGCCGGATGCGGAATCCCGTCATCCTCGCGCTGGATGTGTCGACCGCGGAGCGCGCCCTGGCGCTGGCCGGGCAACTGGCTCCCCTCCTCGGCGCGGTGAAGGTCGGCAAGGAATTGTTCACCGCCGCCGGGCCGGACCTGGTGCGTCAATTGCGCAGAACCGGCGTCGCGGTGTTTCTTGATCTGAAGTTCCATGACATTCCCCACACTGTGGCGCGGGCCGTGGAAGCGGCCGTGCGGTTGGATGTGCAAATGCTTACTGTGCATGCCAGCGGTGGACGCGCCATGTTGGAAGCCGCCGTGCAGGCCGCGCACGCCGGAGCGGCGCGCCTGGGCCGAGCCGCCCCGCTGGTCCTGGGGGTGACCGTGCTCACCAGCCTGGACGACGCCGCGCTGGCCGAGCTGGGGATTCCCGTGCCGGCGGTGACGCAGGTGGAACGGCTAGCGCGGCTGGCGGTCGGCGCGGGCGTGCGCGGCCTGGTGTGTTCGCCGCGGGAATTGTCCGCCCTGCGCTCGGGATTGCCTGCAGACGTGCAACTGGTCACACCGGGCATCCGACCGGCGGGGGCGGCGGTGGACGACCAGAAGCGCACGCTGACACCGCGAGAGGCCCTGGCGGCCGGCGCGGATTGGCTGGTGATCGGCCGGCCGATTCTGGCTGCGCCGGACCCGCGAGCTGCCGTCGAAGAAATTCTCGCCTCGCTGGCTTGAACCTTTTTGCCGCTTCAAGCCGGCGTGGGGTGACGCTGCAACCAGCCCGGATTTCGGACCGAAGCCGCTGGCCGGTCCGCTCCGGCGGGTGCGGGGTGAGTGACGCGCCGCAGGTGGGGAACCCCGGCCGCCGTGATCTCCAGCCACTCGCTTTGCAGATCCCCGTCCGTGTTGCGGCGATGCCGGTTGGACCAGGCGCCTACATTGACATACCGGGCGCCGGTGGCGCGGACCAACAGTTCATGCACCGGACCGGTGCCGGGTTCGGTGGGTTGGTGAGTATGTCCCGCCAGAATGGTGGGAGGGCGTGACGCTTCGCCCAGGCGTTGGAGCAGCACCGCTACGGCAAAGAACCGCTCGAGGAACCGGCGTGTCTCGCGCACCGTGCCCGATGGATACAGCGCGCCCAACAAACCACCCAGGTCATCTTCAACCCAGTGTTCGATGCGCCGGAGCCCGCAGCGCTTGAGCCATCCCGCGAGGGTGGACACCCGGCGGCCGAAGGAACTGCCGTGGCACTCCGGCATCGCGAAATGGCCGTGCTCAAAGTACAACGCCCGCTCGGGGTCCCACCAGTAGCGGACGGTTTGCACGTGGTGACCCCAATCGCGAGCCAGCACCTTGTCCAACCGTTGTCGCCGGTCAGCAATCAGCTGGAGAAGCCGGGCGGGAGGGTCAACCCGGTGCAACACCCCCTCGTCAAAGTACCACAGCGGACGTTCCTGCGGCGTGTCGCGCGGACCCAGTCGCTTGAAGGCCACGCCCTCCTCCCCCAACCCGTGGGTGAGCCAGATGCGTCCGCCGCGCTCGCGCAGAATTTCCTTCATCACGGGGAGCAGGCGCGGGTCTTCGAACACCCGCCGCCAGGCCCGGGCGTGCCGGCGCAGCAGGGCGAGGTCGCCCTGGTACTCCACGCGCAGCCCGCCGGAGGCCGTGAGTTTGACTTCGGCATAGGCGTGGCGCCGTGCGCGGGCGCGCACCGCGCGGCGGGTGTGTTTGATGTGCTCGCGAAGGATGTCCTCGTCGTGGTTGCCGGCCACATACACCAGGCGCCGCACATGGGACAGCAGCCGAAACACCTCCGGGTAGCTGCGCTTGATGTCGCCGTAACGTTCGTGCAAGAGCTCGAGGAAATCTCCGTTGAGCACCAGCGTGCACCGACGCCAGATGACCTCCTCAAGCAACGCCACCAACGCGGGAATTTTGTGCGGCCCGAAGGTGTCACAGTCCCGCCGGCCCAAATGCAGGTCCGAGATCACCACGTGAGCGCAAAAATCCTCGGCGAAGCGCTCGCAGGCGCGACGGGCGGCGGGGTCCGCGCGCTCCAGGCGCATCGCGAACCCCTCCGGATGAGCGCGCAGGCAGGCATGACCGTGTTCGTGCGGCCGCCACAACTGCTCTTCCGCCAGCGCCCCGGCCAGAGCCCGGGCTTCCTCCGCCGGCAGACCGAACACGGCCAGGTACCGATCCGCCAAACAGACAAGCCCCCGTACGGAGTCCGGGGGATTCCCCGCCAGCTCCGGTGCAAAAAACGGCATGCCCACCAAGCGGGCGTATCGGTCGGCACAGGCCAAGCGTTCCAGCGTGTCGGCTTCGACCTGCGCGCGGACCCGGGGCAACAGGTACTCCGTGGCGTGGGCGCCGAGCCCGGGCAGGGGCATCGGGCGCTCGCCGGCAAGCACGCGCACCGTATCCATGCGCACTACGAAGAGCAGATTGTGCCGGCGCAGCTCCGGCCAAAACCAGCCCCCGCAAATCAGTTCCCGGGCGAAGGCGCTGCCCAATGCCGCGTCCGGGCAGGCAACCGCCACAAATGTCGGGCGCTGCCCTGCCTGCTGAAAGTGGAAGAACGTGCCGCGGGCAGCCGCGCGCCAGGTGTTTTCCAGCCGGCGGGCGGCCGGAGTGGCCGCGGCGTTGGTCAGTGCAAAGCGCACGCGGTGACCGGCGAGATGGTACTCACCGCTGACGCGAGCGGGGGAAAACCATGGGGCCTGGCGATGGCGAAAATCCGGGGCGCTGCCAGGGTTGGTCGGCCGATTCATTCCCGAACCCATTTCGGCCCGGCCGGGTCGCGTGGGTCAATCGCGCGCGTTTGCAGTCCGCGCGAATTCACGCGGGTCACACCGGTCCGTGACCCGGCTGTAACCGTCGGTCCGGCCAGCGCCGTTCGACAACCCCACACTCGCCACTTCCCCGCTGCGGCGGGCTGGGGACAGTCCACCCTACCGGCGCTGGGTTGTCCAAATTTCAGGTAGGGCGCTTTCTCCGAACGCGCCGCCGACTTTCCGCGTCTTCCGCGGGGCCTGCGGGCCGCCATCCGCCGGGCTGGAAGCCTGCCGCTACGGGAGCGGCGGCCATTCGGGCTGCCGTGGCGGGCGGCTTCCAGCCGCCCGGAGAATGGCGCGCGTCCACGTTCCTCATCGCGCTTTTCTCACCTTCGCGTAAGCCCGGCAAAGACTCACGGCGGGCTGGGGACAGTCCACCCTACCGGCGCTGGGTTGTCCAAATTTCAGGTAGGGCGCGTTCTCCGAACGCGCCGTCCCCATTTCCG
>FWPU01009043.1_pt1 | contig 15713 bp, 11 predicted proteins | sample 2228361 | NCBI WGS metagenome assembly FWPU01 (sample SAMEA103939777, study PRJEB20133) | metagenome
GACGTGCGCGGGCCTTGTGTCCGCCGATCAATCGGCAGCCTCAGTCCACCTCTTCCGGCACCAGCGGCTTCACCCTGGCCGGTGGCTCGCTCCGCTGCATCTGCCCCAGCAGCTCGGGGGCCGCGTTCTCCCGCCGCTCGAACTGCACCGCGTCGTCCTTCACGTCCACCACCACCAGGTCGCCCGGCTTGAACTCCCCCCGCAGCAGCTTCACGCTCAGCGGGCTTTCCACGAACCGCTGCAAGGCCCGCCGCAGCGGACGCGCCCCAAACTGCGGGTCGTAGCCCTGCTTCGCCAGCCACCGCTGCGCGGCGGCGGTCAGCTCCACCGCCAGCCCTTGCTCCGCCAGCCGCCCCGCGATGTCCTTCATCTGCAGCGTGACGATCTGCTCCACCTCCTCAATCGACAGCGGCTTGAAGATGATGATCTCGTCGATCCGGTTCAAAAACTCTGGCCGGAAGGTCTGCCGCATCGCCTTCTCGATGGCCTCGTGGTCGGCGGCCAGCTCCGGGCTGTCGCTGGGCGCAAAGCCCAGCGCCCCGCTCTTCCGCGCAAACTCCGTCCCCAGGTTGCTGGTCATGATGATCACCGTGTTGCGGAAGTCCACCACCCGCCCCTGCCCGTCCGTCAGGCGGCCATCCTCCAGTATCTGCAACAGCGCGTTCCATACGTCCGGGTGCGCCTTCTCGATCTCGTCGAACAGAATCACCCGGTACGGGCGGCGGCGCACCACCTCCGTGAGCTGGCCGCCCTCCTCGTAGCCCACGTAGCCCGGCGGCGCCCCGAACAGCCGGCTCACCGTGTGCGACTCGCGGTACTCGCTCATGTCGATGCGCACCAGCGCGTCCTCGTCGTCAAACAGGAACTCCGCCAGCGCCTTGGCCAGCTCCGTCTTGCCCACCCCCGACGACCCCAGGAAGATGAAGGAGCCTATCGGGCGGCGCGGGTCCTTCAGGCCGGAGCGCGCCCGCCGGATCGCGTCGGAGATCGCCACTATCGCCTCGTGCTGCCCCACGATCCGCTTGTGCAGCGCCTCTTCCATGCGCAGCAGCTTCTCCGCCTCCGTCTCCAGCATCTGGTTCACCGGGATGCCCGTCCAACTGGCCACCACCTCCGCAATGTCGTTCACGTCCACGATCTCGTCCAGTTGGTTCTTCTGCTGCCACTGCTCCCGGCTGGCCTCGAACTTCTCCGTAAGCTGCACCCGCCGCGTGCGGTACTCCATGGCCCGCTCGTAGTTGCGCGCCGCGCTGGCCGCGTCCTCCTCCATCTGCAAGCGGTCGATCTCCATCTTCATCTCTTTGAGTTCCTGCGGCAGGGAATACAGCGCCACCCGCAGCTTGGCCGCCGCCTCGTCCATCAGGTCGATGGCCTTGTCCGGCAGCCGCCGGTCCGTCACATAGCGGTGAGAAAGCCGCGCCGCCGCCTCCAGCGCCGCGTCCGAGAAGGTCACCTTGTGGTGCGCCTCGTAGCGGTCCCGCAGCCCGTGGAGCATGGCAATGGTCTCCTCCACGCTCGGCTCGTCCACGTACACCGGCGCAAACCGCCGGTCCAGCGCCGAGTCCTTCTCAATGTACTGCCGGTACTCGTCCAGCGTCGTCGCCCCGATGGCGTTCAGCTCCCCCCGCGCCAGCGCCGGCTTCATCATGTTGCTGGCGTCCAGCGCCCCCTGCGCCGCCCCCGCGCCCACCACCTGGTGCAGCTCGTCGATGAACAGGATGATCTCCCCCTCCGAGCGCTGAATCTCCTCGATGGCCGCCTTCAGCCGCTCCTCAAACTCCCCCCGAAAGCGGCTCCCCGCGATCATCGCCCCCAGGTCCAGCGCCACCACCCGCTTGCCCAGCAGAATCTCCGGCACGTCGTTGGCGGCGATCTTCTGGGCCAGCCCCTCCACAATGGCCGTCTTGCCCACCCCCGCCTCCCCGATCAGCACCGGGTTGTTCTTCGTGCGGCGGCTCAGAATCTGAATCACCCGCAGAATCTCTTCGTCCCGCCCGATCACCGGGTCCAGCTTGCCCTCCGTCGCCAGGCGCGTCAGGTCCCGCGAGTATTTCTCCAGCGTCCGGTAGCGGCTCTCCGCCTGCGGATCGGTCACCCGCTGCCCGCCCCGCACCTCCTTGATCGCTTCCAGCACCCGCTCCTTGGTCACCCCCGCGTCGGCCAGGATGCGCGCCGCCGCCGTCCCCCGCTCGTCCAGAATCGCCAGGAAGACGTGCTCCGTGCTGATGTATTCGTCCTTCAGCCGGTTGGCCTCGTTGTTCGCCAGGTCGATCACCCGCTTCACGCGCGGCGTGATGAACACCTGCCCCGCCCCGCCGCCGTAAATGGCGGCCTTGGGCGAGGCCTTCAGCACCTCGTCCAGCCGTTGCCGGATCACGGCCACGTCCACGTTCATGCGCTCCAGCACCTGCGGGATCACGCCTTCCGGCTGCTCCAACAGCGCCAGCAGAAAGTGCTCCACGTCGATCTGGTTATGCCCGTAGCGCATCAGGATTTCGTTGGCGCGCGCGGCGGCGTCTTGCAGGCGCTCGGTAAAACGGTCAAAACGCATCATCGTCGTATGGTCTTCTTTCCACGAGTCTCAGGAAAGGTTCGGTATCGGGTAACTTCCCTGCTAAACTGGTCCTCAGTTTAAGTATATCATACCTTGCTCGCCTGCCCCCGGCCTGTACAGGCGTTCTAATAAATCTCTGAGAGATTTCTTATGCGTTTTTCACCAAGGTCCGCCCCCTACTCGCGCGGGATGCGCCCGTAGCGCAGCGCCTCCCGCGCCTTCTCCATCAGCGTCTCCACGGAGCGGAAAATGGGGTTCTCCGGGTCGGCGGCCAGCCGCGCCCGCCCCCGCATCGCCTCCTCCAGCGCGTCCACGCTCTCCCACAGGTTCTCGTTGATCAGCTTGATGCGCACGTTCAGCAGCAGCCCGGCCATGATCAGCGGCAGGTAGGCGTGGCTCAGGTCGATGGGGATGCTCCCCTGGAGCGCCTGCACCACCTTCTCCGCGTACAGCCGGTGCTCCTGCGCCGTGCCAAAGCGCTGCCGCGTCGCCACCTCCACCATCGGCAGCCCCACCCGCACCGCGTCGTACACCGCCCCCAGGTACAGCGGCCCGGCGGCCAGCTCCCCCCGGTCCTGCCCGGCCACGGCGGAGTCCCGCACCAGCAGGCTGCACAACCATTGGAACCAGCGCCCCTCGTGCAGCGTGAACCCCTGCTCCACCTGGAGCGCGTCCTCAAACACGTAGGTCAACGACTTCGCCACGAACAGCGCCTCCCCCGGATGCAGCGGTAGCCCCGCCCGCCCAAACCGCTCGCTGGTGGCCTCCTGCACGTGGAAGAAGATGTTGCTCCGCGTGAAGTCCAGCATCACCGCCTCGGCCAGGCTGATCACCTCCTCGATCTTGCCCCGCTCCGCCTGGTAATCCTGCGCCGTCCACAGCGTCTCGTACTTGGGCGTCGGGTGGACCAGCCCCACGTTCACCTGGCCGGGGATCACGTCGAACCGGCAGCGCAGCGTATCCGGCGGCCTGTTGTCTCCCCCAAAGCCCACGTCCCGCAGCACCTCCAGCCGAAAGGGCGAGAGGCTCAGCGCGCTGGGTGGCCGCCCCGTCCCCCGCGCCCGCACCTGCCGGTGCCCCTCCCCCGTGGGCTGCGCCAACAGCTTCACCTGCGCCGGGTAGCCCCGCGCCGGCGGCGTGGGCGGTTGCGCCACCACCGGCAGGTGCACCAACCCCACCTCCCCCGGCCCCATCCGCAGCTTGAACTGCTTCTTGGGCAGGAAGAAGCTCAGCCGGTGCCCGGCGGCGTCCTGGCGCGGCAGCCTGGCCGCCAGCACCACCTCCTGCGGCTGGTCGATCACGCTTTGCAGCAGCAGCAACAGCTCAAAGGGCTGCCCCAGCGCCGCCCGCCCTGGGAACACCCCCAGCGCCGCCTGGAGCGTCTCCATCTCCACGCGCGCCCCGCCGGTGATCGTCCCCAGCACGTCCGGGTAATCGTATTCCACCATGGCTCCGTCCCCTCTGCGCCCGCGCCGTGCTGCTCCTCAGGGCAGCCCCATCCCTCAATGCGCGTATCCGGCCATCTGGTCCAGGGCGCGCTCGATCAACTGGTCCGTCATGGCGAAGATCGGCCCGTTGTCCGCGTCCGCCTCGCCGGCGCGCTCCTCCCTGGCTTTCTGCAGCAGGTAGATCGTCTGGCGCGGCTGCTCCTTGGGCATCACCACCCGCGCGTTGGCGATCAGCCCCGCCAGCACCAGCGGCAGGTAGGTGTGGGCAAAGTCCAGCCCCCCCTCCTGCATCCGGCGCACCACGGCCTCGGCGTAGTCCTCCTGCTCCGCCGCGTCCCCAAAGTGCTCCCCTGTCACCGTCTCCACCATCGTCAGGCCCAGGCGCACCGCGTCCCGCACCACGTCGTGGAAGATCATCTGGCTCGTCAGGTAGGGGACGTTGTTGGCCGCCTCCGGGCGGTCCAGCAGGACGCGGCAGCAACGCAGCAGCCAGGCCGGCACCTCCCCGCTCTCCCCCTCCCCCGCCATCGCCGCCCCGTTCTCCAGCACCAGCGTCAGCAGCTTGCTGATGTATACCGCCTCCCCCGCCTTCAGCGCGTACCCCCCCGCCTTAAAGCGCGTCTGCACCGCCTCCAGCAGCGGGTAGAACACCACCTCCCGTCGGAACTGCGGCAGCGCCCGCCCCAGCGGCTCCCGCGCCCGCTCCAGCAGCACCCGCTCGTCCACGTGGTCGCTCAGCGTCCACAGGCTCACCCACTCCGCCGTCAGCTCCGGCACTTTGCCCACCTCCGGCGGCTTCACCGTGAACGGCACCGCCACCCCAGACCGCCCCGCCCGCTCCGCCGAGAAGATCAACTGCTGTAACTCCCAGATGCGGTCCTGCGCCTCCTGCGCCAGCTCCGTCTCCACGAACAGCCCGCCCCCCTCCGGCTGCCGCACCCGCCGGGGCTTCTGCCGGTCCATGCGCTTCACCTCCAGCTCCACCACCAGCCGGTAGCCCTGGCCCGGCTGCGCATTGGGGGAGGAGGACAGCGGCAGCGCCAGGTAGCCCACCTCCGCCGGCCGCAGCCCCACCAGCAGCCGCTCCCGCTGGGCAAAGAACCGGTGGCGCTGGTTGGCCGCGTCCCGCTCCGGCAGCCGCACCTGCGCCGTCACGTCCACGTCGATGTCAGACGCATTCTGCAGCAGCAGCACGGCCAGGAACGGCCTCCCGGCGGGCGTCGCGGAAGGCCGCACGGCCAGCGCGCACTGGACCACGTCCAGGTTCAGCCGCTCGCCGCCGGTGATCGCGCCCAGTAAGTCCGGCAGGTTGACCGCTTCACGCTCAGGCATCGGCTCGCCTCCGCTGGAGAGTTGCACACCTCATCGCCTCTGCCCCTAGTTTAGCAGAAAGGCCGCCTCCGCGTGCAACGCCCCCGCTTCCCCCTCTCCACGCAGATGTGTACAAGATGGAGAGGGGGCCAGGGGGTGAGGTCCCCCACCACAAAAAAACGCCCACCCCGGCCCCGCCGGGATGGGCGTCGCCCCCTCCAACCGGGCAGCCGCGCCTCTTAGGCCGCCCCCCGCGACTTGGCCGCCATCTCCACCGCCGCCTGCCCCACCAGGTGCCCCTGCACGATCACGCTGATGGGCATCGAGAACAGCGCCAGCAGCCAGCCGATGCACGGGATCAGCGCGATGATCCCCAGCAGGATGCCGTACACGAACATGAAAATGCCCAGCACCAGCAGCGTGGAGAGGTTCTCCATGGCGATGTTCAGGTTGCGCCCAAATTGCAGGAAGTGGTTGAACTCCCGCGTCCGCGCGTAGCGCATCAGCCCCACCGAGAACGGCAGCCACACCACCGCCGCGTAGATGATGCCCAGCAGCGAGACCAGGCAACTGATCCCCAACGAGATCGAGAGAAACCCCAGGTTGTCAGCGCCCCGGAACATCGCTCCGCTGATCGTGTTCAGGATGACGCTCACGATCAGCCAGGGGATGTAATAGATGAACCAGCCGACCCCGGCTATCAGTCCTGCCACCCACCGCTCGGAGAACTGCGTGCCCAGGTCGCTCCAGTCCGGCATCGGATTTCGCACCCCGTCCAGCATGTTGCGCACCAGGTCCAGCCCCCAGCCCAGCACGGCCAGATTCACGATGGGGATGATGCCGATCACGAGCGTGATCGGGACTTTCGACTGCCAGTCTTCGTCTTCAAAAGCGTAGTTAAAGGCGCGGGCCAGATCCATGAAACGCTCCTCCTTGGAACCACAATCAATTTTGACAGGGATTATGATGAAAAACCGGCTTTCCGGCAACCGCGCCTAAACCAGCCCGCCGCGCTTGCGCTTGCCCAGCATCTGCTGCGCGGCCTGCCCCAGCAGATGCCCATATACCGGCGTCCCCAGCGCCACGGCTGCCAGCCACCCGATGCACGGAATCCAGCCAAACAGCGAGAAGATCACCCCCGTCAGGATCAGGTACAGGGCCAGCGTGACCAGCGTCGAGAGGTTGTCCTGCGCCAGGCGCAGGTTCTCCCCAAACTGGAGCAGGGTGCTCAGCTCGCGCTCCCGCGTGTAGCGCACCATGCCCGCAAACAGCACCGCCAGCGCCACCACCGTATAGGCCACGCTCAGCCCCGCCGCGCCGCAGCCCACCACCAGGCCGATGACCTCGCCCCCCCGCGTCCCGGCCAGCATCCCCGCCCCCGCCAGCACGCCGATCACCAGCAGCAGGGGGATGTTGTAGACCACGCTGGCGATGAAGTACATCAACCCTGCCGTGAACTTGTCCCCAAAGTTGTCCCAGGCGGGCATCGGATGCTCCTCACCGGCCACCACGTTATCCATCAGCGCGATCACCCACCCGAACAGGGCGAAGTTGACGATGGGGATCAGCCCGATCACGGCGGTGAGCAGCACCTTGCTCACCCAGTCCTCGTCCTCGAACACGTAGCTGAATGCCCGGCCAAAATCCATGCGCACTCCCCCTCACACACTCAGATTGCATGCCGTCTTGCCAGCGACTTCGCGGGCAACGCCCCCCCCAGCCACGAAGATGAGTGGAGGCCAGGGGGTGAGGTCGCTCCACGCGGTTGAAGCGGGTGATTCAGGAGGCGAGGTCGGGCGTCGGGCCTTCCCCCACCTGTCGCCGGTGCGCGATGAGCGCCAGCCGCAGGCGCGGGCGCGTCGCCAGCCCTCCCTGGATCGCCAGCACCACCCCATCCACCGTGCTCTGCACGCTTTGCAGCACCCGGCTGCCGTCCAGCGCGTAGACCTCCCCCAACACCTGCCCCGCGCTCACCGTCTCCCCCGCCTTCACGTGGGCGTACCACAGCCCCGTGTGCTCCGCCAGGATCGCCTCGTGGTCCAGGTACAGCGCGCTGGCCGGGGCAGGGGCCGGGGCCTCCGCCGCCGCCAGCATGTCCATCCCCGCCAGCACGTTGCGGATCACCTCCAGGTGAAAGTTCACCGCCTCCTCGTCGATGTGGTGGCGGCGCCCCGCCTGCGAGACCAGCAGCGCCGTGCTGGCCGCCAGCGCCGCCGGGGCCACCTCCCACACCCCCGGCGGATGCAGCAGCCCCAGCCCCGCCCCCGCGTACCCCAGCAGGATGCGGTTCTGCTCGCTCACCTGGGCGTCCTCCCCCTGCGTGGTCCACACAAAAGGGATCACCTCCTCGCTCGTCTCCCCCGCGTGCAGGTCGATCCAGGCGTCGGCGGGCAGCACGAAGTTCTGGTAGATGAAATAGGCCAGCCGTTGCGTCGGCTTGCCCTCCAGGTCGCCGGGGAACACGTGCTTCAGGAACAGCCCGTCCAGCGGATTCTGGCTGTGCTGCGCCTCGAAGCTCAGCGGGTCCAGGATCGGGCAGATCATCACCCGCCCCGCCAGCGTCGCCGGGTCCAGCGCGTCGATCAGCCGCAGCGCCGCCTCGCACCCCGCGTATTCGTCCCCGTCCATCCCGGAGGTCACCAGCACCACCGGGTCCGGCTCCGTGCCGTTCACCAGCGCCATCGGGAAGTTGACCCGCGCCGCCCCCACGTCACCCCCACGTCCACCGGGAACACGCCCCGCAATGTCTGCCCCGGCTCCACGCGCAGGGGGCCAAGCTGCCAGGTTTCTCCGCTCATTGCTTCCTCCCGTAGGGCACACCGCCAGGCGCAGGCAAGCTGGCCGCTATTATAGCAGGCTTTGCCTCCCGGCAACGGCCCGCCCCCCGCCCCCTGCCCCCTCGCCGGTTGACGCCCGCAAACTGCTGAGAATAGAAAAGGCGTGCCCTACGCTTCATTCTGCCAGGTGAGTCGCACGCCACACATCAGGGGAATGTTACCGCTGCAACAGATGAACGACCTCGAAGTGCCGATCCTTGCGCACTTGCAGTTGTTAGCGCCCGCTAAAACAATTTCGACTGATGAATGGATGACTCTGTCGTGTCATCTACTGGGGGTTCTTCGCTCATGCCAGTGGTGCGGGCTGCTGCACATACCTCCCCCCAACTGACAAAGTATTCATCATAGTATCTAATCGGGTATCTCCCGTGTTCTATAAGCTCTTCCCTGCTGGGTAGGTGGCCCAACCACTCTGCGACCCGCTTTACTTCCAGTTGAAGCGTTTTCTTGGGAACCTCGTACTTTTGCTTAGGCATCCTCGGCACAGGGCTGTTCTTGGCACTCAGTCTCCGTTCAGCCTTTCGGAAAGGGTCTAAGCCTGCTTCAATCTCCTGATGGCGGCCCAATGCCATACGGTGATACCGCCCTTCCAGCTCGATCCCGATGTAGTGCCGTCTCAATTGGTGGGCTGCCAGGGTAGTCGTGCCTGAGCCGTTGAAGCAGTCAAGCACAACCTCGCCAGGTTTTGTGAAAATCCCAATTAGTCTATATAGCAACTGGGGCGGCAGTTGAGTAGGATGATCAACTCGACGACTGTTGTGTTTGAGTCGATGTATGTCCCACCATAAATCAGTCAAAGGCCCTCTGTCATCAGCCCCTCTCCTCATACGGTTTCTTACACAGGTGGCCCGCAGGCAGAAACCTTCTGCCAGGGGATTGAGCGCGTCAAATGTGAGTGGTGCATACCCTGGGTTGGTTTTGCCTGCTTCTCCATTCAACCCTGGCAGTGGCCTTGAATCTCCCTTGCTGAAGCATAGGATCGCGTAGTGCGCAGGCATGATCTTCCTGACAGGATAAGACAAAGCATCCCAAGCGATCCATGCCTGGAAGTCCAGGATTGCCTCCAGGTGGAGGAAGTGCCGAATAGCCCAGAGAGGGATATTGAGTAGCGCCAGAGTTCTACCGGGTTTAAGAACTCTGGCAAGCTCGGTTAACCACTCATCGCACCAGTTGAAATATCGGGTTATTTCCAGGTCATCCGAGTAGCCGGTATACTTTTTGCCCAGGTTGTAAGGAGGATCGGTAAAAACAAAGTCTACGGAATTATCAGGTATCTTTTGCAGTTGTTCAATCGCGTCCCCACAAATGAGCGTGTTGGTTTCCAGTAGCCGGTTCGAGGTTTCAGTTGCCTTTATCACTGGGGTGGCAGGGATACGCGCCATGTTCAGCGGGCGGCAGTCAACTACTGTCAGGTTCTTATAGGGCCTGAGACCAAACAAATCGGCCAGGCGCTCAAACACAGCAGTCAGGTCACCATCAAGGTCACACGCAACATCCCGCCACACGTCAGACATGAGCGTGCCGTACTCGTGATAGGTGTGCTTCTTACCACCGTAGTCTTTGGTGGTTTTGCCACAGGCTGGGCAGTAAGTGTACTGAATTCTGGTTTTGGTGTGCCGCAGTGGCGCATTGTATCGGGTGTAAATCAGCGCTCCAAAATGGTACTGTGGCAGTGTGGCGTTGCCTGCCACCTGGCGGGGAGCAGTTCGTTTAATGGCTATCCAATGCTGGTAACGCAGGGGCATGGCTGCATGAACGGCCACCAGGTCGATGACCTCTCCCAAGACGACTAGCGTTGCCTTTGAACCAAGCCTGTCGGCAACAGAGGCCACCAACTCTCCCACCCCCTGGAGACGATGACTGAACTGCTCAGGTCTACAAGAGGGCAGTCTCAGCACAAAGGCATCGGTGCTCACCGAGGCCTCTTCGATCAATGCCTCAATAGTGTTTACAGAAATGTGCTTGATTGACAGCCTCCGACTTTCTTCGGACAGGTGAGTCATAGCGCTTGTCTTGCACCGTCAGTGAAATACGCCGTCAGGAATTCGCACAACAAGTCAAACTCCGGTTTTGAGAAAGCGACTGTGCAATGGCTGTGCTCGCAGATGGTGCCAACCGCGCTCACGCGCTGGAAGTTTCCTGCACCATCAATCACATAAGCGATTTTATACCCCGCCCCCTGACGCTCACCCCTCCTCCACGTGCAGCGCCTCCCACTCCGCCAGCGCCGCCTCCAGCTCGGCCTCCGCCTGCGCGTACTGCTCCCCCAGCTCGCGGACGCGCTCCGCGTCCCCTGCCGTGCTCGCCTCCCCGATCTCCCCGCTCAATTCCACCAGCCGCACCTCCAGCCCGTCGATGCGCTTCTCCAGCGCGGCGGCCCGCCGGGCGCGCTGGTAGGCCGAGAGCCTCGGCTGCCGCTCGCCGCCCCGCGCCCTGCCGTCCTGCTCCGCCTGCTGCCCGGCCTCCCCCTGGCGCGCCTCCCCCCGCTCATCCGCCCCCGCCGTGGCCGTGATCAGCGGCGTGGCGGAGGCCTGCCCCTGCCGGGCGGCCACGTACTCCCGGTACGGCCCCTCGAACACCGTCATCTCGCCGGGCCGCACCGCCCACACCTGCGTCGCCAGCGCGTCGATCAGGTAGCGGTCGTGGCTCACCATCAGTATCGTGCCGTTGAAGTCCTCCAGCACCCGCTGCAAGATCTCCTGGCTGGGGATGTCCAGGTGGTTGGTCGGCTCGTCCAGCAGCAGGAAGTTCGCCCCGCTCAGCGCCAGCTTGGCCAGCGCCACCCGTCCCCGCTCCCCCCCGCTCAGCGTGCTGATGGGCCGGAACACGTCGTCCCCCTGGAACAGGAAGGTCGCCAGGTAGTGCCGCGCCTCGCTGATCGGCATCCCCCGCACCGCCAGGATCTCGTCCAGCACCGGGTTCTCCGGGTTCAGCTCCTCGTGCGCCTGGGCGAAGTAGCCGATCTGCACCCCCGCCCCCAGCCGCACGCGACCGCTCTTAGGCGGAAGCTGGCCCAGCAGCGTCTTCAGCAGCGTGGTCTTGCCCGCGCCGTTGGGGCCGATCAGCGCCGCGATCTCCCCCCGGTACAGCGTGATGTCCGGCACGGCGAACAGCGTCTCCCCGTCCTCGTAGCCCACCGCCAGCCCGTGCGTCATCAGCACCTTGTCCCCGCTGCGCATGGCCGCCTCCAGCCGCACGCGGATGCGCTGCTGCTCGCGCGGGCGCGCCACCAGCCTCGCCCCCTGCGGCCCCGCGTCCAGCCGCGTGGAGCCGCCCATCAGCCGTTGCAGGCGGCGCAGCCGACCCTTGGCCTGGTTGGTGTTCTGCCCCGCCATGTTGCGCCGGATGTAGTCCATCTCCTTCTGGATGAAGGCCTGCTGCGCCTCGTACTCCTTGCGCTGCCGCTCGTGGCGCGCCTCCCGCTGCTGGGCGTAGTGGCTGTAGTTCCCCCGGTACACCTCCAGGCCCCCGAACGCCATCTCCCAGATCGTGTCGATGGCCCGGTCCATGAAGGTCCGGTCGTGGCTCACCGCCAGCACCGCCCCCCGGTACGATTTCAGGAACCCCTCCAGCCATTCCACCGCGTCGATGTCCAGGTGGTTGGTCGGCTCGTCCAGCACCAGCAGGTCCGGGTCCTCCAGCAGCAGCCGACCCAGCAGCGCCCGCGTCCGCTCCCCGCCGGAGAGCTTGGGCAGCGGGCGGTCGTATTCCTCCTCAGTAAAGCCCAGCCCGGTCAGCACCACCCGGATGCGGTGCTCGTACTCGAAGCCCCCCGCCGCCTCGTAGCGCTGCTGGAGCCTGCCGTAGCGCTCCAGCACCGCGCCGTCGGCCTCCGACGCGGCCATCTGCCGCTCCAGGTCGGCCAGTTGCGCCTCCATCTCCCGCAGCGGCGCGAAGACGCGCAGCATCTCCTCCCACAGGGCGTGCTCCCCCGCCAGCTCCGGGCGCTGCGGCAGGTAGCCCATGCGCAGCCCCTTGGCCCGCTGCACGCTGCCCGCGCTGGGCTTCTCCAGCCCGACGATCAGGTTGAGCAGGGTGGTCTTGCCCACCCCGTTGGGGCCGACCAGCGCGATCCGCGCCCCGTGCGGGATGCTGGCGCTGATCCCCGCGAAGATGTCCTGCGCCCCAAACGACTTGCCCAGGTTGGAAAAAGTCACAAGAGCCATCGTTCACTGCCCTCAGCTTGCAGCGGCCAGCCCCAGGGCCGCCCGCCGGATGTTTTCTCCCTCACCAGGTGACGCGAAAAAACGCGAACCCGCCGCCGATTCTATCCCACCCCGGCCAAAAGGCCGCGAGGCAGCGCCCCACGGCCCAGGTCGGCGGCAACAAAAAAGGCCGTGGGGGTGCGCCCACGGCCCTTCAGCGTCTTGTAAGAGTATCGCTAACGGCCAGCAGGCGCACTGCGCAGGGGAGCCACGCCATCCACTGCCCTGCTCGTCAGAACCCTGCTCATCATCGCGCCTGCGTCCTCTCGTCCAATGCCCGCACAGTGTACATGCCCGGCCCCGCCCTGTCAAGCGCCAGCGTTTCTTGCGCGCTGCTGAATGAGACGCACACACGCATGGATAGCCGCAAGATAGTGATAAAAGAGCCAACTCAGATAGATCGCTTCGTCGTAGTCCGTCTTCTGCTTTTCATTGTGATGACGGATGCCAAAATTGTTGAGGATATTGAAAAGATCGCTTTCGTCCTTCGAACTGAGCACTTCCTTGGCTTTAGGGCGCACGAACTCTAAGACATCCCCAAGGTCTCTCACGGCATCACGCCTACTAGCAAGAGAGGACCGAGAGCGCCTGTACTTATCAATAGCCGTCTGAACTCGACTTTCGATATTCTGCTCATCATAAGGCGGCAAGGGTGCTTCTAATAACGACTCCGTACCTGGTAACCCGAGGATGACAATCTCACCGTCCTCCGATAACTCGAAACCTTCGCCATAGTCAACGAGAAAATTGTTGATCTCGGCTCGATATTCCTCTCTGCCCTCCAACTGATCAAACGTCTCGTAATGCCAGCCGCAATTTCCATAACTGTGAAACCGGCCTTTAACCGGCATGGATATGTGGTCGTAAAGAAACTCAATCACATCGAATAAATCGTCCTCAGTATACTCTTGATACCGGCTTTCAACCGGCCACAGGTTCGATTTGCGTAGCTTGCGAAACCAATATGACTCGTAGTCTGCGCCTGCGGTCCCGGGTACATCACCTTGATCCACACAATAGTATCCAAATGCCTCCTGGAAACAGCCTTTAGCATCCAAATCGCTGTATAGAGCGAAAAAGAGTCCCAGCAGGTTCGGCAGATCGAGGTGAGGCTTCTTGCCGGCCCGGACCGAATAGTATCGCCTTGCAGACATAATCATCGACCCCATCAGCTATGTCTCATTATGGGGATTATACCACCCCAACACTGACCTGCCTGAGATTAGATGTGATGAAAGGCGGCGCGACCCATCGCGCCGCTACAAGATCCCTGCCAAGTGCGAGGGTGGGGAACTGGAACGTGTTTAGATACGCTCTAGAACGGCGCTAGATCCTCATCGGAGGTGTCTGTCTTGTTTACCGCTTCCAGGATTGCATCTTCGATGAGCTTAACCGGCCCTGCTTCGAGCAATTGTTGGCTGAGTTCGGCAATTGCCCATGGATTTGCCTTAATGACATCGACTGCAACATGAGCCGTCGTATGATCTCCGATCCGTCCAATGAGATTACAGAAGATCCCTTGCACATACCAGCGATTATGAGAGACACCTAGATGTAGCAGTCTGCTGAGGATCAACCTCCGAACAGACGGATTATCCAGCCGATCATAAGCTTCTCGATAGAAGTTGGCTACTGTATCGCAGTAGGCAAATGGTAATTCTCCACTAACATAGTGATCGAATTGCCTTAGCACCCTACGGAAGTTTTCAGGGCTGTGTGTCACATACGCCTCTAGCCAACCGCCCTTGATCTTGGGCACGAACTCTAAATAAATGGTCTCACTGTTTGAATTTTCGGTAAGTATCCGATCCAATTTTTGGACACCGATCCTCGACGGCATCTGTGAGAAGATATCCTTCAGATTTGCTTCGGTTTCAGCAAGCCGTGACCGAAATTGGCTCACATCTGCACTGCGCTCTAAATCAGCTATCAACTCGTCAATTGTCTGGTAGCGTTTCTCCGGGTCCAGATCGGTACATTTGGCAACTATGTATCGGTAGCGATCCTCGACCGAACCTATTTGGAGATCTGGGAACGGCGTGTCTCCTGTGAGGGCTTCATATAGAATCTTTCCCAAAGAATAGATATCTGAACGCCCATCTGCCGATTTGAAGTTGCGTATTTGCTCAGGCGCTGCGTAAGCTATCGTCCCCAAACCATCCCCTGTGTAGGTGAGAGTCTTGGTGCTCAGAGTATCAGGATCGATTCTTTTGCCAAGCCCAAAGTCACTGATCGCCACAATATCATTTGGAAATAAGAGGATATTCTCAGGCTTCAAATCTCGATGAATAACGCCATTCCCATGTGCATACTTCATGCCCTCAAGAATTTGACGAAAGATATACAGCAATCGCTCTGTTTCAAAAGACAGAGTTGCCATTTCGTCCGCAAGGCTGCCCGGAGCAAGCGGCATTGCATACCAAGGCGGATCAGCATCCAAATCACACGCCAGTATCGGCAAGATGTTATCATGACTGAGTTTCGATTGAATACGGACCTCTCGTTCGAAACGCTCGCGATCCCTAGAACTGGAACCGGGCAGTAGTTCCTTGACAGCAACAGTTCCACTAACCCCTTCAACGAGGGCCTTATACACAACCCCGAAACCGCCGGAACCCACTTTGCTGATTTTCTGCATCTTGCTGCGAAACATGGATTGCCATCGCCTCCAAGGAATGAGTATCAGAGATAATTATAATACAGGCTTTAAATCTTTGTATATGGAACGATGGGACAACTATAGTAAAACACTTTCTCCTGCCCCAAAAAACCTTAACACCCCATGAGAAACCATCCCGCTAAGCACACAGTATCTTGACAACTCAGATAAAAATACGCCATCATCTAGAACATCAGTTCTATTTTCTTGTCAGGAGAGAGACAATGCCTCAACGTAAAATCGCCTGGTTGGAGATGTCCGCCCCCAATCGCCTCCAGACCGCCCAGTTCTACGCCGACATCTTCGGCCTGGAGCTGAAGGACCACCCGGACATGCGCTACACCACCCTCGCCACCGGCAACGCCGACCCCGGCTTCGGCATCGGCATCGGCCAGCCCACGGAGGAAAACCCCGGCGGCACCTACTTCTACTTCGAGAGCGACGACCTGGAGGCCGACCTGGAGGCCATCAAGCGCAAGGGCGGCCAGGTCGTCGTCGAGCCGTTCGAGGTCCCCAACGTCGGCTCCATGGCCTTCTTCCGGGACCCCGGCGGCAACGTCATGGCCCTCGGCAAGTTCACCCAGCCCGGCGGCTAGCCCGCATTTCTCCTCCAATGCAGGGCGGGGCGGTCCTCCGCTCCGCCCTGCCCCCCCCAATGCCCCCCCCCCCCCCCCCCCCACCATCCCCCCCCCCCAAACC
>FWPU01009268.1_pt1 | contig 15712 bp, 13 predicted proteins | sample 2228361 | NCBI WGS metagenome assembly FWPU01 (sample SAMEA103939777, study PRJEB20133) | metagenome
AGCTAGGGTTGGGGTAGAACTGGGCGTTGAGTCCCACCGCGGTGTCGGTGGGGGTGGCCGGACGGGGGGGCGGGCTACAGGCCAGCAATACCAGCAGGAGCCATGTCCACAGACCGAGCCAATGCCCTTTTTGATGCAGCATAACCGAGCCTCCTGGGTTGCAGGGCGGAAAGAGAGTGCTGCCAGGAGGATACCGGGAAGGTCAAAAAAAACAAGATGGTGCTGGGTGTGTTTACTGAGTATAAATTGTTGAAGGAGAGCTTGAGCCGAATATCTTTTGCTGTCGCAAAGCAATGGCGGGCTTAGTCGAACAGGTCGAACAGCCGGCCCAGCTTGCTTTTCTTCTTACCGTGGCGCTTGTAGTACTCGTCGTCGTCGGTGTCGTAGGGGTTGCGGTGATAGGTGGGCGGGGGGGCGTACTGCTGGCGGTAGCGCTCGAGCTCGGCCTCGTATTCCTGTTCGTACTGGCGCACCTGGCCCAGCAGTTTTTCCATCTCACCGCCGTCGAGCCAGACACCCCGGCACTTGGGGCAGACGTCAATGTGCACGCCGTTGCGCTGAATTTCGTTCATTCCGGTTTGGCAGTTTGGACAGATTAGCAGGGGCATAGATTCCTCCACCTCCAGCCTGCCAGAAATTGCGCCCAACGATGGGGATATAGCTGCTATTCAAGCGGCGGACTTTACCCTACAGTGGTGAAGTAAAAACGCCCTTCCCACGCTCACAAAACTCATGCTGCCAACCCGTTGGCTGCTGGGTTGTTTGGTGCTGAGGCGTGACTTTTACTGCAAATCTATAGGTTGAATATCACTAGAGCCGCCCCGCCCACAACCTATACTCCAGGGCGATGAGCTCTCTGGTTGCTCCCCTTCTGATTACCATGGCCTTGAGCATTGCTGCCTTTTTTGCCCACCGCACCATGAACCATCTGCACCGCCGGATGCTCGAGTCCGAGCTGGGCGGGCGCGATTACAGCGAACTGAGCGAGCACGACCGACAGTTCATCAACGAGGTGGTCAACCACAAATTCCAGCAGTCCATGGGCGGTCGGCTGGCTTCATTCGTGCTGCTGTATGCCTACCCTACGCTTTACATCGGCGAAAGGGTGTTCGGGCGCACCCACTGGAGCGCGGTAGAGGTGTTTGGCGGCTCGGCACTGCTGTACTTTTTGCTGCTGGCCCTGACGGGTCTGGCCTCACGGGCGGTCTGGCCGTAAGTCTAAGCGATTCAAGCGGAACCGGTATCAGATTGGCCCCGTGCGCATCGGCTTGGCTCAGCGCTTGAGCAGCTCCAGCGCCACCCACAGCCCCAGCCGCCGTTCGGGGCTCTCGAGGTCGCCCAGCATGCCCCTGAGCTGCTCGAGGCGGTAGTAGATGCTCTGCCGGCGCACCCCCAGCCGGCGGGCAGTCTCGGCGATGTTGAACTGCGAGGCCAACAGGGCTTCCAGGGTGGCCAGCAGGGTGCTGCGGGGCCGGCTGGGCAGGTTCAGAATGGCCCCTAGCTGGCGCTGCAGAAAGCTGCGGTCGCGGCCAGTCTCGACCAGGGCCTCCAGTAGCGAGTCCAGCAGCGGCTCTTCCCTATCCACCGCCGGGCGCAGAATACGCTCGTGGGCCGCGCGGGTCAGGTCGGCAAAGCGTACCTCGGCGCGAAAAGCCAGAATGGGGAATTGCAGCATTCGGGCGGTTTGCAGCATCTCCGGGGGCACCTCGGTGAGCCACTGCACCAGCTCGAGGCCGAGCCCCCCCACCCCGGCCTCGGCCAGCGCGCGCACATAGGCCACCTGGGCCTCGGGCGTGCTGCGGGAGAGCTCGAGGCCAGTGGAAAGCACCAGTTCGCCCCCCGACAGCAGCCGGGCCACGTCCAGCACCTCGGCCACGTGCACCCAGGTGATGGGGGTCTCGAGCCGACTCTGCCCCGAGAGCAGTTCCGCCCCGGCAAAGGCGGGAAGCTCGAGAATCTGGCGCAGGGTGGGCAGGTGCATACCCTACTGCTTGGCAATCCAGTGCATGGTCTTCTCGGCCAGCCGATCCAGGGCCTGCACCGCAAGCTCGAGGTGTTCTTCCTTGGTGTCCTCGATTTTGTTGTGGCTGATACCGTGCAGGCTCTGCACGAACATCATCACCGTGGGAATGCCGGCGCGGGCCACCTCGGCGGCGTCGTGCAGGGGCCCCGAGGGCAGGCGGTGCGAGACCCCGGCCACCTCGCGGATGGCCTGGTCGCAGAACTCGATCAGCTCGGGGTGGAACAGGATGGGGTGAATCCGCCAGATGGTGTTCCACTCCGGCTCCGGCAGGCCCCCCTCGCGGGCGAAGCGCTGGCTGGCTTTTTCGGCTTCGAACTTGAGCCGGGCCAGGGCATCGGCATCGAGGTGGCGCTGGTCGAGGGTGATGGTGCATTCCGCCACCACGCTGGTCACAATCCCCGGTTTGGTGATGCAGCTTCCGATGGTGCTGACCCCCCCATTGCGGTCGGTGATGTTGTAGATCTCGGAGGCCATTTTGCCTGCGGCCAGAAAAGCATCCTTGCGCCTATGCATGGGCGTGGAGCCGGAGTGGGCGGCCTGGCCCCTAAAGGTGATGGCGTGGCGCTCGACCCCGAAGGTTCCCAGCACCACCCCCAGGGGCAGGCCCATATCCAGCAGCACCGGGCCCTGTTCGATGTGGAGCTCGAGGTAGGCCGCGGCGTTTTTCTGCTCGCTCTGGGCCTCGAGCATCCGGCTCATCTCCACCCCGCAGCGCCGCAGGGCCTCCTCCAGGCGGATGCCGTCCTTGTCGGTGCGGTCTTTTTCCAGCTCGGGCTCGAGGGTGCCCGAGAAGGCCGAGGAGCCCAGCAGGCTGCGCCCAAAGCGGGCCCCTTCTTCGTCGGCCCAGTCCACCAGCCGCACCGTGACCGGGGGGTTCCCCTGGTACTCCTCGGCGATGCGGCGCAGAACCTCGAGGCCCGCTACCACGTTAAGGCAGCCATCCAGCCAGCCCCCGCCCGGCACCGAGTCCAGGTGGCCGCCAATCAGCAGGGCTTTTTCACTTTTGCCCTTGAGCGTCACCCAGTTGTTGCCAGCGGCGTCGTAGTGTTGTTCTACCGGTAGGCCCTCCAGCTTGCGGTTGAACCATTCGCGCGCTTTGAGCCAGGTATCGGTCCAGGCCACCCGCCAGGCGCCGTTTTCGTCGGCGGTCAGGTCACGCAGTTCCTTGAGTTCTTCAACAGTTCGTTTGGGGTTCAGCATGGTTGTCTCCAAAAAGCGTAGCCCTGGGGTGAAATAGGGGGCGACACACCGGCCGCCCCCTGGCACAATCATCTCTTGCTCAAGCCCAGGTTATTTCCAGTCTCGAGCCCGCTTGCCAGTGGCGGCTTCCCAGGGGCCATAGTCCACGGTGGCCGCCGGAGGGTCTTTGGTCAGGATGCCCTGCTCGCGCAGCAGGCGCACCGAGGCCTGGTAGTCGGCAGGCACCAGGAAACCCGGCCAGCCCTTAGCGGTGGCCCCAGCGTTGTAGAGTTTGGCGATCTCGGCCATCTGCCAGGTCTGGTGGCCCTTGGCATCGGCGCGGGTGCCGGAGCCTTTGCAGGTGTTACCGCAGAAGGGCAGCACGTACTTTTCGACGGTTTCGGCCTGGTTGGCTACCGCCCAGTTCCAGCCCTGGATGGAGGCCCGAATCAGGCGGGCAGCTACCTGCCGGCCCGTCAGGCCCGAACCCTTGAAGTTGCGCTCGTTCAAGACCCGTTCGGTGGTAAAAATCAGATCTTCAAGCAGGTTGATGCCTTCATCGGCCAGCTTGAACACGTCCACCTTGGTCTCGTCGTAGCCCAGCCCGGCAATCTGGTTGACCTCGTTGTAGATCATGGCCGAGACCAGCTGCACCTTGTCGGGGAAAACCAGGGCTGGGTCGAAGGGGTAGCTCACTGCGGTAACATCGGGGTTGGTTACCCGGGGATCCAGCGAGCTGGTCAGGCCGCACTTGCGGAACAAAGCCACCGCCGGGTACTCGTTGCCGGAGGGCCAGACCCCCACGCTCTTACCCTTGAGGTCTTTACACAGATCCTTGATGCCAGTGGATTTTAGCGCCACCAGCGTAAAGCCCGAGCGCTGGAAAATCTGGGCCAGGTGCACCACCGGAATACCGCGTTCCCGAGCGGTGAGCAGGTCGGCTATCCAGGTGGTGCCGAAGTCGGCCGCACCAGACTGCACCACCTGAATGGGAGATTGGTCGCCCGCTGGCAGCAGGGTTACATCCAGCCCCTGCGCCCGGAAAAACCCCCGTTCTTTAGCCACAAAGAAGCCAGCAAACTGAGCCTGCGGAAACCACTTGAGCTGCAAGTTGACCTTGACCAGGTTTTGCTGTGCGCTCGCCAGCGATGCCAACACGAAGACTGCCAGTACCCACAAGACCGACCACTTCTTCATCCTTGCCTCCTTTTGTGTCAGAGCGACTTCAAATGGTAGCCTACTTCACTCTATAACCCTCTTGTCAAGCGCGCTCTTTTCACCTCCTTATTAGCCAAAAGCAGGTGAAGCTAACGCTCCACACCCTTGCTAAGTACCTCACGGGAAGCTTTGCCCCTTGGCTCGTCGAAGCAAACCGCGCATTTGCACTTCCCGCAGGGGCCCCAGGATGAGGAAAAATCAGTGGTAGGGCACTTAGCGGAAGGATACGCACCATCCGGTTAACCTCCGCTCGAGATGCCGGTTTCGCCGCGCAGCGGGGTGACCGAAGGTGCGAGCCTGGCACTAGGGTCGTTAGCGAAAGGACACGTGCCATCCAGTTAATCTCCGCTCGAGCCACGCCACCAGGTTGTACCAGGCAATTCCGATGAGCGAGGCCACAATAATGGCCGACCAGACGATGTCAAAACCAAAACGCCCAGCCTCGATCTGGATACGAAAACCCAGCCCCTGCCCGTTGGCCCCAAAAAACTCGCCCACAATGGCCCCAATCATGGCCAGGGTGGTACCCAGCTTGAGGGCGTTGAAGATAAAGGGCAGGGCGTTGGGCAGGCGCAGCCAGCGGTACTGCTGCACTTCCCCAGCCGCATACGAGCGCATCAGGTCGAGCGAGAGCGGGCTCACCTCGGTCAGGCCCCGGAAGGTATTGACCACCATGGGGAAAAACACGGTAACAGCTACGATCACGGCCTTGGAGGGCCAGTCAATACCAATCATCTTGACCAGAACCGGGGCCAGGGCCACGATGGGAATGCTGCTAAAGATCGTGGCGTAAGGGAGCAGCCCACGCTCCAAAAATACATACCGGCTCACCAGCAAGGCCGTAATCAGGCCCAGGCTACAGCCGATTAGGTAGCCCACCAGGGCCTCCAGCACGACGGTTTGGAACGCGTCCTGCAAAAGCACATCCCGCACTTCCAGCAAAGTTGAAAGCACCCGGCTGGGGGTAGGAATCAGGCCGGGGGGTACCTGGTAGGCCCGCAGCAGGGCCTCGGCGGTCACCACCAGGGCCAGCAGGGTGAGGGCTGCGGGTGTGAAGCCGATGACCGGATTGGGGGTGTCCACAAACTGCTGGGCCACCCTGGCAATGCCCCACACCACCCCCAAAAAGCCCAGACCAATCAGAAGTTTCTGGGCACTTGAAGCCGGCTCGGACTGATCCCACCAGGCCACGATAAACCACAGCAATAGCCCAAACCCCAGCCCCAGCAAAAGCCACCCCGTCCAGTACGAGGAAGGACGATACAGCCCGCTCACGCGCTACGCACCCCCTCCCGAGCCGGCCTCGAGGGCCCCGCTGCCACCGGGCCGGTGCGCCGCCAGGGCGTAAGCAGGCGCTCGAGCCAGTTCACCAGGGCCACCAGCAAGATTCCCAATACCGCCGAGGAGAGCATAATCACCCACATTGCCACCACATCCGAGGCCCTCGAGTTCTCCGCCAGCATCTTGCCGATGCCCTGAAAGCTGATGGTGGAGATCTCGGCCACAATGGCCCCAATCAGAGCCGCCGTCATGGCGACCTTGAAGGCCGTGAACAGATAGGGCACCGAGGCCGGGAAGCGCAGCTTGAGGTAGGTTTGCCAGTGGCTGGCGTTGTAGGTTTTCATCAGGTCGAGGGCCATGGGGTCGGGGCTTTTGAGGCCCTTGGCGACCCCGATGGTGATGGGAAAAAAAGCGATATAGGCCGCAATGATGGCCTTGGGCAGCCAGCCCTGCACCCCATACTGCCCCAGCAGCACCACCAGCATGGGCGCAATGGCGATGATGGGGACGGTCTGGGAGGCCACAATCCAGGGCAGCAATGCCCGTTCAAAGGCCCTCGAGACCACCATCCCAATCGCAAAAAAGAAGCCCGCCGCCGCCAGCAGCAAACCCACCACCGTCTCGAAGGCCGTAACAGCAGCATTGATGGGAATGGCGTTGGGTGAATTGAGGGGAAACATCAGGTTGCCAAAGCCGTTCCAAAGCTGCTGGGGCGAAGGCAGCACCGGGCTCCTGAGCTGGGTTGCACACTCAAAAGCAGTCTGGCAGGGCAGGGCCGCGCCCGTATCCAACGCCCGCTGCGCCACTGGGATATTTGCCAGGTACATCAGCGGCCAGTACAGCGCCAGCACCACCAGGGCCACCACCAGCATGGGTACCAGACTGGGCGAGATTCGCATCACTCGGTCACCTCGTAGCCGTGGCCTTTGCGCAGGGCCTCGCGCACCGCGGTAGCCAGCTCGAAAAAGCGGGTGGTCTCGCGGGTCTCGAAGGTGCGGGGCTGGGGCAGGTCTACCGGTATGACGGTCTCGATTTTGCCGGGGCGCGGGGTCATCACCACGATCCGGGTGGACAGGAAGACCGCCTCGGGGATGGAGTGGGTCACAAAGATGATGGTTTTACCGGTCTCGCGCCACAGGCGCAAAAGCTCAAGGTTCAGGTTCTCGCGGGTAATCTCGTCCAGGGCGCCAAAGGGCTCATCCATGAACAAAAGCTGCGGGTCGAAAGCCAGGGCCCGGGCGATGGAGACCCGCTGCTGCATCCCGCCCGAAAGCTGCCAGGGGTAGTGCCTGGCGAACTTCTCCAGCCCCACCAAAGCCAGCATCCGCTCGGCCCTGGCCCTGCGCTCCTGCACGGGAAAGTTCATGACCTCCAGGGGCAGCATCACGTTGGAGAGCACATTGCGCCACTCCATCAAGGTGGGGGCCTGGAAGACGTAGCCGTAGGCCCGGGCCTTGCGGGCCTCCTCGGGGCTTTTATCACCAATGCGGATGGTGCCCGAAGAGGGCTGAATCAGGTCGGCCAGCAGGCGCAGCAGGGTGGTTTTGCCGCAACCCGAGGGCCCAATCAGGCTGATGAACTCCCCCTGGGCGATCTCGAGGTTGGCGTCTTTGAGGGCCACCGTGCCGTTTGGAAACACCATCGAGACATCCCGCACCGAAACAATGGCCGCTGCGTTCGAATCTTTGGCGGATAGCTCTGGAGAGGTATTGGCTTGCATCATCATCTTCCCTATTTATGGCGGTTGCCCGTCAGGGCCGCGGTCAGGCCCAGCCCGATGTAGATACCCCCGGTAATGAGCCGCTGTCCCTGGGCGAAGCGCGGCTCACGGGCTTTGTAGCGCAAAAGGCTTCCCAGCGAACTCGACAACAGGGCATAGGCCCCATCGCTCAGGGTGGCCAGGCTGATAAAAACCAGCCCCAGCAACAAAAACTGAGCCCAGGCCGCCCCCCGTGCAGGGTCTACAAACTGGGGCAGGAAGGCAAAAAAGAACAGTGCGGTTTTAGGATTCAGAGCGTTAACCACAAACCCTTGCAGAAAAATTTGCCGCATGGGCTGGCGGGCTACCGCGCCTAGCTCGAGGGGCTCCCTGGAGAACCAGGTCCGCAGGCCCAGGTACACCAGATAGGCCGCACCCGCATACTTAACCAGGTTGAAAGCCAGGGCGCTCGAGAGCAGGATGGCCGAAAGACCCAGGGTAGCCATCAGCACGTGTACCATGCCCCCGCACTGGATACCCAGCACGCTGGCCAGACCCGCCGCACGCCCCTGCGCAGCGCTGCGGGTAACAATGTAAAGCACCGCCGGCCCTGGAATCAGAAGCAGGGCCAGACTGGCCAGGGCAAACACCAGCAGTTGGTCAGGGGGTATCAGCATCATCTACCTCATTAGGGGGATTTTACGGAAGTATGCATAAACTTTCATTCGTTGTCTATTCCCTCCTAAAGCCCCTTTGGGCCAGTGCCAAGAGGAGCCCACCAACCACCGCAAAAAGCGCCCAGGCCGAACTACCCCCCAACGCCAGCAGCACCGCTATCCACAGGCAGATCCCACCCAGCAAATTCAAGACCCATCTCGGCTTCATTTAGAAGTACATGGGCTCGCGCCGCAGGAGCTTACCCCGCCCTTTCTCGCCCACAAACTGCCCATCCCGCACCGCCACTTTACCCCGCACTGTCACCACGCTGGGCCGGCCATCAATCTCAAAGCCCTCGAAGCCGTTGTAGTCGTTGTTGACGTGCTGGGTCTTGACCGAGATGGTGCCCCGGTAGTGGGGGTCGTAGACCACCAGGTCGGCGTCGCTGCCCACCGCGATGGTGCCCTTGCGGGGGAACAACCCAAACAGCTTGGCGGCCTTGGTGCTGGCTGCGTCCACAAAGCGGTGAATGTCGAGGTGGCCGCGGCTCACCCCGTAGGTGTAGAGCAGGTTCACCCGGTCTTCGATGGCCGGGATGCCGTTGGGAATGGCGGTAAAGGCATCCTTGCCCAGCAGCTTCTGCTCGGTGTCGAAGGGGCAGTGGTCGGTGCCCACCGTGTCAATGAAGCCCTGGGCCAGCGCATCCCACAGGGCTTTTTGGTTGCGCTTGTCGCGCAACGGCGGCGACATAATGTACTTCATGGCCTCCACCCCACCCCGCTCGGCGTAGGTTTTATCGAGCAGGAAATGAGGTATTACCGATTCGATATAGATGGGCACGCCCCGCGATTTAGCGGCCATGGCCGCATCCAGGGCCGGTTTGCAGGAGAGGTGCACCACGTAACCGGTGGCCCCGGTGGTCTCGAGGAAGGTCGCAAACCGCGCGGTGCCTTCGGCCTCCACCGACTCGGGGCGGCTGGGCTCGTGCCACTCGGGGCCGGTTTTTCCCTCGGAGAGTAGCTGCTGCTGCAAACGCCCCACCAGCTCGGCGTTCTCGCAGTGGGCGGTCACGATCACCCCCAGCTCCTTGGCCAGCCGCAGGGTCTGGTACATCTCCCCGTCGTCCACGCCAAAGAAGTTTTTGTAGGAGAGAAAAATTTTGAAGGAGCTGATGCCATCGGCCACAATTTCCCGAAGCTGCCCCTCGGTTTTTTCGTCGAACTTGGAGACCGCCATGTGGAAGGTGTAGTCGCAGTAGCTGTTGCCCTCGGCCTTGCTCTTCCAGAGCTGGTAGCCCTCGAGGGCATCGTCGTTGCGGCTGGGGCAGCACATCTCGATGTAGGTGGTGGTGCCCCCCATCAAGGCCGCCTTGGAGCCGGTCTCGTGGGTGTCCTTGGCGAAGGTCGCCATGAAGGGCAGGTAGATGTGCACGTGGGGGTCTATGAAGCCGGGGAACACGTACTTGCCGGTAGCGTCTATCACCTCGGTGCCGGGCGGGGCCTCGAGGTTCTGCCCGATGCGGGTAATGGTCTCGCCCTCGGCGTAGATGTCGGCCTTGTACCGGCTGTCCGCGGTTATGATTTCGCCGTTCTTGATGAGTAGTCCCATGGTATAGAGTCCCCTTTTTTTGCGCTTGACTATTCCATCTTTAGCACTAGCCAAAGAAGTGTAGGTATCTGGGCCTCGAGAATAACGCAACAAGCCAGCTTTTGCCCTCCAAACGACTTGTCCACCCCAGACTTGCTGGGATTTAGACTGCAGCCCAACTTAGTGAATCTCAATCCCCACCTCTTCCCGATACCGCTTCATAGCCTCCCAGTCGGTGCCCACCTCGGGGCGGGCCTTGGTCAGCTCGTCCCAGGTGATGGAGGGTCGGCCCGAAGGCAGTTCAACCATCTCGATACAGCCGTCCACCGGGCAGACGTTGTGGCACAAACGGCAACCCACACAGTCTTCTTCGCGCACCACAGGTTGCGGGCGGGTGCTCACCGCTTCGTGCTTCCCGTTGGAGCGCACGTCATAGCTGTAGGGCTGAACGAGGTTGCCGCTGGCGTCTACCAGGTCAATACACTGGTGGGCGGTGTCGTTGCAGGCCACGTAGCAAAGGTTGCAACGGATGCACTTGTCGGGGTCAATGCGGGCCACCGCCCGGAAGGAAAGGTCGAAGTCCTTGAAGTCGGAGATGCGAGGAAGGCTCTTGCCCACCACGTCGGCGATGGTCTTGAAGCCCTTGGCGTCCATCCAGGCATTGAGCCCGTCGGTCAGGTCTTCGATGATCCGATAACCGTAGTGCATGACGGCGGTGCAGACCTGCAAACTGGTTGCGCCCAGCAGCAAAAACTCCGCTGCGTCCCGCCAGGTCGAGATGCCGCCCATGCCGCTGATGGGCACCCCGGACTGTTTCACCACTGGATCCACACCCAGCGAAGACAGCAGGTTGAGGGCGATGGGCTTGACCGCCGGCCCAGCGTAGCCCCCGTGCCCGCCTTTACCGCCGATGCTGGGGGTGATTTCCAGGGTGTCCAGGTCAATCCCGATGATGGAGTTGATGGTGTTGATGAGGCTCAGGGCGTTGGCCCCCGCAGCCAGGGCCGCCCGCGCTGGGGGCACCACCGAGGCCACGTTGGGCGTGAGCTTGACGATGACGGGAATTTTGGCTACGTCCATCACCCACTGGGTGATCTGCTGGCAGTACTCCGGCACCTGCCCCACCGCGCTGCCCATCCCCCGCTCGCTCATACCGTGGGGGCAGCCATAGTTGAGTTCGATGCCGTCGGCTCCGGTGTCCTCAATTTTGAGGATGATGTCCCGCCAGGCCTCTGGCGTAGACTCCACCATGGCCGAGACGATTACCGCCCGGTCGGGCCAGTTGCGCTTGACATCGCGAATCTCACGCAGGTTGACCTCCAGAGGCCGGTCGGAGATCAGCTCCACGTTGTTGATCGCAAGCATCTTCTGGCCCCCGTAGTGCCAGGCCCCGTAGCGGTTGGACACGTTCAGCACCGGCGCACCGATAGTCTTCCAGACCGCCCCGCCCCAGCCATACTCAAAAGCCCGGTGGATCTGGGCCCCCGAGTTGGTGGGGGGCGCCGAGGCCAGCCAGAAGGGGTTGGGGGATTTAATACCGGCAAAGTTGATGCTTAAGTCTGCCATCTACGTCTCCTTTCGCTTAATCGGCGGCGGCCTCGAGGCCAGCAACCAGCCGCCGATGAATAGCAAAGGCCGCCAGCTTGCCATCCTGAACGGCCATTACCGTTGAGGCCGAGCCTTTTGCACGGATGCAGTCGCCGCCCGCATACACCCCCGGCAGGCTGGTCTCGAACTGGTCGTTGACCTTGATGAAGCCTTTCTCGGTCTCGAGGCCTAAGAGCTTCGCCACAGCCGGCTTCTCCTGCCCAATGGCCTTGACCACCTGGTCGCAGGGCAGCACGAACTCCGAACCCGGCACCGGCTCCGGCGCAGGCCGCCCGCTGGCGTCTGGCGCCCCGAGCTGCATCCGCACACACTTCAACCCCGTAATCTTCCCTCCTTCGTGGAGTACTTCGACCGGCTGGGTGAGGAAGCGAAACTCGATGCCCTCCTTTTTGGCAAACTCGTACTCGTGGGGGTAGGCCGTCATCTCCTTGTCAGTGCGGCGGTAGACCATGGTGACCCGTTCGGCCCCCAGCCGCTTGGCGATGGTGGCACAGTCCACCGCGGTGTTGCCCGCGCCGATCACCACCACCTCCCGGCCCACCTGCAGAGCAGACGGGTTCATCTTGGAGGTCTCGATATAGCTGAGGCCGTCTACAATTAGCTCCTCGCCCGGTATGCCCAGTTGGGGCACCGAGCCCAGCCCCACACTCAGGAAGACCGCGTCGAAGTTGTTGCGCACCTCCTCCCAGCTCAGGTTCCGCCCCAGCTCCATCTGGGTTTTGATCTCGACCCCCAGCCGTCTGACCATCTCGGCCTCGGCCAGGGCTACCTCGACTGGCTCTCGCAGCACGATGATGCCGTAGGTCGAAAGACCGTTGGGCAGCGCCCGCTTCTCGAACACAGTTACACTATGGCCCAGCTTGGCTAGCTCACCCGCGCAGGTAAGGCCCGCCGGCCCGGCCCCGATGACCGCTACTTTTTTGCCGGTGGGCGCACCGGGCTTGAATACGTCAATGCCGCGTTCGTAGACGTAGTCGGTGGCATAGCGCTGCAAGCGGCCAATCATGATGGGTTTGTGTTCGGCCCCCAGCACACAAGCGCCTTCACATAGCTCCTCCACCGGGCAGACCCGGGCACAGGTCGCCCCCATCAGGTTGGACTCCAGAATGGTACGGGCCGAGCCCACCAGGTTCCCGGTAGCAATCTTCTTGATGAACCTGGGGATGTCGATGTGGGTTGGGCACGCGTGGGTACAGGGCGCGTCGTAGCAGTAGAGGCACCGGTTGGCCTCTACAACCGCTTCGTGGTCGGTTAAGGGTGGATGATACTCACTCAACACTTCCTCGGGCTTGATGATCTGCACGCTTCCTCCTTTGACGCTGAGGTCTGGCTATTCGGCTATGGAAAAAGCTAAAAACCCTCTTGGTGATAGCGCGATCACTAAGAAGGTTCGTGCCCTCGCAGGAGCCGATTTAACCCGACACTTTGCTTGTTAGTTGGGAATATACGAACTTGGGCAGATAGTTGTCAAGGCCCGTGAAGATGGCCCACAGAGTTTTGTCACACTGTCCAATATTGTGTTGTAAGTAAAAATAAACAGCTATGTTATGTATTGACTTAAATTGCTATCTGCTATATACATATTTTATGTCACTGAAACGAACTACTTCCAAAAAGAATCTGGTTAGAGATCTACTTCTCGACATTGCAACCGGCGCGATCGCGACCTTGCTGCTGGTGCTGTTTATTCGTTTTGCACCTACCTTTTAACATTGCCCTAGCTCTTCAGACCCAGTACATGGTGTCACCTTTTTATTGAGCAAGGCCGGCAGGGGTTTGGGGATTCCCGTTGCTGACACACTCGAGGTCTTGCATCGCATGGAGCTTGGAGGGCATCCTAGAATCATGTATGAGACGCTCGAGGGTTCCGTACTGCATGCCGAGGCTGTAAGTATCCACGGGGCCATCTTTTACGATCTGGTTCTACAAACCCAAAACGCTGTACGCAAGTTGCGCTTTCAAGACACCTTCCTGAGTCCGGCCCCTAAGCAAGGAGAGTGCCTGCAGGTTGTTCTAATTCTGGGAAATGTTCACGAGGTGAAGCGGATCTCGTGCGTTTGAGTCTAGGTTCATGCGCCAAAAATAGCTCTACGTGTAACCCAAGCCAAGCTAGCCTTGAGCAAGCTGTACTCAAGTTCGCTAAGTGTAAGATTTGACCCTATCGGTGGGCTTTCTGCTATTAGAATCTGGTATATATCGCTCCCATACCGCCGCGAGAGCGACGAACCAAAGGCGGAACATAGGAGATAGATACCATATGCGTTTAGAACTACCGGTCATTCCACTGCGAAACACCGTGATCCTCCCACACACCACCACCCCGGTGGATGTGGGCCGCGCCAAAAGCAAGCGCGCGGTCGAAGAAGCAATGGGGGCCGACCGGTTGATCTTCCTGGTTGCACAGCGTGACCCGGAGGTTGACGATCCTACCCCCGATGATCTCTATATCTGGGGGGTGCAGGCAGTAGTTAAGCAGGCCATGCGCCTACCCGATGGCACCTTGCAGGTCATGGTGGAAGCCAGGGCCAGGGCCGAGGTCAAGGACTATATCCCCGGGCCCTACCTGCGGGCACGCGGTGAGGTGTTCAGCGAAATTTTCCCTGCCGAGGAGGCGGTCGTTCGGGTTTTGGTTGAAGAACTCAAAGATTCGTTCGACAAATACGTAGCCAATCACAAATCGCTACGCCTCGACCGCTACCAGCTCGAGGCAGTGAAAGGCACCACCGACCCGGCCATGCTGGCCGATACCATTGCCTATCACGCTACCTGGACAGTAGCCGAGAAGCAGGAAATCCTCGAGCTCACCGACCTCGAGGCCCGTCTCAAGAAGGTACTGGAGTTCCTCAGTCGCGATCTCGAGCGCTTCGAGCTGGACAAGCGGGTGGCCCAGCGGGTCAAAGACCAGATGGACACCAACCAGCGCGAGTACTATCTGCGCGAGCAGATGAAAGCCATCCAGAAAGAGCTGGGTGGCGAGGATGGGCTGGGCGACCTCGAGGCCCTGCGCAAAAAAATCGAAGAAGTGGGCATGCCCGAGGCGGTCAAGACCAAAGCCCTCAAGGAGCTAGACCGGCTCGAGCGCATGCAGCAGGGCAGCCCCGAGGCCACCGTGGCCCGCACCTACCTGGACTGGCTCACCGAGGTTCCCTGGATCAAGGCCGACCCCGAGGTGCTGGACATTGCCCACACCCGGCAGATTCTGGACGAGGATCACTACGGCCTCAAGGACGTCAAAGAGCGCATCCTGGAATACCTGGCCGTGCGGCAGCTCACCCAGGGGCTGGATGTACGCAATAAAGCCCCCATCCTGGTGCTGGTCGGGCCGCCAGGGGTGGGCAAGACCTCGCTGGGTCGCTCCATTGCTCGCAGCATGAACCGCAAGTTCCACCGCATCTCGCTGGGTGGGGTGCGCGACGAGGCCGAGATTCGCGGCCACCGCCGTACCTACATTGGGGCCATGCCCGGCAAACTGATTCACGCCATGAAGCAGGTGGGTGTGGTCAACCCCGTGATCCTGCTGGACGAGATCGACAAGATGAGTTCGGACTGGCGGGGCGACCCCGCGAGCGCCATGCTCGAGGTGCTCGACCCCGAACAGAACAACACCTTCACCGACCACTACCTCGATGTGCCCTACGACCTCTCGAAGGTCTTCTTCATCACCACCGCCAACACCCTGCAAACCATCCCCCGGCCCTTGCTCGACCGCATGGAAGTCATCGAGATACCGGGCTATACGAACATGGAGAAGCAGGCCATCGCCCGGCAGTACCTCTGGCCCAAGCAGCTCAAGGAGGCGGGGATGGCAGGCAGGGTTGAGGTAACCGACGCGGCCATTCTACGGGTAATCTCCGAGTACACCCGTGAGGCGGGGGTGCGGGGCCTCGAGCGCGAGCTGGGTAAAATTGCTCGCAAAGGGGCCAAGTTCTGGCTCGAGGGGGCCTGGGAGGGGCTGCGTACCATCGACGCCTCGGACGTACCCACCTATCTGGGCATCCCCCGTTTCCGTCCCGACAAGGCTGAGTCCGAGCCACAGGTCGGCACCGCTCAGGGCCTGGCCTGGACGCCTGTAGGTGGGACACTACTTACCATCGAGGTAGCCGCCGTTCCGGGCAGTGGCAAGCTTTCACTCACCGGCCAGCTTGGCGAGGTGATGAAGGAGTCGGCCCAGGCTGCCCTCACCTACCTGCGCGCCCATACCCAGGATTATGGCCTTCCGGAGGACTTCTACAACAAAGTAGACCTGCACGTCCACGTACCCGACGGGGCTACTCCCAAGGACGGCCCCAGCGCCGGTATCACCATGGCCACGGCCATCGCCAGCGCCCTGAGCCGCCGTCCAGCCCGCATGGACATCGCCATGACCGGCGAGCTCAGCCTGCGCGGCAAAGTAATGCCCATTGGCGGGGTAAAGGAAAAACTATTGGCCGCCCACCAGGCCGTGATTCACAAGATTGTGC
>FWPU01009269.1_pt1 | contig 15712 bp, 16 predicted proteins | sample 2228361 | NCBI WGS metagenome assembly FWPU01 (sample SAMEA103939777, study PRJEB20133) | metagenome
CATCGCCTCGCGGCTCGGACCGTCCAGATACCCCTCGGCACAGGAAAAAGCAAAGTGTTCATATTTCGGCATCCCCGGACTGGGTTCGGCCCGGCGCCGTCGGAATACCAAGGCATCACGCTCGTCGAGAGTTGCGTGTGCAGCGGCGGCCGATTTGATCTCGACGAGTTTGGCCGCGTCCACGTTCCGGACCAGATTCGCTGCCGCGTAACCGCGCTGGATGCGGCCGGCGATGTGCTGTTTTGGTTTGGCCGTTACGGCAACCGGGATGCTGTGTCACGCGACCGCGACGTTTTTCTCTGCGATCCGCGATGTCTGGCAGCGGCTTCCGATCGGGTGTCTGTGGGGGAGGGGAATCCGAACCGCATCCCGCGGATTCGTTTGGAGCCTCGGGCGCAGGCGGAGGGCGACGTCTGGGGCGGTCGGTAAGAGCACGATGAGTCGCCGAGATAACGCGTGAAAAACTCGACGGATCGGTTAGCGCCCCAACCGTGTTCCCCGGCAAACAGATCGAGCCAGAGTCGGTCGCGGGCACCGGCTGCCCGGTAAATCCGTTCAAGTTTCCGGAAGCAGGCCATGGCCGTGTCGATGCGGAAGCACGTGTCGTAGATGCCGATGTCAATGAGCAGCGGCCGCGGCGCCAGCAACCCTTGCAGATCGGGGAGGTCCACTCGTTTGTACAAACCCGGTGCGACTTGCATGCCGCAGTAGTTGACATCGCGGATGCCAAACGCCGCCCACAGGTCGCTGTAGCAGATGATCTCGGCGGCGCGGAACCGTGTGTCGCAGAGCGCGCTCCAAAGAGTCATGGTGCCGCCGCCCGAAAGCCCCATGACGCCGAGGCGGTCCGGGTCCACGTTGGGCAGGGTGCAGGCGAAATCCGTGGCGGCCATCCCGTGGACCACGTTGAGCGCCAGCGGCGTGGTTCCCAGCATCGTGGCGTGAAGATAGAGGAGGTCGCACCAATCGCGGTTTCCCGCCTGGCTGCGATAATGGGGTTTACGGGAGTCGTCCCGATCGCCTTTTCCCATCCAGTCAATGGCAAACGTCACGAATCCGGCCTGTGCCATGCGGTGACCGTAGTTATACTGGTAATTTGCAATTTCAGCCCGTAACGGAGGCGACGAATCGTTCCCCATCACGGGTTCTTTGCCAAAGGGCCCATGCCCGTGCCAGCAGAGGATGGCCGGCCGCCGTTCTGCGGGCGCCAGCCCTTTGGGCCTGTTGATTAGAAAAATGGCGGAAATGTGGCGGCCCACGTCAATCATCCAGCGTTCTTTGATCAAACCGTCGTGCTCCCATTGGGCGATTCGCTCGGGACGGAGCGGCACGCGGGGCGGCCAGTCGCCAAGCGTGGCCCGAATGGCGGGCCACGCCCGTCTTTTCCATGCAGCGAATTCACGCGGGGTCCGGCCACGGAAAGCGAGTTGAGGTCGGTGTTCGGCGGCGAGCCGTTCGAACATGCGCATTGGGCTCAGGTTTCGTTCCGGCATAAGAATCTCCCCGGCGGAGCGTGACGTCCATCCGGATGAATACCGGCGGGCGGTCCGGCCTCCGTCGCATTTAGAATACCCAGTACGTGCTGATCGTTACCAGCGTGCGTTCATACTGGTAGAGGGCGAAGGTTGAGGTGTTGTCGGTGTACTGGATGGCGGTTTCGAGGCCCCAGCGGCCCGCGATCCGCTTGTCAAGACCGAGCAGGTACTGCCGTGTTGTGTCGGCGCGGCGTTCCGGCGCGAGGAGTTCGCGCGCTTCGTAATCCGTCGTACTGTAGGTCATCTGCGCGCGCAGGACCGTCTGCCACGGCAGATTGAAGGTGGCGCGTGTCGTCCAGGCGAGTCCTGTGTTGGAATACCAGTCCTTGCGGGCGAAATCGCGAAAGACCGCCAGCCCGAGTTCCAGAGCATGCCGGCGCTTCCCGCACAGGGTGGAAACCGTTTCGCTCACGCTGATCCGTGCAAGGTCACGCGGGTTGAGTTCGACGTAATCGCGGAGATGCAGCTCGGCTCGGGTGGTCCACCGATAGTGGCCGACGGCCTGCCGGCCGATGCTATACTGGGGCGAAAGACCATACAGCGCCACGAGGGCATTATGGCCGTATTCGACGTAGCCGACCATGAGGGGAAGACGAATCTCGCGTTCCGCGCTCAAGCGGGAAAAACCGGCGGCCAATTGAGCGACGAGCACCTCATACTCGCCGTGATCCGGAAGCCAGTTCGCATACAGTCCCCCCTCGCCCATGGCCACCCAGTTCCCGGGTTGACCCGCATCGCGGGCGCCGTACACCGTGAGCGCCGAGAAGGCGCCTCCGCTTTCCTGCGGGCGTCCCGAGGACGGTACGCGCAGGCTGTCCCAAGTGCCCCAGGGCGTCACAACGGGAGCCACGGCAATGACGTCCGACTCCGGACCGACGTTGATGTTGCTGTCCCACAAATAGCCAAGGTCCAACCGTCCCGCTGGGAAGCGACTTCTTACGCCGCTGCGCATCTCGGCGAGCAGGCGGTCTACGATGAGTCGATCCCGCGCCGTCATGTGATGGCGGTAGCCTTCGCGGAGCCGGGTTTCCGCCTCCTCCCGGCGCCCCAGGAGCACAAGAATACGGGCGAGTTCCGCGCGGGTGCGCTGGTTGGCGGGATTGATGGCCAGGGCGTTTTCAAAGGCGAGTCGCGCGCCTTCCCGCTCGCCGAGCGAGGCGGAAGTAAGGCCGAGCGCGAAGCTGGCGCGCTCATGTTCCGGGTAGGCCTTGACCAGAGAAAGGAAAAACCGGTGCGCGCGGACCAGCAGTCCAGACTCAAGCGCCCGTTGACCTTCAGGCGTACGAGCGTCCACGAAGCGCTCGTGGAAGATGCACGGTGTGCGAAGGACCAGGAACTGTGCAATCGACACGTGACCGGACCGGATGGCAAGCTCCAAGGGTGTGGCCCCGTTGGTGTCGGTTTCCCGCGCGCAAGTGGGCGACGCCGCGCACAAGGCACGCACGCGCTCCAGATCGCCTGCGACGACTGCGTCGTGAATGTCTCCCGCCTGTGTCCATCCGATCAGTCCCAGGAGAGCGGCTGCCACGCCGAGCCGTATGCGTTGGTTGAGACTCATGGCTGTATCCTCCTGCGTTGCGTCAGTCCTGGGGGAGCTACCCTGTCCGCCCGCCCCGCTTTACACCAGTTGGCGCAGCGCCTGAAGCCCCCCTCGGAGCACCGCTGTGCGGTACCCCATCTGCCGAAGCAGAAAGGCGGCGGTGGCGCTGAGCCGACCGTTCGGACAGTAGCATACGTACCGAACCGCCGGATCGAAGTCCTGGCTTCTGTCCCGGATTTGTTCCAAGGGGATGGTCAGCGCGTCGAGTAAACGATCCGCTGAGAGGCGGAGCAGGAGGCCATCGCGGGGCATTGGTAACGGTGGCGTTACGAGGCCGGTTGGAGATGAGCGTCTCTTCGCCAAAGGCGCACGGTTCTTCAATGTCCGCCACCGTGACGACATGGCCGGAAGGGTCCTGGCGGGTGATGCGCGCCATGCCTTGCGTGAGCGCATCGTAGTAGTCGCCTTCCACGCCTTCCCGGATGATGAGCCGACCCGCCCTGACCCGCACCCCCTCCACGTGCTGATACAGGGCTTTTAGACTTTCGGCCGGGAGGCCTGCCATCAGTCGGGTCTCACGAATTTTCTGCAAGACAAGAGACGTGCCTATGCCCTTCGGAGTGTTGCCAGAAGCCACACGAGCCGGACGCGTCCGGACCCAGCTCACCAGGGACTGCCACATAGGTGCACCTGCCGAATTCCTCAGAAGAGGGTTACCATATCTGCGGCCTGCAGACCAGAAAAATGATTCGACTCGCCGATTCCCGGCTGCTACCGTGCCACGCTACAACGCTATGCACCGACGGCGCTGGATGCGGGAAGAGGAGTGAACAGCAGCATGACCCGGATGCGTATAGACGATCAGGACATTGCTCAAGCGGACATCTTCGAAATCCTTCTCGATCATTTCCCGGACATGATTCATTCGATTGACGACAACGGCGCTATCGTTTATGCGAACCGCACCGCCGAGAAACTCCTCGGGTACACGGTCGAGGAACTGCTCCGGATGAATATCCGGCAGATTTATGCCGAGGAGGTTCTGGAGGCCGTGGAAGCGGGGTTCCGCGATCTCAAGGCGCGGGGAGACAAGACGGTGGAAAGCCTGTTCCAGACGAAATCGGGCGAAAAAATCCCTGTGGAAATCCGTTCCTTTGGGATTTACAACGACGACGGTCGTTTTATCCGGACCTTTTCCATTTCACGTGACCTGCGCAAGATCAAGGAGCTGCAGCAAAGCTTGATTCACGCTAGCCGCCTGGCGGCCATCGGCGAGCTGGCCGCCAGTATCGCGCACGACATCAATAATCCTCTCACCGTCGTGCTGCTCTCCACGGAGATGACGCTGAACACTCTCAGCCGATGCGACGGCAGTCCGCCGGACACGGAGATGCTCCTGGGATTTGCCCACAACTGTCACAAGGCGGCCAAGGCGATCCAGAAACTGTCCGAGCACCTTCGCAATTTTTCGCGAGGGATGGCCGAAAAGCCGGAACGGATTGATCTCCATGAGACCGTGAACGACGCCCTTTTTATGACCCAGAACAAGATTGCCAAAGCGGGGGTGACGGTAGAGAACCGAATCCCCCAGGGTACGCATTTTGTCTGGGGCGCACCCAACCAGCTCGAGCAGGTTTTCGTGAACCTTATTGGGAATGCCTGCGACGCCATGGAAGGCCGGTCGGAGCGCCGGCTCACCCTGAGCGTCGCCCCCACGACCCTCCAACAGGTTGCGGCGTGGCAATGCGACGTGATCGACACGGGCACGGGTATCCCGGAAACTCTTCGCGACGAGGTTTTCCGTTCCTTTTTCACTACCAAGCCCAAGGGCAAAGGCACAGGGCTTGGCCTTTCGATCTGCCGGGGTATTATCGCCGAACACAAGGGGGAACTCCGCTTGGCCAGTGAGGTGGGGAAAGGCACGACTTTCTCGGTTTGCCTTCCCGTGGCTCCATCGGCCAACGCTCCACCGCCCTCCGCGGGATAGGTTACCGCCGCTGAGGCAAGCCAGGACGGTTTTCTACCGCGCAACAGATCCTGCACGTCGGCCGCTGACACGGAGCGCCAGACCGGTTCCCCCCACAACGACGAAATCCTCGCCGGCTGCGGTTACGGCTCGCCACTCCACCCTGTGGCTCGAATCCACGTGTCGCCAAGTCATCCCTCCATCCTCGCTCAGCAGGATGACCCCGCGCCGTCCCACGGCGAGGGCGCGGCCGCTTGATCCCCAGGCGACACCCAGCAGATCAGCCGTCTCCCCGGAACGACGTCGCGTCCACGTTTCGCCGGCGTCCGCACTGGCGAGAATCTCGCCGCCGTCGCCCACGGCCAGCACCGCGCCATCCGGCCGCGCGGTCACTGCTCGCAGACAGGCTCGTCCCTTTTCCGGTTTGCTTCCCCGTGAAATGTTCCAGGAGTGACCGTCATCGCTGGAGAACAGGGCACGGCACAGGTCTGCGGTGAAAAGCGGGCTCACAGGCGTCGGTCTGAATCCCACCGACACAGGGGCCCCCACGGCCACCCAGCGCTCGCTCCCGCAGGGCGCCACGCCAAAAACGGCGCGATACCCTTTGGTCATTCGCGTGCCCGTACCCGGAGTATACGCCACCAGATCCCCGTCGCGATGGTCCTCTCCTCCGCTGGTTCCCAGCACCACGGTCTTTCCATTCCACCCCACACAACCCACTTCGAAGTTTGTCGGCACCCAATAGCGCCGCCATCCGAGACCTCCGTTGGGCGACTCCAGCAGCGTCGCGGGAAGGCGCGGCCGCGAGTACACCACGTGTGCCAGACCCGCCACTGGACGGCCTTGATCGTCGGGATCGCTGTCCCCGCAGACCCACCCGACTCCGTTCGATCCGAATGTGACGGCCCGAAGCAGCGCGTGGCATCCGGTGTCGAGAACCGTCCAGGTGCGGCCGCCGTTGGTTGTGCTGAGGGCCAGCCCGGCCGCTCCGACGATCCATCCGTTGAGGGCATCGGCAAAGGATACCCCGTAGAGAAGCTGTGTGGCGGCAGGCTTCGGCAGCTCCAGAAGCCTCCAAGGGTCTGATGACAAGACCGGAACCGGTCTGGTGCCTTTGTGCCAGGAGACCTGCGGAAGTTCATGGGTGGTGACCGGCACGATACTGCGCCCGATACGCGGCATGCGGGACAGGGTTTCGCCCGCTTTTTTTAGCAGAGCCTCAAAGCGAGGATCGTCACGTAGGCTCGCGAGGTCCTCATCCCGCCGGAATTGACCGATATGCAAAAAGCCAAGGGAAACGGCCTTTTCCAAGGCGCTGAACGCTTCTTCCTTGCGTCCCTGCCGGGCGAGCATACAGCCAAGATTGTAATGGCTGGTCGGATCGCGCGGCAGGCGCGCAATGAGCTGTCGGCAGGTCTGTTCCGCTTGTGCATACTGTTTGTGGCTGGCCTGCTCGCGCAGTTTTTCCGCCAAAGCACGACACTCGTCTAACGTGCGACGATTCCCATCAACGGCGAAAAGACCACCGGCACCCAGGACGATCAGCCCTAGTACCCGTTGAACGCGCATTCCCCTCATGGGACACCTCCTTGAAACACATGCGGCGAGCGTGCCTTTCGCAAGGCGCCCTTTCCCGTGTACCCGTATTCATGGACCCCCAGCCCTCGGCGGTTTCCCATGCATCATGACACGCATCCGCGCGGGACACACGCCTTTTCTCTTGCTGGCGCGTTGTGCTCGGCGTAGCCCGAAGGACGAAAGACGGGGCCCTACACGGTTGGGCGCCGCCCGGTCGCGGCGTAGGCACGCCCGCCACCGCAGGCTTGATGCGCGTAACGGAGCGTAAGGCCGCGAGCGGTAGCGAGAAGACTACGGACTTTTCGACAAAGGGCCTCGTGCGCCTTTACCTGCCTTGCGCACAAGGCGCTCTGTAAGCATCTCAGCAACACGCCCCAGTTTGTCGGTGTCGGTGCCGTGACAACTGACCAAAGCACATATCTTCCCGGACCGAACGAGAATAGCGAGTGTTTCCGCATTGCGACTGAACCATATTTCATCCCCAATCAGTTGTCGTTTTGTCCCTTCCCCCTAAACCCGTCTGGAATATGGAGGCAACACTCTTGATGACGAAACTCAGCCGCCTGGTGAGCGTCCTCGTTGCTGACGCATTCCGCGTACTGGATTCTCGCCTTGATCCTCGGGACTTCGACTTCCTGAACAATGCCATGCGTACCGAGAGGTTTTCCGACGACGTCAAGGGACTTGACCCATTCACGGTTCGCCGTCCTACGGATGGCAACTCCCGCAACGTCGTTTGCGTTCACAAGGATACTGATCGGGATGGTTATGCCGGTGCCCGATTCATCTTGCCCGTGCAGAGCCTGTGCGAACAATAACATGCCCGCTGCAACAAGGAAGGCAAAGATCCTGTTGCCTTCTTCGATGGATGTCTACTTCATCATCCATGTTACTCTTCAGCCGTTCGCGAGAGCGAACCGACGAAAGTCTTCAAATATCCAGTTGTTCTTCAAGATGTTATAGATGATTCCAAGAAACATCCTGGTCAAAGCGATGATCGCTTTTCTGCCACTCCTGGCGGTGGCGATCCGCCGGTAGTAGGCCTGAAAGTAAGGGCTGTATCGCATGGCTATAAGGGCACACTGAACCAACGCAGTGCGTCCAAGTTTGCAGCCACGTTTGGTGATCCGGCCACTACGCTCCGCCTCGGTGGCGTTACTCACCCGCGGCACGATACAGAAGTACGCCGCCAACTGGCCTTCATCGGCGAAGTCCGCGACGTTGCCGATGGTCGAAAGCAGGATGGTGGCGCCCGTCTCGCCGATACCCTTGATGCGGGTCAGATTCGCCCAGCCCGGCAACTTCGGCCCCTGGTCTCGCAGCAATCCCTTCCGTTTCGTGATGTTCTCGTTCAAGGGGCGGATTTCCACGACCCAAATCTTCAGTTCCATCCGCTCCATGTCCGAGACCGGCGCCGCCAGAACGCTCGCCAAACCCTGCCCGCTTGATAGACTTTCCTTGGCCATCAGGCTCCCGCGGGCCGCCAGCAGTTGTTGACCCTGTTCTTTAAAGTCGTGCGCAACGTCACCCGCTTGTTCCGCGTCTACGCCAGACTCACCACCCGCGCATGAACTTCCTCCTTCATCCGCACCTCCGGCAGCATTCCCTTAGCCAGAAATTCCGCCAATACCTTCGCCTCGTTCCATCGGTCTTTTTCACCGACTGGCTGATCACTTTGAACGGATGCGGATCGACCACGGCCACGCGCATCTCCCTTCCTTCAATGCCTCCATGAACAGCCGTGCATTACCCGTGGCCTCCACCGCCATTTCGTCGCTTGCCTTCACCGTCCTTAGCAAACGCTTTCCGATACAAAATCGTCCACTTCCGGCTTCCACCGCTTCCATCCCTCTACCTCAGATACACCGTGAAACAATTCCGATGCAGATCCACGCCCCACTACCGTCTCTTCATCGTCGTTCCTCCCTGTGTTTCGGACGACGAGTCTGACCCATCGCCTTCACGAGGTCATAGCCTCACGCAAACAATGCAGCCTGCAACCTGTCTACCCCATCAGCCCTCATCGGATAGGGTCACGCCATCCGAAGAAAAATTCATGCCATCTCCTTGGTCTGTCTGCGGCCGCCTCTTGGCCGAACATTCACATCCGGACTGCGGACTCTTGGTATCTACATCCCGGCGCATTCCTGGCTCACAACCGTCAATCACGCAAGCCCCCTGTCCAATATGCTATGCTATGCGTGTGCGGGCGGGTAGCCCGTAGGCGGTCGAGGGGGTCTTGAAAAATGCGGCCTTGTGGACGATCGGCGAACGATGCTGGAACCCATTATAAACTCGCGGCGTGATCTCGGTTTATTATTAAGATCGGTGATGCCACCGAATCCTGGTTTGTTTCCTCGCCGCAGTTGACGGTCTGGGCATGGCATGCGTACGATGGGTATCCCAGATCGAACCCTGTGTAACGGGATGACATGAAACGTTTCTTTGCGATTGCCATTGTGATTTTCGCCGTGTTGGCTCTGCTCTTCCTCGTCGCCGAAGCGCAAGGTTGGACTTCGGAAAAGCTTTATGAAACTTGGCTGCGCCGAGCGCGTGCCGGCGGCGGTGTATGGGTTGCCGGCGTGTTGATTGCCGGGCTGCTGGCCGCCGATGTGATTCTGCCGGCGCCGTCCTCCGTCCTCATGACCCTCGCCGGCGCGCTGCTGGGGCCGTGGCGTGGCGCGGTGGTGAGTTTTGCCGGCGCCATGGCCTGTGCGCTCCTCGGCTTCGGTCTTTGTCGCCGGTTCGGCCGTACGCGTTTTGAACGGGTGACGGGTGCCACGGAAACGGCACGTGTGGAACAGATGATGGCACGGTATGGCGTCTGGGCTGTTCTGTTGAGTCGTGGCGTGCCCATGCTGACCGAGACAGTAAGCTGTTTGGCCGGACTCAGCCGCTTGCACGCCACCACATTTGCAGCGCTGGCAGCGGCAGGAACCGCGCCGATCTGTTTGGTATACGCCTGGACTGGCCACTGCGCGGGAACCTTCACCGGACAGGGATGGGCAGTCCTGTCAACCTTTGTATTGCCGGCTGTCGGATTTGCCCTCGTGCGGCTGTTCGGCGGACGGGTGAGCCTTTCGGTCCCGCCGACCGCAGTCAGGAACAAAGCGCGGGAGGAACCAACGGAAAGAGAAACGGATCCCGGAGGTGACTAGGAGCATGGGAAGAGCACGGCGCTACACTTGGAGCCAGATGGTAAGGAGAAATATATCGCCGTCTTCTGGGTCGACGGCACCACCGAACAGAGAAGACCGATAAGGCCAACGTGAACTGTGTGCATGGGATTCCGCCTCAATAAATTCCCAGCCAGATGCGACAACCAGCCAGAAACCGGGGCACCGCTAATCCCGGAGCCACTGTCACCGAAATCGCCGGGCATCACGATCAGCGGACTCATCTGCAGGAGCGTAGGCCATTTCGAAGGCCGTGGTCCCTGTAGGGATGCGGGTAAGGTCTCCCTCGCGCGTTCAAGGTCGCGCCGAATGCTCATGGGGGTGACCTGTGACGCTGAGCCGCAAGTTCGCAGACCTGCAGTCGCTCGTGCTCTACGAGAAGGCGTAGGATAATGTCGTGACATTGGAGACGATTCATGGTTGTTCGTAATAAACATGCCTGTTGTTTGAACAAAACATAAGAAGAAAACACCGGCTATTTGCTTTGGCTACCGAACAAAACCAACAAGATTAAACGCGAAGATCGGCTTGGCCACCAATTGGCCCAAGCCTCAGGGAGTTCAGTGAATGGCCCTGCCATGGAGCGGCGGCATGGCCGTTCCATGTTTGTTCATGGTAGGACCGTGTCGGGCGGTGCTCTTGTCAACCGGAAAGCGATCAAGGGAGTAGACCTCCTTGCGCAAAAGCACAAACAAGATGACAGTCAGGCGTCGGGGCATCCAATCCCTCCGTAAAAATCGGCAAACTATCCGAATGGCGAAACACCACCTCCGTCTGAGGAAGTCACCGCTCGCCCATGGGTTACGTCTGGTGGTTTCCAAAAGGTTGCGTTTTCCTCAGCGACTGCGCCGTTTTATGGGGTTAGCGGGGGCCTTTGAAGCGTGAACGCAAATTGTTCCGGGCGTGTCGCATGATGCTGTACCGAGGGGCAAGGGCTGTCAACTCACCACGTCCGTCTCCTTGCGTTCGTATCAACCGGCAGAAGCCGCGTACGCACGCGGCACACATACGGTGGGCTACAGGTCTAGTAGGTTTGCCGATAGTCCCTCCACAAAAGCTTTAATCGCGTTGCGGACGCGGCGGTAATGTTCCCAGCGTTCCTCCTCCGTACGAGCAGCTTTTTCCAACGCCACGGGATCGTCGAACCCGACATGAACGACCTTCGCCTTGCCGCTCAACCATATCGGGCACGTTTCATTCGCGTGGCCGCAAAGGGTTACGACGTCATCAAACGGGATATCGTGGATCGCCTCGACGGTCTTCGATTTCTGCCCGCTCATGTCGACGCCGACCTCCGCCATGACACGGACGGCCAGCGTGTTGAGTCCATGCGCCTCGATTCCCGCCGAATACGGCTCGATCACGTCGCCTTTGAGGGTTCGTGTCCAGGCTTCCGCCATTTGGCTTCGACAGGAATTGCCCGTGCAGAGGAACAACACCTTGATTTTCTTTGCCATAACGGTTACTCCCCCGCAATCCACACATCCCCTCAGGCCTGTCATCCAGTTCGTTACACGCGTGCGTCTCTAACCCAGTGCGGCGTCCGCAGGCAGATGCGCACGAGCCAGAATCAGCATGGTGTTGAGAAAGAGTGGCCGGTTCCCTTTCTCGCCGAGGCGGACAAACTGCACATCACGCTTCCCCGCCTGCTCCTTTTTCCCTCCAAGGACGGGGCCAGAAGTCTGCATGGAACGTAGAACGAAACCCCGAAATCCACCACCTTCGGCAGCGCCGTGCCTTTGTTCTGCGCCGTCGCGACTAAAGTGGCGCCAAAAACCATTCCCACAAAACAGTCCCATGGCACCCCTCGTCTTCATATGTCTGCCTTCTGTGGCCCAAAGGAATGATGGAATGCCGGAATGCGGGCGTCATTCTCCCACACGTCCGGATTCCATCCTGACCGCATGCTCCGCGCGGTATTCGCTTTGCAGCCCGCAAGTTTCGTTGCACCCGCCGCGGCGGCCCTGGCAATGGCCTCCGGCGTCGGCGGCGTTGCGCCCTTCTCCCTTTTGTTTTCTCGAATGAACCCCGTGCAAACAGATAGAACGCACACCGATCGGCGGACGCGTATCGTCCGTAACCCTCGGCCCTGTAAGCCGCGATGGTGTCGGCCGCCCGGATGATGTTCTGTCCCATTGTATGCTGAGCCTTCGGAGACCAGTTGTTGTATACATGCCGGGTCACGTCCGAGAGTTGTTCTGCCCGGCGATACGCCTCCAACGGATGGACCTCCTTCATGCCCCCTTCCCCCGTTTCGCATTTCACGTTTCCAGTCTCAATTTTCGAGCAGCGTCTTGATCTCCTCCGCACTGAGCACCGTGCCGACGCTCTTGACCTGCCCGTCCACCACAAGGGCCGGGGTCATCATCACGCCAAACTTCAAAATATCCGGGATCGTCTCGACCTTCTCCACCGTCGCCTCAATACCCAGCGCCTTCACTGCCGCCTCGGCATTGGCAAGGAGTGTCGTGCACTTGGGGCAACCCGTGCCCAAGATTTGGATCCGTTTCATCGATCTCCTCTCCGGTGTTTCGCAGAACGCCACACAGAACGTTACGCCCCGTCGTCGCCTCCTTTCGGGCCTTGTTCCGCACTCTCTTTCCTAGGATGCCACGCATCCGAACACCCAGCCACTGATTGCGGCCATGACCACCACCAGCCCGATGTATGTCAACGTCTTTTTCGGCCCCAGGATCGAGTTGATCACCAGCATGTTCGGCAGCGAGAGCGCCGGGCCAGCCAGCAACAGAGCCAATGCCGGACCCTTCCCCATGCCGCTGTCCAAAAGCCCCCGCACAATTGGGACCTCGGTTAGAGTGGCAAAATACATCAGGGCACCTATGACCGAAGCGAAGACATTCGTCCAGACGGGCCAGACGGCATTCAGCCAGCCTGGAATGCTTCCCGTATCGGTCTTCAACAAGATGAACAGGACTGACGGCGAATCGCCGACCAGCGCCTGAATCCACACGTCCGGAATGATCCCTGCGTCCTTGCCCTTGGGACTGCCCAGGAAGAACCCGGCTGCCAGCACGCCGCCCAATAGCAGCGGCAGGATCTGCTTGGCAAAGCCCCAGGTCATGGCGACCCATTGCCTGCCCTCTACGACGGTCACCCATCGCATTCCCATCAAGGCCAGAAGGACCAGAGCGGAGGCTGTCAGCCACCACCGCGCGGTATGAAGGCGTTGCATCCCGTGAGAGAGATGGACGGCTTGCATATTCAGCAACTGGCGCTGAGACATCTCATGCACGCGTCCGTGTGCGTGGAGCACGCGTACCCGAGCCGCTGTTTGTTCCAGCCGTTGGCCCTCTCCTCGGTAGGTTGTTAGCCCATCCGGACAGCACAGAAAGACAGCCCACCTGTCTCCGCCACGCGCCCAATTGGCGAAAACCAGTACCGCCACCATGGAGGCGAACAGGAGCGCTGTTTTCCATAGCGGACGGCCCTTCTGCGTGTGTTCGCCGAGATACACGTCCTGCGCCTGGGCCGCCTTCTGCCGCTCTTCCTTCAAGAAGATGAGGTGCATGAGCAGTCCCATGATCACGCTGAAAGCGACCGCGCCGACCGTTCTGGCGACACCGAGTTGCCACCCCAGAACCCGGGCCGTTAGGACAATAGCCAGCACGTTGATCGCCGGACCCGAATAGAGGAAAGCCATTGCCGGGCCCAGACCGGCGCCGCGCATGTAGATGCTGCCGAACAGGGGCAGTACCGTGCAGGAGCAGACGGCGAGGATGGCTCCAGAAATCGAAGCCACCCCGTAGGCCAGCGCTTTGTTGGCTCGGGGACCGAAATATTTCACTACAGCGTTCTGGCTCACGAATACGCCGATGGCTCCGGCGATGAAGAAAGCCGGGACGAGGCACAGCAATACGTGCTCCCGCGCGTACCATGTGGCCAGTTTGAACGCCTCCATGACGGCACCCTGGAACCACGCCGCTTCGACGGGAAGGTAGTAGAGCACCAGAAAGAGGCCGACCAGCCACCCGAGTCGCTTCAGCTCCTTGCGGTTGCCATGGCTCATGGTTTAGCCCTTTTCCCCATCTGGGCAACGGCCGCCTGACGTTCGGCTTCGGCGCGCATCACGCCCAGAGCGCAGCCGAACATGTTGAGGACGCACGGGGTCAACAACCGGAGGTGCGCGCGCGTCCCTTCACGGCGTTCGCCGATGATACCGACGTGTTTAAGTTCGGCGACATGGCGAGACAGCGTGGATTTATTCAAGGAGAACAGTGGCTGCAGCTCGCAGATACACTTTTCCCCCCCGGCTCAGTTCCTCCACGATTTTCAGTCGCACGGGATTGGCCAGCGCCTTCATCACCCGCGCCCGCGCTTTAAGCTCTTCGGATATCATCGTGGGCACCCTATAGCATTGTTACGCAACAATGCAACCATAACCGCACACAGTAACCCCACAACCGAAAGGGCCCACCGGTTCGTTCGTGCTGGGGCGGCGGCTGCAAGCAGGGATGTGTCCCGGCAGGGGTTAGCCTGTCCTCGCCGCGATGGTAGAAACACCATGGGCAGAAACGGCCCTGCGCGTGGCACCTTCACTATGGGATTGCCTTCGCTGCAACGCTCTCTACTCGTGTTCTCTAAGCCGTGAGTAGGTCGCCCACCGGGCGCGGTGAACGCTGTGGCACGCTCGATGCGACTATTAGGTTCGACCGAAAAAAACACTTTTTGCCGTTTCAAAGCGCTGGCACCGTCCCCAGTCCTCCGCCCGGCGCTCCCGCACCCGTCTGACCGCAAGACTGACCGCTGCCTCCGAACACGTGGCCCGTGCGACGGTTACGCCGGTTCATCCCCACAGAAAACCTCGTGTTCACCGCGTGCATGAAAGGGCTGAGATTTCCGTGGAACGTGCGCACACGCAGAGGGAAGGGGTTACCTCAGCCGTACGTAGCCGTGCCGGAGCTCCTCGTGCCACCCCATCATTCTGCCGAACACTTCCAGCAGATGCGTGCGGTTTTCAGCCGCAAATGCCTTGCTATGCCGCTATCCTGTCGAAGTCAACCCACCAAACCAAGAAATATCAAAGACCAGACGCCAACGGCTCATCGCCCTGGCCCGAACATCGTCGCCAAGACCTCGCGAGTTCTGCGGCTCTATTCATTCCCGGGGAAAGCGTGTCTATTCCTCTTGTACTCACCGCACCGACTCCATGCGATTTTTCTCCGGAGGTCACTCTCATGATGTTTCATAATAGCGACAACACGCTCTCCTCTTCGATATAAGGAGAGCATGAAGACATCCACACGGTCTCGGCGAGATGTCGCCGCCTTAAGGGTTCGGCGCCTGACAGCAGGGAGGTTATTTCGACACGGATGTTCCCAAGCGGACGTGTCGCGTCGTTTGAACGTCAGTCGCCAGACAGCGCGTCGCTGGCATGCGGCCTGGCAGCGCGATGGCCAGCGGGGACTGCAAGGAGCCGGACGGACCGGCCGCAAACCGCGTCTGGATGCCGCCGCCCGTGAACGGGTGGAGGCCGCTCTGCTCCAGGGAGCCATGGCATGGGGGCTTCTCCACCCAGTTGTGGACACGGGATCGTGTGGCCCACGTCATCTGGAAGAGCTGCGGCGTGCGATATTCCCGTCCGCAGGTCTGGCGCATTCTCGGACAGATGGGCGGGAGTCGATAGCGCCCGCAGAGGCGGGCGAAGGAACGGGACGAGCGGGCCATGGCGCGTTGGGTGCGATACCGGTGGAGTAAAAAACACGCTTGGCGTCTGAACGCCTGGCTGGCCTTTCTGGACGAGTCGGGATGTTCCCAACGTCCCCCGATTCGCGCCACGTGGGCGCCGCCGTGGCTGCACCCCGGTGCTTCGAGAACCATTCAACGGACAACGCCTCTCAACCCTTACCGCCGTGCTGACGAGCCCGGACGGGCGCCGTCGGCGTGGGTTCCTGGCCGT
>FWPU01009270.1_pt1 | contig 15710 bp, 12 predicted proteins | sample 2228361 | NCBI WGS metagenome assembly FWPU01 (sample SAMEA103939777, study PRJEB20133) | metagenome
CTCTGCATCGATGGTGAATTGCAGATTGAACGCCTGCGCCTGCCGGACCAGGTCGAGCAGGCGGGGCGCGAGCTCGCCCATCACGCGCTCGCGCGAAACCGCCTCGAACCGGGGGTGCAGCGCCGAAAGCTTGACCGAAATGCCCGACCGGCCGCCCTGCGCGTCTCCTCCGCCCTGTTTCCCAATCGCAATGATGGCGTCCGAATAGGCCTGGAAGTAACGCTCCGCGTCCGCGGCGGTTCGCGCCCCCTCGCCCAGCATATCGAAGGAGTGGCGTTCCTCGCGATGCCGGCCAGCACGTCCCAGCGCCTCCTCGATGGTCTGACCGAGGACGAAATGCGCGCCGAGCAACCGCATCGCCTGCCGCACAGCCGCCCGCACTGCCGGCAGGCCAAGCCGCTTCAGGAGCCCTTCGAGGATCGTTTCCGGTGTCTCCCCGGGATGAATGACGCGCGCCGTGATCCCCAAGGTCCACGCCGAGGCCGACACCAGAAGGCTCGTCGATCTGCCGGTCTGCGCCCAGTCGCCGCCGGCAAGTTTGTCCTCGATCAGCCGGTCGGCGGTGGCGGGGTCCGGCACGCGCAGCAGCGCCTCGGCCAGCACCATCAGCGCCAGCCCCTCCTTGGTGGAGAGGGAGTAGACGTGCAGGAAGTCCTCGACCCCACCGAGCCCGCCGGTGCGTGCGCGGATAGTCTCAATCAGCCGCCGCGCTCGGGCGTCGATGCGAGCCTCGGCGGCATCGTCGAGCGGGGCGGTCGCGAGCAGCCGGGTCGCAAGCTCTTCGTCCGGCGGGGCATAGGGAGCGGCGAAGGCCGGTACCGCCCGGCTGAGATTGCTGAGGGAAGCCGCCGATCTGCTCATCTGAAATCTCCGGATCGGCTCGCAATGACTGCATGCTTATCGGGTTCGCGGGCTCTGCACGTAAGCCGATCGCGGCGCCACAAGTCCGCCTCACGACCTTATGACGCCAATCCATGTGGCGGTAACGAAAAAACCACAGTGCGCGGCAAAGAGTGGCGTTCGCAGCGATCTTCACTTGCGCTTTTGCCGAACATGTATTTCTCTGGCGCAATACATATATCCGTCATCGCCGTCGACGGAATACTTACCGTCCCAAGTTTGTGAATACCCCCAGCGCGTGTGTCGGGTGGAGTGCGATAAGGGGATCGAAAGCATGGGCATCATCGGTCTCGGCCACCGGGTCTTGGTTGCGGCAGCGTTGACGATGACGCTTGCCACCGGGCCGGCCGCTGCCCTCGTCCCGATCAAATTCTCGTTGGATTCCAGGTTTGACGGAACCTCGGCGATGTTCCTCGTGGGCATCGACCGCGGCTACTACAAAGCCGAAGGCATCGCCCTCACCGTCGATAGTGCAGCAGACCTGACCGAATCCATTGCCCGCGTCGCGTCCGGCAACTACGACATGGCGTTTGTCGACATCAACGCGCTCATCAAGTATCGCGATCAGAACCCCTCGGCCCCGGTCAAGGCGGTCTACATGGTGCACAGCAAACCGGCTTACGCGGTGGTCGGCCGCAAGAGCCGGGAGGTCACCAAGCCAACCGATTTGGCCGGCAAGAAGATCGGCGCCCCGGCGGCCGATGCCGCCTTTGCCCATTGGCGGCTGTTCGCCCAAGTGAACAAGATTAATATCGCGGAGACCAAAATCGAGAACGTGGGATTTCCGGTGCGAGAGCCGTTGCTGCAAAACGGCCAGGTCGACGCCGTTATCGGCTATTCTTATGTGATCCTGCCCAACCTCAAATCCATGGGCGTTCCGGCCAACGATATCGTGCCCATGTTGATGGCCGATCACGGCCTGGTGCTGTACGGCAATGCGATCGTGGTCAACGCGAAATTCGCCGCCGAGAAACCGGACGCGGTCCGGAGCTTCCTGCAGGCCTTTACCCGCAGTCTGCGCGAGACCCTGCGGGCTCCCGGCCCGGCTGTCGACGCGGTCCTCAGGCGGAACGACGCGCTGACCAAGGATGTGGAGGTCGAACGCCTGCGCATGGTGCTGCGCGAAAATATCTTTGTCCCCGACGTGCGATCGTTCCCCAATGGCGCGATCGACACCTCCCGGCTCGAGAAAGCGATCGATCAGCTGGCCATGACCTATGAGTTCAAGGCCAAGCCCAAGGTCGCCGACATCTTCGACGCCTCGTTTTTACCGAGCGCCGGCAACAATCGACGGACGCACTGACACCGCACAAGGCGGCGCAAATATTTTCGCTGCCGCAACGTGCTGACCACCTCCCGCATGCGCTGCCATTGGCGTAGAACTAGCCTTCTTCGGCGCATGGCGACTGATTCTTCTGGATGAAAGGCTTCTTCGGCATCTACTTTCGCGTCCTGAAGCTGCTCGGTTCCGAGGCATGGCTCGGCTGGGCGCTGGCGATTGCCAATGTGCTGCTCGCCTTCGCGCACCTGGTGGAGCCGATGTTGCTCGGCTGGATCATCGACACTCTGGTCGACGCCGAGAAGGCGGCCGGGCAGCCCGCCTGGAACACCTTGATCCAGCTCTTCGGCTATTGGGTAGGATTCAGTCTTTTCGCCATCGTCTGCGGCACCGTGGTTGCGCTCTACGCCGACCGACTCGCGCATCGCCGCCGTCACGTGGTGCTCACCGCCTACTTCGAGCACGTGCTGCAACTGCCCCTCCGTTATCACGGCGGCACTCACTCCGGGCGCCTGATTAAGGTGATGCTGACCGGCACCGACTCGATCTGGTGGCTCTGGCTCGGCTTCTTCCGCGAGCATCTTTCCGCCTTCGTATTTCTGGTCGGACTGTTGCCCTTCACGCTTTATCTGAATTGGCGGCTCGCATTGCTCCTGATCGCGCTGTGCGTGATCTTCAGCGCCCTGACTGCGCTGGTGCTACACAAGGCGGAGTCGCTGCAGAGCAGCGTCGAGCGATATTATTCCGACCTTGCCGAGCGCACGTCCGACGCACTCGGCAATGTGGCGTTGGTGCAGAGCTTTGCCCGCGTCGAGGCTGAGGTGATTGGCCTCAAGAACGTGATCGCCAAGCTGCTCGGCGCCCAGATGCCGGTGCTGTCGTGGTGGGCGTTCGCGGCGGTGATCACGCGCGCTTCCACCACACTCACGCTGCTCGCAATCTACATCGTCGGCACCATCCTGTTCACGCAGGGACTGTCGAAGATCGGCGACATTGTCATGTTCACCGGCTACGCCGGCATGCTGGTGACACGCCTCGAACAGGTGGTCGGCTTCGCCAACCGCCTGTTCCTCGATGCGCCGCGCTTGAGGGAATTCTTCGACGTCTACGACACCGTGCCCGAGGTGCGCGACAATCCGGGCGCCATTGATCCCGGCCGGGTGCGCGGGTTGGTCGAATTCGACCACGTGACCTTCAGCCACGACGGCGTCCGCCCCGCGGTCGTCGACTTAAGCTTTACGGCCCGGCCTGGCGAGACGATCGCGCTCGTCGGCCCGACGGGCGCCGGCAAGTCGACGGCGCTGGCGTTGCTCTATCGTGTGTTCGACCCCCAGGCCGGCAGCGTGAAGATCGATGGTGCGGACATTCGCGGCTTTAAGCTCGCGGCGCTGCGCCGCAACATCGGCGTGGTATTCCAGGAAGTGCTGCTGTTCAACCGCTCGATCCTCGAGAATCTGCTGATCGGCAAGCCGGACGCCACCGAGGAGGAGGTACGCGACGCCTGCCGCCGCGCCCAAGCGCTCGACTTCATCGAGGCCAAGCCCGAAGGGCTGCAGACGAGCGTCGGCGAGCGCGGCCGCGCGCTTTCCGGCGGCGAGCGCCAGCGGGTGGCGATCGCGCGCGCCCTTCTGAAGGACCCGCCGATTCTCATACTCGACGAGGCCACGAGCGCGCTCGATGCCGCCACCGAGGTTAAGGTTCAGGCGGCGCTCGAAGAAGTGATGAAGGGCCGGACCACCTTCGTCATCGCCCATCGTTTGGCCACCGTGCGCAATGCCACACGCATCCTAGTGTTCGATGCCGGCCACATCATCGAATCGGGCACCTTCGAAGAGTTGATGAAGCGCGACGGCAAGTTTGCCGCGCTCGCACGCGCGCAATTCTTGTTAAGCGAAGGCGAACGCCGCCGCGCCGCCGCCGTGCTCGGCGCGGACCAGGAGCTGCAGCCCGAGTCCTACGACTGAAACATTGGCGGCAGAGTGCGCGCTATTTGATGCGCTCGAGGATGCTCACGTAGTTTGCCACCGCCGCGCCGCCCATGTTGAACAGCGCCGCAAGCTTTGCATTTTTCACCTGGAAATCGCCGGCGGTACCGGCGAGCTGCATGGCGCACAGCGCGTGCATCGAAACGCCGGTGGCCCCGATCGGATGACCTTTCGCTTTCAGGCCGCCCGATGGATTGACCGGCAACCGCCCGTCTTTCGTCGTCCATCCTTCTTTGATGGCGCGCGCGCCCTGGCCCTCCGGCACGAGTCCCATCGCCTCGTACTCGATCAACTCCGCGATGGTGAAGCAGTCGTGGGTCTCCACAAGCGACAGATCATCGAGTGTAACTCCTGCGGCGGCCAGTGCCCGCCGCCATGCTTGCGCACATCCTTCGAACTTCAGGATGTCGCGGCCGCGCATCGGCAGGAAATCCTGCACGTGCTCGGCGGCGCGGAACGCCACCGCCTTGCCGAGCCGCAGCGCGGTCTCCACATCGGCCAGCACCACGGCCGCCGCACCGTCGGATACGAGCGAACAGTCGGTGCGCTTGAGCGGGCCGGCCACGAACGGGTTCTTCTCGCTGGCGTTGCGGCAGAAGTCGTAGCCCAAATCCTTGCGAATCTGGGCATAGGGGTTGGCCACGCCGTTCTTATGATTCTTCGCTGCGATCAGCGCCAGCGCATCCGACTGGTCGCCCCATTTCTGGAAGTAGAGCCCGGCGATGCGGCCGAAGATGCCGGCAAATCCCCCTTCGATATCGGCTTCCTCGCGCACGTAGGACGCCTTCAGGAGGTTCCTTGCGATTTCGGCCGGCGGCGTGGTGGTCATCTGCTCCACGCCGACCACCAGCACGATGCGCGCCGACCGCGCGGCGATCGCTTTGAGGCCCTGATGCACCGCCGCCGATCCGGTCGCGCACGCATTCTCCACGCGGGTTGCGCGTTTGAAGCGCAGCTCGGGTGAGGCCTGCAGAACCAGGGACGCGGTAAAATCCTGCGCCGAGAATCCGGCGTTGAAATGTCCGAGCACGATCTCGTCAACATCGCTCGGCGCGATGCCGGCGTCGGCGACTGCGGCGTTGGTGACGTGCACGATCAGGCTTTCGACCGTCTCGTTCTCCAGTCGGCCGAACGGGCTGTGCGCCCAACCCACGATGCAGGCGGTCATGCCCTCTCTCCTCTGCCGAAATTTGGTCGCTTTGTGTGGCATTTACCACACGGCACCGCATGAGATATAATAATTTATTCGTGTGAGGGCACGGTCGGCTTTGCCAGCGGCCAGCCTTCGGTCTAGATAGCCGCGCACACCACGTGGGGAATCATCGATCCGGGGCTCGTCGTCCGTGCCATTTGCATTGATGCTTTTGCGAACGTCTGCTGTTGCGTTGACCGCCGCGCTGGTAAGCGCAAGCGGGATTACGCGCGCATCCGCCGAAGCCCTGCTTCTCATCGAGGCTGACACCGGCAAGGTGCTGTTCGCGGAGAACGCCACCTACCCGTGGTATCCCGCTTCGCTGACCAAGGTGATGACCGCCTATGTGGTCCTGCGGGCGGTCAAGGAGGGCCGTATCACCCTCGACACGCTTCTGCCGGTCTCGCAATTCGCCTCGGTGCAGAAACCCGCGAAAATGGGGCTTCCGCCAGGTTCCCAGATCACCGTGGACAATGCCCTGAAAATGCTCATGGTGCGCTCGGCCAACGATGTGGCGGTCGTCCTCGCCGAAGGGGTCTCCGGGTCGGTGGAGAATTTCGCCGACGCCATGAACATCGCCGCGCAGCGGCTCGGCATGACGCAGACGAGTTTCGTCAACCCCAACGGCATGCCGGCGGAAGATCAGATCAGCTCGGCCCGCGATCTCGCGATTCTCGCCCGCGCGCTGCTGTTGGAGTTTCCCGAATACGACTACTACTGGCGCATCCCGGCGATCCGGTTTGGCGCCAAGACCACGCAGAACTACAACAAGCTGCTCGGCCGCTATCCGGGCGCCGACGGCATGAAGACCGGATTCATCTGCGCCTCCGGTTTCAATCTGCTGGCCACCGCCACCCGCAAGGGTCGGCGGCTGATCGCCGTCGTGCTCGGCGCCTACAGCTCCGGAGCCCGCACCTTGAAAGCGGCGCAATTGCTCGAGCGCGGCTTCAACGGCGGCGGGCTCGGATGGATCGCGCCTTCGCTTGGAACCGTCGACTCGCTGCGGCCGATCGATGCGGCGCCGCCCGACCTGCGCGACACCATCTGCAGTCCGAAGCGCAAGAAACCGCCGGCCGAAGACAACGACGATGACGATGACATCGTCGCTGGCGAGGAGCCGAACCCGACGCAGACCTTCAAGCTGTCCAATCTCGGCCCCAATGTGAAGCCATCTTCGCTGCTCGGACCCAAAGTCGAGGCGACACCGATCGAAGTTTATGTCGGGCCCTCGCGGCGTCCGGCGGAGCTGCAATTTGCCGGCACCCGCGCAAAACTCGAAAAGGCGCGCAAGGCGAAGCTGAAAGCGCTGAGTGAGCAGGTCGCAACCGCGCCGAGCACGGTGGCGAACTCATCGAGCGCCGCCACCACACCGCAACCTTCATCGTCGGTCCTGAGCTTCGCGCCGGTTGCCCCGCCAAACGAAGTTGCGCGCAACGCGCCGCCGGTGCCGCCGCCGATGCCGGTGCCGCGGCCGCGCCCGAGCGCCCGGCCGAACGGGCAATGAGCGCGCCTGCCCTTTCCCGAAAGCCCGTTGCTCCGATCCCGCTCACTGTGTTGACCGGCTTCCTCGGCGCCGGCAAGACCACCCTGCTCAACCGCCTCCTCAAGGACCCGGCGCTGGCCGAGACCGCCGTGATCATCAACGAATTCGGTGAAATCGGCCTCGACCACCTCCTGGTCGAGCGCATCGACGACAATCTGGTGCTGCTGCAGAGCGGATGTCTTTGCTGCACCATGCGTGGCGATCTGGTGAGCGCGCTGGAGAAGCTGTTGCGCGACCTCGACAACGGCCGCGCGCGCTTTCGCCGCGTCGTGATCGAGACCACGGGCCTCGCCGACCCCGCCCCGATCTTACAGACCGGCATGGTGCATCCCTACCTCGTGCTGCGCTTCCGTCTCGACGGTGTGGTGACGGTGGTGGATGCGGTGAACGGGCTTCGGAGCCTCGACGCCCATGCGGAATGCGTGAAGCAGGTTGCGGTCGCAGACCGCATCGTGCTCACCAAGACCGACCTGTTGGACTCGCCGGCCCGTCGCGTCGACGCCGAGCGCCTGCGCGCGCGCCTTCGCGCCCTCAACCCCGCGGCGCCGTTGCTCGATGCCGCCGCCGGAGAGGCCGCCCCCGCACGACTGCTCGACTGCGGGTTATACGATCCGCAGAGCAAGATTCCCGACGTGCGGCGCTGGCTCGCCGAGGATGCCTATGCCGCGCGACCTCACGACCACGATCATCATGACGTAAATCGTCACGACGAGCGCATCCGCGCCTTTGCGCTGGCGATCGACGCGGCCATTCCGGCCACCGCCTTCGACTTGTTCCTGGAGCTCGTGCGCGCCATGCACGGGCCCAACCTGCTGCGTTTCAAGGGTGTGGTGAAGCTCGCCGAGGCGCCGGAGGAGCCGCTGGTGGTGCATGGGGTGCAGCACATCCTGCACCCGCCGACGCGGCTCCCGCGCTGGCCCGACGACGATCGCCGCACGCGCATGGTCTTCATCACCCGCGACATCGAGGAGCGCACGATCCGCGAGCTGTTCGCCGCGTTTCTTAATCAGCCGGCAGTTGACCGTCCTGACCGGCAGGCCTTGGCGGAAAACCCGCTGGCCCCCTTCGGTGGCGTCGATCGCTAGCCGAGTGCTTGTCAGCAGGCCGCGACTCCGGGATGTTACGCGCTGAGGTCGGTCCGATGGGTTTCATCCAGAACATCAAAGACGACTTCACCTTCCTGCGCGGCGCCTGGCGGGCGCTGCGGCTGACCACGCCGATCGCCAAGAACCCGACCCGTGTGTTTCCCGGCGTGATCGAGGAATTGGCCGCAAAATTCGGCGACGCGCCGGCGCTGATCTCCGACCGCGAGCACCTGAGCTATCGCGCTCTCGCCGAGCAATCGAACCGCTATGCCCGCTGGGCCCTGGCGCAGGATATCGGCAAGGGCGATACCGTCTGCCTCTTGATGCTGAACCGCCCCGAATACATGGCGGTGTGGATCGGCATTACCCGGATCGGCGGCGTGGTTTCGCTCCTGAACACCAATCTCGTCGGCCCCTCGCTGGCCCACTGCATCGACATCGTCGAGCCCAAGCTGATCATCGTGGCGAGCGAGCTTGCGCCGGCGCTCGCCAGCGCCGCCCCGTTTCTCAAAAGCAGGGCTCCGATTTGGTCATACGGCAACAGCACCAACTTCCCGCGCATCGACAGCGACGTCGCCGGCCTCTCCGGCGAACCGCTCACCGCCTCCGAGCGCCGCCCGCTGAACATCGACGACCGGGCGCTCTACATCTACACCTCGGGCACCACGGGCTTGCCCAAGGCGGCCAACCTGAACCACTACCGCATCATGCTGGCCGCCCACGGTTTCGCCGGAGTCATGAACACGACCTTGCGCGACCGCATGTACGACTGCCTGCCGATGTACCACACCACCGGTGGCATCGTGGCGACCGGCGCCCTGCTGCTCAACGGCGGTTCCGTGTTCGTGCGCGAAAAATTTTCCGCACGCGATTTCTGGGACGACGTGGTCCGGCATGATTGCACGATTTTCCAGTACATCGGGGAATTGTGCCGTTATCTCGTGCATGCGCCCGCCAATCCCAACGAAACGCGGCATCGGCTGCGGCTCGCCTGCGGCAACGGCCTGCGCCCCGAACTCTGGGAGCCGTTCAAGAAGCGCTTTCGCATCCCGCAAATCCTCGAGTTCTACGGCGCCACTGAAGGCAACGTGAACATTTTCAACTTTGAGGGCAAGCCGGGCGCGGTCGGCCGCATCCCCTGGTTCGTCGCCCATCGCTTTCCGACCGCCATCGTGAAGTTCGACGTCGAGCGCGAGCAGCCGGTGCGCGATGCACGCGGCTTTTGCATCCGCTGCGCGCCGAACGAGGTCGGCGAGGTGATCGGCGAGATCATCAACAAACCGTCCAAACCGGGCAGCCGCTTCGAGGGTTATGCCTCCCCCAACGAGAGCGAGCACAAGATCCTGCGCAATGTCTTCAAGCCCGGCGATGCCTGGTTCCGCACCGGCGACCTGATGCGGCAGGACGAGCGCGGCTATTTCTATTTTGTCGACCGTATCGGAGATACGTTTCGCTGGAAGGGCGAAAACGTGTCCACGTCGGAGGTCGCCGCGGCGATCACGAGCTTCCCCGGCATCCGCGACGCCAACGTCTACGGCGTGCATGTGCCCGGCCGCGAGGGTCGCGCCGGCATGGCCGCCATCGTCTGCGAAAGCGGTGTCGAACTTGATCTTGCCGGCCTTCACGCCCATCTCGCCGCGCATCTGCCGGAGTATGCGCGCCCGCTGTTCCTGCGCATTCAGCGCGAGATCGACGTCACCAGCACCTTCAAGCAAAAGAAAATCGACCTCGTGCGTCAGGGTTTCGATCCTGCCGTGTGCCGGGAACCGATCTACTTCAGCGATCCCCTTCGTCGCGCCTTCGTACCCCTCGATGCGATGCTGTATCAGCAGATCATGAACGGTCTGGTTCGGATTTGAGCTGCCGCCGTCCTGCAAGGAAATTCGTGTCGTGTTTTCTGTGGCCGCACCCGACGAGATCCTGGCATTCTGGCGCGCCGCGGGGCCGGCCAAGTGGTTCGAGAAGGATCCCGCTTTCGACGCGGAGATCAGCAGGCGCTTTCTCTCCACCTATGAGGCCGCCGCAGCCGGAAAGCTTGCCGCCTGGGAGGCCGATGCCGAGAGCGCCCTCGCGCTCCTCATCGTGCTCGACCAGTTTCCGCGCAACATGTTTCGCGGCAGCCCGCGCGCTTATGCTGCGGATACATTGGCGCGCGCGGCTGCCGATCGCGCGATTGCCCGCGGCTTTGATCGGCGTATCGCCATGCCGGAACGAAACTTCTTCTACCTGCCGTTCTCGCATTCGGAGAATCTTGCCGACCAGGAGCGCTGCGTTGCGCTTTGCCGCGCAACCGGCGACGCCGACGCACTGAAATGGGCGGAGATTCATGCCGACATCATCCGCCGCTTCGGCCGCTTCCCCCACCGCAATGCGGTGCTCGGCCGCGCGACCACCCCGGCCGAGCAGGAGTTCCTCGACAACGGCGGCTTTGCCGGCTGATCGCCGCGCCGCGCAGGGTCCCGGAATCGCTACTGGACGAGGTTCCTGAAGGGGATCAGACTCCCGTCCGAACATGGAGGATCATCGATGTTTTCGCTTTCCCGGTTTTCCCGCGCCTTGGCCGTCGCTGCGGTGACGGGCGTCGCCACGCCCGCTCTTGCCCAGTTGGAGTTGAAGATCATGGCGCCCGCCGCGCCCGGCGGCGGTTGGGATCAGACCGCCCGCGCCATGCAACAGGCGCTGGTTGCCTCCGGCGCCGCGAAAAGCGTGCAGGTCTACAACGTGGCCGGCGCCGGCGGCACGGTCGGCCTTGCGCAGTTCGTCAGCAATGCCAAGGGCGACGGCAGCCAGCTCCTGGTCAACGGCTTTGTCATGGTGGGCGCGATACTCACCAACAAGTCGCCGGTGACGCTCGAACAAGTGACCCCGATCGCGCGGCTCACCCAGGAGACGCAGGTGATGGTGGTGCCGGCCAACTCACCCATCAAGAACGCCAAGGATCTCGCCGCAGCCGTCAAGGCCGACGTGGCACAGGAGACTTTCGCCGGCGGTTCCGCCGGCGGCGTGGATCACATCATGGCGGCACTGTTCGTGGGCGCGGCCGGTGCCGAGGCGTCAAAGGTGAACTACATCGCCTTCTCCGGCGGCGGCGAGTCGCTTGCGGCCATCCTGGGAGGCAAAGTCACGGCCGGCATTTCCGGCTATGCCGAATACGAGGGCCAGATCAAGGCCGGCAAGTTGCGCCCGATCGGCGTAACCTCGCCGCAGCGGCTCCCCGGCGTCAACGTTCCGACCTTCCGCGAGCAGGGGATCGACCTGGTGCTGACCAACTGGCGCTCGGTGATGGCCGCACCCGGTATCACCGCCGCGCAGAAGAAGGCGCTTGAGGCCGCGATCGAGAAGATGGTGAAGTCCGCGGCCTGGAAAGATATCCTCAAGCAGCGTGGCTGGGATGATGCTTATCTTGCCGGCGACGCGTTCGCGAAATTTCTCAAGGACGAACAGGTGCGCGTCCACAACGTGCTCAAGTCCGTCGGGTTGATCAAATCGTAGCCGGGGCGACGTCGGAGCGCCGGCCGTATTGCTTGCGCGCGGACGAAGGTTAAGGGCGAAGCGGCGAGTTCGCGCGCCGGCAGTGCAAACCTTTGCGAGCAGATGTTCCGCCGACTTGCAGCATGACGGACAACCGCATGGATGATCCCCACGCCCGTCCTCTCGATCGCGCCGGCCTCGTAATTGCCGGCCTCCTGCTTGCGCTTGCAGCGGTCATCCTCTGGGACGCGACCAAATTGCAAATTGCCCCGGTTTACGGCGTCGGGCCGACGGCAATGCCGTACGTCGTCGCGGGCGGCCTCCTGCTGCTCGTGCTCGGCAATTTCATCATGGTCTGGCGCGGCGAACTGCCCGCGCGCGAGCCTGCCGACCTGAAGCCGATTGCGTTCATCCTCGGCGGCCAGCTCGTGCTGATCGCGCTCATCGGCCTGGGCGCGGGCTTTATTGCGGCAACCGCCGCACTGTTTGCCGCCACCGCGACAGCGTTTGGCCGCCGCGCGGTCCTCACCGACCTTGCGATCGGCATCGTGCTGGGCGCGGTGATCTACATTGCTTTCGTCAAGCTCCTGACGCTCAGCCTGCCGGCTGGGCCGCTCGAGCGGCTGCTCTGAGCGCCGCCAATGGATGCGTCTGCATCCCTGCTGCAGGGCCTCGCGGTCGCGGTTCAGCCGACCAATTTGCTGTTCGCGCTGATCGGCGTCCTGCTCGGCACTGCGGTCGGCGTGCTTCCGGGGATCGGCCCCGCCCTCACCGTCGCATTGCTGTTGCCGGTTACCTACAAGCTTGATCCCGCTGGCTCGCTGATCATGTTCGCCGGCATCTACTACGGCGGCATGTACGGCGGCTCGACCACCGCGATCCTCATCAACACGCCGGGCGAGAGCGCCTCCATGGCCACCGCCCTTGAGGGCAACAAAATGGCCAAGGCCGGTCGCGGCGGGCCTGCACTCGCAACCGCCGCCATCGGCTCGTTCGTGGCCGGCACCATCGCCACCATCGGCATCGTGCTCCTGGCGCCGTGGCTTGTCGACATCGCGGTGCGCTTCGGACCCGAAGACTACTTCGCCCTGATGTGCGTGGCCTTCATCGCCGTCTCGGCGACTTTCGGCACCTCGCCGATCCGCGGCCTGACCGCGCTGTTCCTCGGCCTTGCGCTTGGCCTAGTCGGCATCGACCGGCTCACCGGTCAGCCGCGCCTTGCCTTTGGCGTGCCGGAAATGCTCGACGGCATCGAGATCACCACGCTAGCCGTCGGCCTTTTCGCCGTAGGCGAGGCGCTCTACGTGGCTTCGCGCCCCCGCCGGGGCGAAGAGGCCCTCGAGCCGATTCGCGGTTCGCTTTGGATGACGCGGCAGGACTGGGCGCGCTCCTGGAAACCTTGGCTGCGCGGCACCGCCTTCGGTTTTCCCATTGGCGCGCTCCCCGCAGGTGGCGCGGAAATCCCGACATTTCTCTCGTATGCCACCGAGCGGCGCCTGACCAAACATCCTGAAGAGTTCGGCAACGGCGCCATCGAAGGCGTCGCCGGCCCGGAAGCCGCCAACAACGCCTCCGCCGCCGGCACCCTTGTGCCGTTGCTCACGCTTGGCCTGCCGACCTCCGCCACCGCCGCGATGATGCTTGCGGGCTTCCAGCAATACGGCCTCAACCCCGGCCCGCTGTTATTCGCCGAGCGGCCGGAACTGGTCTGGGGCCTGATTGCGAGCCTGTTCATCGCCAATGCCATGCTGCTGGTGCTCAACCTGCCTTTGGTCGGGCTGTGGGTGCGCCTGCTCGCCATCCCGCAGCCGTGGCTCTACGCCGGCATTCTGGTGTTTGCGACCATGGGCACGATTGCGGCGAAGCCTTCGGTCGTAGAGCTCACCTTGTTGGCTGCCTTCGGCGTCCTTGGCTTCCTGATGCGCCGCTTCGACTACCCGATCGCGCCGGTCGTGGTCGGCCTGATCCTGGGTCCGGCGGCGGAGACTCAGTTGCGCCGTGCGCTCTCCATCAGTCTCGGAGATCCGCTGGTGTTGCTGCAAAGCCCGATCTCCGCGACGCTGCTGGCGATCGCGCTTGTTGCGCTGGTTGCGCCGTTCGTGCTGAGAAATCTCCGACAACTGCGCGTGCGCGAAGACTGACCATCGGCCTCATGCGGACGAGTGCACGCAGATCGCATCGAGCGGTGGCGCTCCGCTCGTCAGGACAAGGACTGGAAAGGAAAATTATGTCGAACTTCCACGGCGTCTTCCCCTATCTCGTTTCCCCCGTCGACAAGCGCGGTCGCGTCAAGACCAAGGTGCTGGCGCGGCTGGTCAACGATCTGATCCGGGCGGGCGTCCATGGCCTGACGCCGCTTGGCTCGACCGGCGAATTCGCCTATCTCGACAACGCGCAACGGGAGGCCGTTGTCGACACGACGGTCAATGCCGCAAACGGCCGCGTCCCGGTGGTCGCTGGCGTTGCCTCCACTTCAACCGCCGATGCGGTGGCGCAGGCCAGGCGCTATCAGCGCCTCGGCGTTGACGGCATTCTGGCGATTCTTGAGTCTTATTTTCCTTTGCGGGACGCGCAGGTCGAGAGCTATTTTCGCGCCGTCGCCGACGCCGTCACCATTCCTGTTGTGCTCTACACCAACCCGCATTTCCAACGCAGCGATCTGTCGCTCGATGTCATCGCGCGCCTCTCGACACACGAGCGCATCCGCTACATCAAGGACGCCTCCACCAACACCGGCCGCCTGCTCTCGATCATGAATCGTTGCCCCGGTCTGAAAGTGTTTTCCGCCTCCGCGCACATTCCCGCTGCGGTGATGCTCATCGGCGGCGTCGGCTGGATGGCCGGGCCGGCGTGCGTGATCCCACAACAAAGCGTGCGCCTTTACGATCTGTGCCGCGCCGGCCGCTGGGACGACGCCATGGCGCTGCAGCGGGAGCTTTGGCGCATCAACGAAGCCTTCGCGCGCTTCAATCTCGCGGCCTGCATCAAGGCGGCGCTGCAACTGAAGGGTTACGACGTCGGCGATCCCCTGCCGCCGCAGGCCGCGCTCTCCGCCGCCGAACGCAAAGCGGTCAAATCGATCCTCGCCGACATCGCGAAACTGCGCTGATGCGCGGCGCAAAAATCGGCGCATCCGTCCCTTTCTGGGACACCCCGCTTGTCGCTTCAAATCGATCGATCGACCGCGACGCTTTGATATTCCTTGTATCTTTCCGGGCGTCCCTGCGATTCACGCGATGAATCCGCAGCAACCGGAGACGGACATCGCGAGTCCGCAATGAATCCGTGCGCTTTCTCCTGCTGTTGCAGCGACGACGCAGTCGACGGAATTGCAAGGCCTGCGAATTGTCCGCGGCAACGAAAACCGCTACTTTGACGTTAACGATTGCCGGCGAGCAGACCCGGCCTTTGGATCGAGCGCTCGCAATCGGAAGTTGGCAGTGTTGCGGGTACGTGTCGTGATCGACATCGATGTTGTGTTTGTGGACGTAGATGAGCGTACCGCGTATTGCTCGGACGGCGTCACCAGAACTTTTTTCCAGATGTACGACGCCGACGCGCTTCCGACCGAAGATCCCGACGAAGCGATCGCCGCGGTTGTAAAGGTGGCCGACAACCAGTACATCGTCGTCAGACTGACCGACGAACAGAACATCGTCATTCACTGAGCAGCCGGCGCCGCCAAGAGCTGTGACATCTCAAGCAAATGGGCTCCGCTAGAACATCGGCGTACCCGGGATGAAGGCGTCGAAAGCGGCCCAGAACTGCGCACGATAACGGTCCTGCTCCATGATGATCTCGTGGCGAGAACCCGGGATGATCAGGTGGGAGCCGGCGCGCAGGTGCACCGCAAAATTCTCGATCGCCGGAGTGGAGACGATCTCATCGCGGCCCGCGGCAATCAGCAGGAGCGGCTGGCGGATGCTGGCAGGGAATGCGGGATCGGCAAATTCGTCCATCGCACGATAGGCGGCGTTCGCCCAGCTCACCGTCGGCGATCCGAGACATAGCGCGGGTTCCGCCTGCAGCACCGCGGTGACGCGGGCATAGCGCACCGGGTCGGAAGTCAGCGGATTGTTGGGAAATGGGCGCAATCCGAGCACCGTCTCGTCACCGCCGGGCACGTAAGCCATGCCGAAGCCCGCGTAGTCGAGAATACGCGCCAGCCACTTGCTGCTCCGCGAGGCGCGCAGGCCGGTCAGCTCGATCATGGGCGTCGACAGCACCACCCGGTCGAACCAGCGCCGGCCTTCAT
>FWPU01004358.1_pt1 | contig 15706 bp, 13 predicted proteins | sample 2228361 | NCBI WGS metagenome assembly FWPU01 (sample SAMEA103939777, study PRJEB20133) | metagenome
CCAAAAAGTGAGAAATTTTGGTAAAAAGATGAGTTTTTGCCGATTCTTACTACCGAGAGATTTGACCAAAATTCTTGCGTTACTTGCCCAGAGGGACGATTGTAGCGTAGCGGAGAGGCTGACAGAGGCAGCCTCTTTATTTTCTTTCTTTTGACCATTCAAAAGAAAGGTTGCAAAAGATTTTTGTCCACTTTTTTTACATAAAAGTGACTGATTTTGCCTTGAAATTGACAAATGAATTTGGTTAAAGAAGATTTTTAACTTTATGAATTTTATAGTGGAAAATTAAAGTAATTATAGCTAAAATTAAACCTTTAACTCTGGATTTAACAAATCCATAATGTCATTTTTCATCACCATTGCATATATATTGTTTTTGGTTGGATAATCAACCATATCATACGAAAGATATAGTTATGAGAATATGAGTCTTATTTTATTATGTTGATAAACTTATCAAAACCATCAAAATTATTTTCAGATGTCGGTAAAAATTATTATCCTGAATACAGGTAGTCCACAGGTAGATATTTTATTATTCCCTCGTTAAGGCATTTATGTTTTTCCATATTCAATTCCGGATCATACTCAAGGATATTTTCTGCATCCTTTCTGGCAAGGAGAAGTAATTTTTCGTCCTGCAGAAAGTCTGCTATTTTTAATTCTGGCATACCGGATTGTTTAACCCCTAATATTTCTCCGGGACCTCTTAATTTCAAGTCTTCCTCTGCAATCTTAAATCCATCAGTATAATTGCATATTATTTCCATTCGTCTCTGTGTTTCATAGCTTTCATTTCCATTCGTAACTAGTGCACAATAGGATTGAAAAGCCCCTCTGCCAACTCTTCCTCTTAACTGATGGAGCTGTGAAAGTCCAAATCTGTCAGCCCCTTCTATAACCATTACAGTGGCATTGGCAACATCAACTCCAACTTCAACAACGCTTGTTGAGACAAGAAGGTTTATTTTGTTTTCTTTAAATTCATTCATTACATTAATTTTTTCATCTGACGCCATTTTTCCATGGAGTAATCCAACATTAAATTCTTTAAATATACTTTTAAGTCTTTCATAGTTTTCCATGGCATTTTCAAAATCAATTTTGTCAGATTCTTCTATCAGGGGATATATAAAATATGCCTGTCTGCCTTTTTTTAATTCCTGTCTGACAAAATTTATCAAATGATTATAGTTTTTCTCTTTTGTGAACCATTTTGTAATTACGGGAAGTCTTCCCCTCGGCATTTCATCAATTATTGAAATGTCAAGGTCACCATACAATGTAAGGCTGAGTGTTCTCGGAATTGGAGTGGCGGTCATAACGAGAATATCTGGATTTTTTGCTTTCTTTGACATAATTATCCTTTGCTCAACCCCAAATCTGTGCTGTTCATCAAATATTATAAGTGTAAGATTTTTGAATATCACATCCTCCTGAAGTAAAGAATGTGTACCTATTGCTACCTTTATTTTGCCTTCGGCAAGGGCATCAAGTATTTTTTTTCTTTCTGAACCTGTAACACTTTTAGTTAAAACGATTGTTCCAATTTCTAATTCTTTTGAAATCTTTAAAAAATTCTTATAATGCTGAAGTGCAAGAACCTCGGTTGGAACAAGCATTGCAGTCTGATAACCATTCTCAACAGCAAAAATCATTGCAAGAAAAGCAACGATAGTTTTTCCACTTCCAACATCTCCCTGGAGAAGTCTGTGCATGGGTTTATTTGATTTTATATCTCTTATAATTTCTTCTAAAGCCCTTTTCTGGGAATTTGTTAATTCAAAACCCAATGAGTTCAAAATTTTTATATACTTTTCCTCTTTGTTGTAAATGGCTTCTTTTATCAAAGCTGTTTGTCTTTTTCTTTTCATCATTACAACGAGCTGAATTGAAAAAAGTTCTTCAAAAGCCAGACGAAATTTTGCCTTTTTTAATTCCTGCTGATTTTGTGGAAAGTGTATCTGTTTAAATGCATCCTTTTTTGAGATTAATTTATGTGCTTTTAATAAATAATCGGGGAGCTCATCATCAATTTCCTCAATATATTTATCCATAATCTTTTTTACAATCTGCCTTAATTCTTTTACATTTAGACCTTCTGTAGCAGAGTATACTGGAAGTATACTTCCAAAGTTTTTTGGTTTTTGCCCCTCTGAAAACTCTTCAAAATCAAATGTGCTTGTTTGAATTTCGTTAAATCTAATAATGAATTCAGCGTAAACCCAGTATTCTCTTCCGACTTTTAAAGAGTTAAACAGGAATTGTCTGTTAAAACCCACAAGGTATGCTCTCAGTTTTGAATCCTGCACAACTATTTTAGGATGTTTTCTTCCCTGATAGAATATGCTCTGATGTTCAATGACTGTTACTACCGTACAGACAGGTCTTTTCTGGATTATTGATGTTTCAATTGATTCAATAGTACTTCTATCTTCATATCTGAAAGGGAAAAAATTAATTACATCATAAACGGTATATAATTTCAATTTTTCGAGGAGAGCAAGCTGGCGTTTGGTAAGAACTCCTATTTCTTTAAGCTGAAAATTTTTAAGTTTGGGGAGATACATTTACTCCGTTCCCTGTGACATTCTGTATGAAAGCTCTTTCTTATAAAGATCATTGTAATAAAATCCCCTTTTTGCAAGCTCTTCTTTAAGCTTATCGGGAAATGGTATGAATCTCCAGAAGATATATCTTAAATCCTGAGATTCAAGCTTCTGAATTCCTTCTGATTCTTTTGTTATCCATAGTACATAATCACTTATGAATCTAAGCTTTATATCTCCTTTTATCTTGTTTGTTGTAAGATATTCATAATACCTTGCTGTCAATCCTTCATCCATCCAGTGGTAACCGGCTATTTCCTTTGCCACCTGCCATCTGAAGTCTCCAAGAGCGATGGCAACAGAAAGTTTTGGATTTCTTGCAAAAATTGGGATAGCAAGCCTCCCACGGCTTGTTGCTTTATTATACCTGTCATAAGGTTCCCAGCATACACCATAATTCCCATAACCCGGGGTAAGTAATACATTTGGATAAATTCTATGAACATTTTGTCTAAATTTTCTCTCGAAAATAGAGGGGTCAAGTTCTTCCACGCTTCTAATGTTGTTAAAACAATTCATTTTAAAATTATAATTTCTTGTTTCCTTTGGCAAAAGAGAGCTCATCAGAATGGGTAGATGGTTACCCTGTCTGCCTATACACATTTTTATCATCTGTCTGACACATCCTATCTCACTTTCAATAGTTCTTGAGTCAACATTATATTTGATATCTTTATCGGTTCGAGCAGAAGATAGCATTTCACTTTCAATATTTTGATACTCTTCATATTTTTCATAATATGACCTTTTAGCTACATTCATTTCTTTATCATATTTTTTTAACTCTCTTATTATATCCATTATCTCATCCATTTTTTTCAGCTGGTCTTCCTGATATGTATCTGTTGCACCAAGACTATTGTCCATTCCATGATGTGTTATTGAATTAACAATAGAAATCAAAGCTTCTTCCGCGATACGACGCCTTTCAGCCGCATTTATATAGTTTCTCTTTTCGATTTCTATAATTCCAGCAACTTTCTCAAGTTTGGTTTGCATTACATCATCTCTTTGAGCCTCGGACTTTCTTGGGGATTGTTCGTCAGTCATACTGGCTTTTAAATTACCCTTTTTTATTTCCAGAAACCATTCATCTATGTAAAGGATACAATTTTCTGGATCCTTTTCATCAAAGTTTTGAGATAGAAGGAGCTTCTGGTCCTCAACTGTAAGATATTTCAAATCCAGTATCCCATATCTTATGAAAAGCCTTTTTTCCTTTGGAGTGGTGTCACTCAGCTTCATTAAAATATCAGAATACAACTGCCAGAAAGAGGATGATAATCTTTCTCTATAAATTATTTTTTTATCTTTATCTGTTTCCTTTTCAAACATGTTTTTCAGGTTTAAGATATTTTCTACGAGCTCGGGTTTCTCATCTGTAAGGACCTTTTTTAGAAAACTATCTGGAAGGCTCTTAAACAAATTTGCCATAATACACCTCTATTTTTAACTTAATGTTCTATAATACATTAAATCTTACATTATGTCAACTTCAAGAGGCATTTATCCAATCATCAGCTTATGTTACTGGTATTTCTAAATGATAGAAACAAATTTTTACCTTCATTTGACACTTTTTTCTTTGATTTATTATTATTTAATAAGTAGACTTAATGTTATCTGGAGGAAAATAAATGACAGAAAAATTTTCGTTTCAGGCTGAAACAAAAAGATTATTGGAACTGGTAATTCATTCAATTTATACGAATAAAAAAATATTTTTGAGAGAACTGATTTCAAATGCTTCTGATGCTATTGATAGATTAAGGATTCTTTCTATAACTCAACCTGAAATTGTGAAAGATAGTAATTTTGAAATCTGGATAAAATCTGATAAGGAAAGGAGAATACTTTCTGTAATAGATAATGGTATAGGAATGAACAAGGAAGATTTGATAAACCACCTTGGCACAATTGCGAAATCTGGGACGCTGGAATTTTTAAATAAGCTTGAGGAAGGGAAGAAGGTGGATTTTTCAGAGTTAATTGGTCAGTTTGGTGTTGGGTTTTATTCAGCTTTTATGGTGTCAGATAAGGTTGAGGTTATAAGTAGAAAAGCAGGGGAAGAGAAAGCCTATAAGTGGTTTTCCTACGGAGATGGTGAATTTTCCATAGAGGAGGCTGAAAAAGAAAGCCATGGTACAATAGTCAAACTTTATTTAAAACCTGTGGATGAAGAAAATGGGATTGAGGATTTTACAGATGATTGGGTTATTTCAAGGATAGTAAAGAAATATTCTGATTTTATTCAATATCCAGTAAAAATGGAAGTGGTTGTTGATGAAAAAGAAAAGAAAAAGGAAGTCAAAACTCTAAATTCAATGAAGCCAATCTGGAGAAAGTCTTTAAATGAGGTTTCCATCGAAGAGATTGAGGAATTTTATAAACATATTTCTCATGACTGGCAGAAACCCCTTAAACATATTTTCTACAAGGCAGAGGGGGCAATTGAATTTTATTCCCTGCTATTTATTCCATCAAAAGCCCCGTTTGACTTTTACTTTCAGGGATATAAAGGGGGACTTTCTTTGTATGTAAAAAAGGTCTTGATAATTGAAAATTATGAAGATATACTCCCGAAATATTTAAGATTTGTAAAGGGAGTTGTGGAATCATCGGACCTATCACTTAATATATCACGAGAAACTTTGCAGAATGACAGGATTATCTTACAGATAAAGAAAAGTTTGACCCGCAAGGTGTTGGACACTCTTTCTGAAACTTTAGAAAAGGAGAGAGAATCTTATCTTACGTTCTGGAAAGAGTTTGGCAATGCTTTAAAGGAAGGGGTAATTTCGGATAATGAAAATAGAGATAGAATTCTTCCATTGCTTTTGTTTGAGTCAACGCATGATGAAGATAAACTTATAACACTTGACGAATATGTTGCAAGAATGAAGGATAATCAGAAAGAGATATATGTTTTTGCTTCTGAGTCGAGAGTTCTTGCAATAAATTCTCCGCAGATAGAGATATTAAAAGAAAAGGGGTATGAAGTAATTCTACTTTTGAATCCTATAGATGAGGTTATGATTCAGTATATTCCTGAATTTAAGGGGAAAAAGGTAAAGATTGTAGGACGTGGAAAACTTGAGGTTGATATAGAAAAGAAAAAAGATGTGGAAAAAAAATCAAAGGACATGGAAGATTTTTTGAGATTTGTAAAAGAATCTCTCTCTGAACAGATTAAAGATGTAAGATTATCAGAAAACCTTGTTTCTGCTCCATGCTGTGTTAGTGGGGAGGAGTTTGACATTAGTCCATCTCTTGAGAGATATTTAAAAAAAGAAAACCCTCTTTTTACCTCTTCAAAAAGGATTCTTGAATTAAATCCATTTCATCCAGTTATACAGAAAATGTACGAAAGATTTAAAAGTGGAAGCGATAGGGAAACACTAAAAGATTATTGCAGTCTTTTACTTGATTATTCATTACTTTCCGAGGGGCAGCCACCTCAGAATCCATCAAAGTTTAATAAGATATTTGCCAGCTTGATGGAAAAGGGATTGTAAGTTTTGACCTTATGCCGATGCCGGAGTCCTTTCGTCAGGTTATTTATATATTTTTGAAAAATTATTTGGTTCTGGCTATAATATTTCCGGAGGTGTAAATGGAATTAAAATATATAACAAAGGAAAATTTCTCAAAGTACGGTTTTATACTTGACTTTAGCGAACCGAATAAAGAAGGCTGGGAAGTACTTACAAAGGTAAAAGAAGCTGGCTGGAGGATAGCAATACTTGAGATAGATAGAAAATCTGCCACAAGGCTTGAGAGGCATCCCGGCTCAAAAGAAACGTTTGAGCCTCTTTCTGGAGTTTCAGTTCTGCTTCTTGCAAAGGATACTCCGATGAATTTTGAAGCTTTTCTGCTGGATAAGCCAGTTTGCCTCAATGAGGGAATATGGCATGAGGTTTTTGCTCTATCTGAAAAGGCAAAGTTTAAAATTACCGAGAACGACGAGGTAAAATGTGAATATTTTAATTTTGAAAAGCCCTTCGGGTTTAAGTTTGATTTTTTATGATTAAAAAAGGTGGTGAATAATGCTAAAAAGAATTTTTCTATCTTTAAGTTTAATTTTATTTTTAAATACCATGCCTATTTTTGCTGAATCCACGAATGTTATTTCCAACACAAATCAGTTCCTTGAAGAATTTTACAGAAGTGAAGAGACGAAAGAAAGGCAAAAAATCAAAACCCCGAATCCATTCATTACGACTCTTAAGATCCTTCTCTATATAGGAATTCTTGGTGGTGGTGCTTTTTTTCTTGTAAGATGGTTTGTTAAGAAGACATCAATTCCTCAGTCCGATGATTCAGAATTTGTTGAGATTATTTTGACAAGGGCGATTGGAATTAATAGTTATATTCACATTGTTAAGATTATTAATGATTATTACATTTTGAGTCATTCAAATGAGATAAGATTAATTGAAAAGATCACGGATAAGGAAAAGATAGATTTTATCGAGCTTAATAAGGATAAGATGAAGCCAAAAGGTGCAAGATTTATTGACATACTCGGTAACGTGCCTGCATTCAAAAAGATTGATAGGACTGGCTTTTTGAAAGTTCAAAAGGAAAAATTAAAAAAATTCTGATATGAAAGTTTTTGTAGGAATGTCTGGAGGAATTGATTCTTCAGTTACGGCATATCTTTTGAAGAAGGATGGGTATGAAGTAAGAGGGATTACATTTACAGGTCCTGAAGAGGAAGGAAAAAAGAAATGTTGTAGCTATGACGATGTTAAAAGTGCGAAAGAGGTTGCAAATTTTCTAGGAATAGAACATAAGGTTATTAATCTCAAAGATTTATTTGAAACAAGAGTAATCTCATATTTCATTGAAAGCTATAAAAATGGATTGACCCCAAATCCATGTGTTTTATGTAACAGATTTGTGAAGTTTGGTGCACTTCTTGAATATTCACTTTTCGAGGGGGCTGATTTTTTTGCTACCGGGCATTATGCAAGATTAACCAGCTTGGATAATGAGACTCTTATACAAAGAGGAGTCGATAGAGAAAAAGACCAATCTTATTTTATTTCATTCATAGAAAAAGAAAAGCTGCCTTTTATAAGGCTTCCACTTGGAGAATTCAAAAAGGAAGAGATAAAAAAAATAGCACTAAAAGGTAAGCTTCCGATAAATCCAGATAAATCTGAAAGTCAGGATATATGCTTTGTTAAAGATGATTACAGGGAATTTTTGAGAAAAAGAGGGGTAAAAGAGAGGAAAGGGAATTTTATCTTTAATGAAAAGATTGTTGGCAAACATATAGGCATTCCCTTCTATAGTTTTGGACAGAGAAGGGGTTTAAATATTGCTTTAGGAGAAAGGATTTTTGTAAGAGGATTTGATGTAGATAAAAATGAAATATTTGTGGGAAAAAAGCCGATCTCAAAAGAGTTCAGGGTCCGAAATCTGAATGTGTTTACGAAAAAATTTTCTGATGGTGAATATGAAGTTCAATTCAGATACCAGAGTAAACCTGAAATTTGTTGGATAGTACTCGATAGTGATAAAAAAGGTTGTGTGGTTAATCTCTCTTCCCGTCGTGAGCTGGTAACCCCGGGACAGTTTGCAGTTTTTTATAAAAATGATGTTGTTTATGCTTCAGGAATGATTGAAAGAGTGAAACTGGAGGATGGGAATGGAGAAACATATTTTTTGACTAAAAAGGAATAAAGATTTATAATTTTAGCTTTCAAAAGGGGAAAAACGATGGCTATTCTTGAAGTTGTAACTTATGGCAATCCTGTATTACGCAAAAAGGCTGAAGAGGTAAGTAAAATTGATAAAGAAATTCTTTCAATTATAGAGGATATGAAAGAAACACTCCTTGTCCAGAAGGGTGTGGGTCTTGCAGCCCCTCAGGTTGGAATTTCAAAAAAAATTTTTATTGTTGATTTACCTCAAGAAAATGGCTCAAGAAAAATTGTGCTTTTAAATCCAAAAATAATTTTTTATTCAAAGGAGATGGCAGAATTAGAAGAAGGGTGTCTTTCATTTCCAGAAGTTTGGGGAAATGTGTCAAGGCCAAAGAGGATAAGGGTAAAAGGTACACTTTTATCCGGGAAAACCACTGTGATTGAGGCGGAGGATATGTTTGCAAGGGTTTTGCAGCATGAAATAGATCACCTTGATGGAAAATTTTTCATTGACTATTTTTCGTCAGCTGATCTGGAAAAGAATAAAGAAAAGCTTGAATTATTGTTGAATAAAAATAAAGAAAAGCTGGGAAAAATTGAGATATGAAGATTGTTTTCTGGGGTAGCTCTGATTTTTCGATTTACTCACTGGAGGCTTTGTATTCAAGACATTCTATACTTGCGGTGGTTACAAATCCTGATGCCTTCTGTGGCAGAGGAATGAAGGAGTTAAAATTAACACCGGTAAAGGAATTTGCTTTAAAACGAAGTGTTGAAGTTCTTCAACCTGAAAATCTTAGAGATGAGGCATTTCAAAAGAAGCTTTTTTCTTTTAATGCTGATATTTATGTTGTTGTTTCCTATGGAAAAATTATTCCAGAAAATATAATATATCATCCTGAATATAAGACTATAAATCTCCATGCCTCATTACTTCCGAAATACAGGGGGGCATCTCCGATTCACAATGCGTTAATTAATGGTGATAAAATAACCGGGAATTCAGTTCAATTCATTAAGAAAGAGCTTGATAAAGGTGATATAATTCTTCAAAGCAAGATTGAAATCAATGATAGCGACACATTTTTAGAGTTATCCGAAAGACTTGCCAGAGATGGAGCAGAGTTGCTATTGAAAGCCATTGATCTTATAGAGAAAGGCAACTATAAAACCTTTCCTCAGGATGATAAGCTTGCAAGTTACACTCACGTTATAAAGAAGGAGGATGGGCTAATAGATTTTATTAATATGACTGCAGGAGAAATATATAATCGCTGGAGGGCATTTAAATTATGGCCTGAAATTTTTGCTTTTTACAGCAATTCTCGGGGAGAAAAATTTTCTGGTGGTATAAAGACAATTCTTAAAGAAATACGACCTGTTCAGACTGATGGAGATGCTGGTAAAATAATGAAAGCTGATAGGACTGGTTTCATTGTTTCCTGCAAACAGGGGGGCATTCAGATTGAAAGGATCAAGCCAGAGAACAGGAAAGAAATAGATTATATAAGTTTTATCAATGGTTATAGACCAAATGTTGGAAGTTTCTTTTGAGAGGTGAAACCCATGGGATTGAGTAATTTTATTCAGAAGCTAAAATTCTGGCTTGTTAAGTTTGAGCGTAGAGCAAAAGAATATTTCAGTGCAGAAGGGGCAGATATATATACAAAGCTTGTAAGAAGGATTTTTCTCTCATTTGTGCTTGCGGGGATTGTTGCATTCTTTTCGATTCTTTTTGTTTTGTTGATAGCAAGAATTTCCTTTCCACTTACCAAGGTACCTGATGTGACTGAAATGAATGTTGTGGATGCGATAGTGGAGATTCAAAAGAAAGGTTTGGTTGCAATTGTAGAACCAACCTTTAATTCAAATTATCCAAAGTATACAGTGATAAAACAGTTTCCCTTAAGGGGCCTGACGGTTAGAAAGGGGAGAAGTGTTACAATTGTTGTAAGTCTTGGTAAGGATATTTATGTGGTTCCTGATGTTGTTGGTATGGATAGGGAGGCAGCAGAAGACCTTCTTGCAAAAAGCAATATCTCTTTTACGGTGAGTATAATTAAGGATCCTTCTTATCCGCTTGGAAAAGTAATAAGTCAGGAACCCTCAGCTGGTAATGAGGTAGAAAGAAGTGTAAAAATGAGGTTACTTGTAAATTCTGAGCTGGAAGCTGGAAAATTCAAAGTTGAGGATTATAAGAATCAGGCAGTCGAAAATGTTGTTAGGACAATGATTCAAAATTCCTTAGTTCCCATAATTGAAAAACAGATTGCGGATTCAATAGAAGATGATGGAAAAATTTTAGGGCAGAACATATCTCCCGGCTCCATAATTCCTGTAAATTCTGAAGTTAAATTTTATGTTGGAGTTTATGGAGAAAGCGAGGAGGAGATAAAAAGTGCAAATTATCACTATTTTTATTATAATCTTTCTACGATGGGTGGAGAGCTACAGGCTAATTCTGAATATGATATAAGGGTGATAATATCTGATGATGTTTCAACATCAAGAGAAATTTATTCAAGAAAAGTAACAGAGCCAGTTCCAATTTTAACAGTATTTAAATCATATGGAAAAACTCAGCTGGTTTTAATTATAAATAATTCAATGGTGAAGGAAGTGGTCTATGAGTAATATTCTTGTTCTTCCGTCTATTTTTGCGGCTGATTTTTTTAACATTGCCGGGGCATTAAAATTAATTGAGGATTCCGGGGCAGATGGAATTCACTATGATATAATGGACAATCATTATGTCCCAAACATTTCTTTCGGTGCTAAAATTGCCTCGGATATTATTTCAAGGACAAAGTTACCATCCTTTTTTCACTTTATGGTGGAACTTTTTCCTGAACCTGAAAAAACTTTAAAAGAGTTTTTCTCATTTGAGATGGAGTATATAGTATTTCATGTTGAAAACAATGATACCATTCTTAAAAAATATATTGATTACTTTGGGGATGGAAGGGTAAAAATAGGACTTTCAATAGAGCCGGATACTCCAGTTGAAGTTTTAAAACCTTATCTTGACAATATCGACTTGATACTTGTTATGAGTGTGTATCCTGGCTTTTCAGGGCAGAGTTTTATGAGGAGTTGTCTTTCAAGAATTGAGGAAGTGAGGAAAATTGTTGACAATAGAAATATTATCATTCAAGTTGATGGTGGGATCAACCGAGAAAATTATAAGAATGTTCTTCTGGCTGGGGCAAACTCACTTGTAATTGGTTCATCTTTTTATGAAGATAAAGATATAAAGGGATGGATAAAGGAAATAAAAAATTTTAAGATTTAATATTTAAAATCTGGTAAGTAAGAATGAAGAAATTTTTTTATTCAGTCTTTTTTATCGTCCTTCTTTTTTCCTGTCAAAAAGTTTCAACAAGAGAGGATGTTCATTTAAACAATGTTTGGGATAACATAAAAGATTCAAATTTAGAATTATTTAAAATAATTTTTCAATCTCCTAATATAAATAAGGGGGGAAGTGGTGTAGTTTGCATAAAAAGGATCAATCCTGATATAGAAGCTTTCCACCTTATTTTAAATGGGAAACAAAAGATCAATTTTGTAAGATATAGTGGAGATATTTTTATTTGTTTTATCCCTTATCCCCTCATTTTTTCAAACCTTACTGTCCTTATAGTTTCAAAGGTGTTTAACGTTGAATACACAAATTATATCTCTTTCAAAACCACGGAAAAGAGTTATGGAGTTAAAAAATTAAAAATGGAACAAGATTTCGGGGTTAATAAGGAGGAAGAACTTGAAGAAAAACTTCCGAAGGATATAATGAAAAGATATGCTAAAATAATGAAAAAATTTTCAGAGAAGGCAGTATTCAGTGTTTTTAATTATACATCTCAAAATCAGACCTATAGAGAAAACTTTAGTTTTAATCCTATAAAGCCGGTTAGCAAAGGCTATATTACCTCTGATTTTGGGCTGAAAAGAAAATTTATACTTAAAGGCAAAGTTGTGAGGGCATCATTTCACACGGGCGTCGACTATGTGAATGGTAAAAATTTTGACATATATTCCATTGAAGATGGTATTGTGGTATTTTCGGGGTATAATGGGATGTGTGGCAATTTTATTTTGATTGATCATGGTTTTGGTATATTTTCCAGTTATTCTCATTGCTCAAAACTTCTGGTGAAAGAAGGGAATAGGGTTAGAAAGGGCGAACTGATAGCTATTTCTGGTTCTACAGGCTATGCAACTGGTGATCACCTTCATTTTTCCTTAATCATAAATGGCTTTTCAGTAAATCCACATGAATGGCTGGATAAAAAGTGGTTGAGCAATAATATTCAACCTGCATTTTTAAAAGAGATTGAAATTTAATATCTTCCCCTCGGTGTATAGTGAGTATGCAGTAACTCATGGGCTTTTTCACTATTAGGTTCACCCAGAAATTCCTGATATAATTTCACAATAGATGGATTTATATGAGATTTTCTGTAAGGCAAACTTAGGTCTTCTTCGTATATTGCTTTTGCCCTTGCCTCTCGTTTTTCTGGAGTGATGGGAAGAGGTTGTCCCCCACCACCAAGGCAACCGCCTGGACAGGTCATTATTTCAATAAAGTGATGGTCAAACTTTTTATTTTTTACTCCTTCCATTACAGTTTTAGCGTTTGCTGTACCATGGGATACAAGAACTTTTAATGTAACTCCCTCAAGGAAATTCCATTCGGGTTTTGTTTTTTCTATTTTTATACTTGCCTCCCTTATATTTTCAAATCCTCTAACAGGAGTGATATTAAGGTCAGGGAATGGAACCTCTCTACCAGTTACAACCTCATAGGCTGTTCTAAGTGCGGCTTCCATTACACCACCTGTTGCAGCAAAGATTGTAGCTGCGCCTGTAGATACTCCGAGTGGGTCATCAAATTCACTATCTTCTAAATCCTTTAAATCGATACCTGCCTGTTTAATCATTGCTGCAAGCTCCCGTGTGGTTAGGACATAATCCACATCCTGATACCCACTATCGGTCATTTCGGGCCTTATTGCTTCAAATTTTTTTGCTGTGCAGGGCATTACTGAAACGCTAACAATATTTTTTGGATCTATTTTCATTTTCTCTGCCCAGTACGTTTTCAAAACCGCTCCGAACATTTGCTGGGGCGATTTACATGTTGATAGGTTTGGAAGCAAATCTGGGAAAAAATGTTCCTGAAATTTAATCCAGCCGGGAGAACAAGATGTCATCATTGGGAGTGCCACATTTTCTTTATTTACCAGAATTTTTTTCAAGCGATGGAGTAACTCGTATCCCTCTTCCATAATTGTAAGGTCGGCTGCAAACTGTGTGTCAAAAACGTAATCAAAACCCATAAGTCGGAGTGCGGTAACCATTTTTTTCGTTACACGTGTACCGGGGGGATATCCAAACTCTTCACCGAGCGCTGCACGAATTGCTGGAGCTGTTTGTATAACCACAATCTTATCTGGAGCATCTATAGCCTTCCATACATCTTCAATAAAGTATTTTTCGTATAGTGCTCCTGTTGGGCAATGGGCAACGCATTGTCCACAATTTATACACACGACGTCAGCAAGTGGTAGATTAAATGCCGAACCCACTATTGTTTTATCCCCTTTAAAAAGATTGGCGATTGCGGAAACTCCTTGAAGTTCGGCACACGCCCTTATACATCTCTGACAGAGCACACATTTGTTATTATCTCTTACAAGTACCGGTGAAGAAAAATCTTGCTTGATTGTACGTTCTCGCTTCTCCTTCCATCGCAAATCTGTAAGTCCATAAAGATTGGCAAGATCCTGTAACTCACATTTTAGATTTTTATGACAGGTTGTACAGTCGGTATAATGGTTAGCAAGTAGTAATTCTACGACTGTTTTTCTTGCCCGTCTAATTTTCTCACTCGATGTTACTATTTTCATTCCCTCGGTTAGGGGTGTAGCGCATGCAGGTTGAAGTGTCTTGAAACCCTCAACTTCAACCACACAAACTCTACATATGCCTTTTGTAGAAAGATCAGGGTGATAACATAATGTTGGGACAAATATATCTTCTCTCTTACATAAATCAAGGATGGTCATTTCCGGAGTAGCAAAATATTCTTTACCGTTTACGAAAACTTTTATTTTTTCCATAATTATTCTCCTCTGTAAGATATGATTTCATCTCTAAACTTTGAAATTATTGTTCGGAAAGAATTTGGCACAGATTGTCCAAAACCACACTTTGAGGCAAGGCTCATTGTTTCAGAGAGTGAAAGCAGGTCACTAATAGTTTTTGAAGAACCTTCTCCCTCTTCAAATTTTTGAATACCTTCAAGCATTCTTGAACATCCTTCCCTGCAGGGTGTACACTGTCCACAGGATTCCTGCTGAAAGAATTCAACAAAATTTTTTAAAACTTTAAACATACTTCTTGTTTTATTGAAAATAATGATTGAACCACCTGTTGGAATTCCTTCAAAACATATTGGTTTATCAAAGTCCTCCTCGCTTGCACAGAACCCCGAAGCTCCTCCTATCTGGACAGCTTTTGTATCAGGATCTGCTTCTACCTCTTTTAGCAATTCTCTTATTGTTATTCCAAATTCGAACTCGTAAATACCGGGTTTCTTACAATCCCCCGATACAGAGAAAAGTTTTGAACCTGTTGATTTAGCTGTACCAAGCTTATGAAACCATTCTGCTCCATTAATGATAATGTGAGGCACGAGAGAAAGAGTTTCAACATTGTTTACGACTGTAGGTTTATCCAGAAAGCCCTTTTCAGTGGGATAAGGAGGTTTATTTCTTGGCTCGCCTCTGAATCCTTCAAGTGATTCAATTAATGCTGTTTCTTCGCCACAAACATAGGCCCCGCTCCCCAATCTTATTTTTAAATCAAAACAAAACCCTTTCTTTCCACAGATGTTTTCACCGAGGAGTTTTTTCTCTTTTAAAGTTTCAATCGTCTTCAATAAAAGTGGAAGAAGGTATTTATATTCCCCGCGAAGATAAATAAAACCAGCATCAGCTCCAATAGCATAGGCACCAATAAGCATTCCTTCAATAACCTTGGATGCCTGTTTTTCTAAAATGAGTTTATCCTTAAATGTTCCGGGTTCTCCTTCATCGGCATTGCAGATGAAAAATTTGGGTTCTTCATTTGCTCTTGAAGCCATTTCCCACTTTAAACCTGTAGGAAAACCAGCACCTCCACGTCCTCTCAGGTTTGACTTTTTTATTATTTCAATAACCTCATCAGGTTTTAATTCAAATACTTTTTTCAATGCACTTCCAGCCTCAAAGTCGGAAAATACAACTTCTATTTTTTTTGCCATTTTATTCCTCCCTTATATCTATTGATAACTGCGAACTATATCCACAGCTTTTGAAGGGGTGAGGTTTGAATATATGTCGTTATTTACCATCATTGCTGGTCCCTGATCACACATTCCCATGCAGTTTGCATAATCCA
>FWPU01009276.1_pt1 | contig 15704 bp, 9 predicted proteins | sample 2228361 | NCBI WGS metagenome assembly FWPU01 (sample SAMEA103939777, study PRJEB20133) | metagenome
GAGCCGTTTGAGGCGCCGCCAGACGGTCGTGCGGTTTACGCCCAGGGCGCGCGCCGCGGCCGACCGGTTGCCGCCGTGCGCGGCGAGCGTGTCGAGCAGATCGGCGTCGCCGCTCCGCGCCGGACGGCGCAGCGCCGGGGCCGCGGCGGGGGCGACGACGCTGCGCGGGAGCGCCGAGAGCTCGATCACGCTCCCCTTCGAGCAGACGACCGCGTGCTCGAGCGTGTTCTCGAGCTCGCGGATGTTGCCGGGCCAGGGATACTCGAGGAGCGCGTCCATCACCGCGGGCGTGACCGCCTTCACCTTGCGCCCCTTGCCGGTGAGGCGCGCGAGGATGTGCTCGACGAGCGCCGGGATGTCCTCGCGCCGCTCGCGCAGCGGGGGCAGCTCGATCGGGATCACGTTGAGCCGATAGTAGAGGTCGGCGCGGAAGCGCCCCTCGGCCATCAGCTCGGCGAGGTCGCGGTTGGTGGCGGCGATGACGCGCACGTCGACGCGCAGCGTCCGCGCGCTGCCGACGCGCTCGAACTCCTGGTCCTGGAGGACGCGGAGCAGCTTCACCTGCGTCGCGAGCGACAGCTCGCCGACCTCGTCGAGGAAGATCGTGCCGCCGTCGCCGAGCTCGAACCGCCCGACCGTGTCGCGCACCGCGCCCGTGAACGCGCCCTTCACGTGCCCGAACAGCTCCGACTCGAGCAGGCTCTCGGGCAGCGCGCCGCAGTTCACCTTGACGAACGGCTTGTGCGCGCGCTTGCCCAGGCGATGGATGAGCTGGGCGATGACCCCCTTGCCGGTGCCGCTCTCGCCCTGGAGGAGGACGGTCGCGTCGCTGTCCTTGAGCACGTCGACCAGCTCCATCACGCGCCGCATGCGCGCGTTGCCGACGACCAGCGCGACGTCCAGCCCGGGCGCCGCCGCGGGCGTGCGCAGGTCGCGGAAGGACTCGACCGCCCCCTCGATCCGCCCGCCGCGCCGCAGGGGCGCGATGCTGAGGCTCACCGGCAGCGGGCGGCCGACGCGGTCGTGGTAGTCGGTCTCGAAGTTCGTGACCCGCTGCCCGTCCGCGAGCACGCCGCCGACCGCCGGGCACGCGCTCGCCGAGCCGGCGGCGCAGCCGAGCACGTCCCAGCACGGCCGGCCGACGATCTCGGCCGCCGGCCGCCCGACGAGCTGCTCCGCCGTCCGGTTGACGCTGGTGACGATCCGGTCGGCGTCGACGGTGACGATCCCCTCGGCGAGGCTGTCGAGGACGTCGTCCGACCGCGGGCGGTCGCGCCCGAGCGGGTCGGTCCGGACGGGGGCGGTCGGGCGCACGTGCTCGACCACGCCGACGACGGCGCCCGCGGCCGAGCGGAGCGGCACCGTGTGGATCGAGACCGGCGACCCGTCGCGGAGCACGCCGGTGTTGACGACCGGACGCCCGCTCTCGACGACGTCGTCCAGCGGACAGCGCGCGTCGCACCGGTCGCAGCCCAGCACGTCCGCGCACGGCCGCCCGCGCGCGGCGTCCCGGGCGATGCCGACGAGCGCGCTCGCCGCGGCGTTCAGCTCGAGGAGCCGCTTCTCGCGGCCGATCACGAACGCGGGCTCCGGGAGGGACTCGACGATCTCGCTGGCTTCGGCCGGGGTCATGGGGGCGGGGCGGACGGGACGGAGGTACACCGCGCAACCGGGCGCCTCAAGCGGCGGCGATCCCGATGGACGTCCGGCTCATGGGGTCACGTCCGGGTCGGGAAGCGGCGCCGCCGGCGCCGGGTGCGGGGGCCGGACCCGCGCCCGTCCGAGCAGGCGGCGGACGGCGCCGGGCGCCTCGTCGAGCAGCGTGTAGACGACGGGCACGACCAGGAGGGTGAGGAACGTCGACGCGAGCAGGCCGCCGATCGAGATGATGCCCATCGGTGCCCGCCACTCCGAGCCGTCGCCGGTGCCGAACGCGACCGGGAGCATGCTGCACACCGTCGACACGGTGGTCATGAGCACCGGGCGCATGCGCGTCGGCCCCGCCTCCAGCACCGCCGCGAAGAGCGAGCGGCCGCGGGCGCGGACCGTGTTCGTGTAGTCGACCAGCAGGATGCCGTTCTTCATGACGACGCCCATGAGCATCAGGAACGCGATCTGCCCCATGAGGTCGAGCGCGACGCCCGCGGCGGCGACGGCGGCGAAGGCGCCGATGAACGACAGCGGCGCGCACAGCATGATCGTCAAGGGGTGGACGAACGAATTGAACTGCGCGGCGAGGATCATGTACATCGCGACCAGGGCGACGACGAAGGCGAAGCCGATGGCCGCGATCGTCTCGCGCAGGCGCTGGGTCGGGCCGACCGCCTCCAGCTCGTAGTCGCCCGCGATCCCGAGCTCGCGCCCGAAGCGCACGACCTCCTCGTCGGCGGTGCCGGCGGCCTTGCCCTCGAGGTTGCCGAGGATGGTGATCGCGCGGGTGCGGCTGTCGCGATCGACCTGGACGGGGCCGCTGCCGACCGCCATCGTGACGAGGTTCCGCAGCGGCACCAGCGCGCCGCCCGGGGCGCGGACGCGGACGAAGTCGAGCTTCGCCGGGTCGTCGCGGTCCTCGGGGCGCACCTGCACGCGCACGTCGTAGCGCTCGCCCTTCTCCTCGAACGTCGTCACCTTCACGCCGGCGACGAGGGCGGAGATCGTGCGCCCGATCTGCAGCGCGGGGACGCCCAGGTCCGCCGCCCGCTCGCGCGCGATCTCGAGCGCGATCTCCGGCTTCCCGGTCTCGTAGGAGATCGTGAGGTCGGTGAAGCCGCCGGCGGCCTGCATGCGGGCGACGAGGTGCTGCGCGTACTGCTGGAGGCGGTCGATGTCGGGGCCGCGGATCGCGTACATGATCTGCGCGTTGCGGCCGCCGGGGACGTTGAAGATCGGCACCTCCTCGACCGCGAAGTCGCGAAGCCCGAGGTCGAGCGCGGCGAGGTCGCGGCGGAGCCGCTGCATGATCGCGCGCTGGCTCGCGGCGCGCTCGGCCTTGGGGACGAGCTGGACGTAGATGCGCGCCTCGTTCACGCGCTTCTGCACGTCGGCGCCGATCGTGGAGAAGACGGCGCGCACCTCGGGCGCCCGCCGCAGTGCCGCCTCGACCGCGCGCACCGCCGCGTGCGTCCGCTCGACCGTGCTGCCGAGCGGCAGCTTGAGCCACACGTTGAACTCGCTCCGGTCCTCGACGGCCAGGAAGTCGAGCGGGATCGTGCGCGCCACCAGGAGCCCGCCGGCGACGCTCGCGAGCGCGAGCGCGACGACGAGGGGCCGGTGCCGCAGCCCCCACGCCAGCACGCGGCGGTAGTGCGCCTCGAGGCGCCCGTACCCGGCGGCGAGCGCCCGGTACGCCGCGCGCTCGCGTCCCGGGAGGCGCAGGTAGCGCGAGCAGAGCATCGGCGTCCACGTGAGCGCGATCAGCGTCGAGATCACGACCGCGCCGCTCGCCACCAGCCCGAACTCGCGGAAGAAGCGGCCGACGACCCCGCCCAGGAACGCGATCGGGATGAACACGGCGCAGTTGGTCAGGTTGGTCGCGAACACCGCGAGGCCGATCTCGCTGGTGGCGCTCGACGCCGCGCGCACGGGCGGCTCCCCCTGCTCCATGTGCCGGTAGGTGTTCTCGAGCAGCACGATCGCGTCATCGATGAGCCCGCCGATCGAGAGCGAGAGCGCCATGAGCGTCAGGCTGTTCAGCGTGAAGCCGAAGAAGTAGAAGAGCGTCAGCGTCCCGACGAGGGAGGTCGGGATGACGGCGGCGGTGATCACCGTCGAGCGCGCGTTCCGCAGGAAGAGCAGGACGACCGCGGCGGCGAGCGCGGCGCCCCACGCGAGGTCGGTCGCGACGTCGTGGACGGAGCTGCGGATGAACCGCGACGTGTCCATCGCCTCGAGCATCTCCCAGCCGGGCGGCAGCTGGGCGCGGATGCGGGCCAGCTCGGCCTTCACGGCGTCCGCGACCGCCACCGTGTTCTCGCCCGACTGCCGGCGCACGAACAGCGTGACGCCGCGCCGCCCGTTCAGGTGCGAGATGGTCCGCTCCTCGGCCATCCCGTCCTCCACCACGGCGACGTCGCGGAGGTGGATCGTGCGGCGGTCGCGCTCGACAACGACGAGGTCGCCGAAGCGCTCGGGGTCGGCGAGCTTGCCCTTGGTCTTGACGGCGTACTCGCGGCGCGCGGTCTCGATCCGCCCGCCGGGCAGCTCCACGTGCTCGCGCTCGAGGGCGGCGAGGACGTCGTCGACGGCGAGCGCGTAGCCGCCGAGCCGGACGGGGTCGAGCCAGATGCGGATCTCGCGCTCGCGGGCGCCGACCAGCCGCACGCTGCCGACGCCCGCGACGCGCTCGAGACGCGGCTTGATGCGCTTGTCGGCGTACTCGCTGAGCGTCCGGATCGGCTCGGGGGCGGCGACCATGACCGCGAGCACCGGCATCGCGTCCGGGTCGACGCGGTCCACCACCGGCGGGTCCACCTCGCGCGGCAGCTCCGCGCGCACCGCCGACACCCGGTCGCGCACCTGCTGCGCCTTCTCGCCCACGTCGGACTCCAGCTCGAACTCGATGAACAGGAGCGAGAGCGAGTCGCTGGAGGTGCTGCGCAGGCTGCGGATGCCCTCGATCGTGTTGATCGCCTCCTCGAGCACCTGCGTCACCTCGCGCTCGACGGTCTCCGGCGCCGCCCCCTCGAGCACGGTCGTGACGGTGACGAACGGGAACTCGACGCGCGGGTAGAGGTCGAGCCCGAGCCGCCCGGCGGAGAGGACGCCGAGCCCGACCAGGCCGGCGACGAGCATCACCGCGAAGACCGGGCGGCGGATCGCCGTGTCGGAGAGGGTCACGACCGGCCGGGCGGTGCGCCGGCCGTCCGGACGGGCATGCCCGGGGCCACGGTCGCCGCCCCCTCGCCGACGATCGCGAGCTCCCCGGCGTCGGCGCCGGCGAGGATCTCTGCGTCGTGCTCGGTGACCGCGCCCACGTGCACCGGCACCGCGACCGCGACGCCGTCGCGCACCAGGAGCAGGCGCATGCGGCCGTCCTCGAGACGGATGGCGGCGCGCGGGGCGAGCACCGCGTCGTCGCGCCCGCGCGGGTGCACCTCGACGTGCGCGAACACGCCCGCCTTGATGCGGTGATCGGGGTTCGGGACGGGCATCTTCACGAGATACGTCCGGGTCGCGGCGTCGATCGTGTCGCTCACCGCCGACACCGCGGTGCGGATCGGCTCGCTCAGCCCCTCGATGCGGATGCGCGCGGGGTCGCCGGCCCGCACGAGCGCCATCTGGGTCTCCGGGATCGCCGCGTGGGCCTCCAGCACGGCGGTCTCCTGCAGCACGACCACGATGGTCTGCGGCATCTGCACGGCGGTCGTCCCCTCGTCGACGAGGCGGGCGGCGATCGAGCCCGCGTACGGGGCGGTGACGACGGTGCGCGAGAGGTTGTGGCGGGCGAGGGCGACGGCCTCGGCGGCGCGCCGCTCCTGGGCCTGCGCGATGGCGAGCGACGTCTCCAGCCGGTCGCGCTCCTGCTCGGCGAGGATCTGCTGGCGGTGGAGCGCCTCGGCGCGCCGGAGGTCGGCCTCGAGCTGCCGGCGCTCGGCCTGCGCGACGTCGAAGGCGGCCTCCGCCTGCCGGAGCGCCATCTCGAAGGGGGCCGGGTCGATGGTGAAGAGGGGCGCCCCGGCCTCGACCCGGTCCCCCTCGGCGACGTGGACGCGCACGATCGTCCCCGAGACCTCGGCGCCGATCCGGCTCTCGCGCCGGGCGACGACGCTGCCGGGGGCGGACACGGTCTGCGCGATGGCGCCGCGGCGGAGGGGGACGGTCTCGACCAGCGCCGCCGCCGGCTCGACCGGGTCCGCGGCGGCGGTGACCGGCTGCTGGGCCCGCCGGCAGCCGCCCACACACACCCCCAGGGCCATCGCGGCCACCAGACCCGCGGACCTCACGCCCGCGGGTGCATCGGCCGTGCCACGACCGGGGGACGGCCGCTCGACGGCCGCAGTCCCGCCGGCGGGAGAGCGGGGCCGCCGCATTCCCATGATCGGGAAGCGGCGGCGGGCCGCGTTTGACGCCCGTCGCGCGGCTGCGTTAGCAGCGCACCCGCCGTGCGGGGGCGCCGGTGAGCCGGGACGAGCACCGAGACGCGGACGGGCGCGTTCGCGTGGCGGCGTTCGAGTTCCTCAAGGAGAAGACCCGCATCCATGGGGGCTCGCTCCCATGGAAGGTCCTGAGCGAGGGATTCGAGCTGGAGGGGCGCCGCGTCCCGCTCATCGGCCCGCAGGGCATCTTCAAGCCGGCGGTGCTGCGCGACGTGCCGCTCAGCATCACGACGGCGCCGCCCGTCCCCGGCAAGGCGCCGCCGTACGACGACCGGCTCGGTCCCGACGGCCTGCTGCGGTACCGCTATCGCGGCACCGACCCGCGGCATCCCGACAACGTCGGGCTTCGCCGGGCGATGCAACGCCGGGTCCCGCTCGTCTACCTGCACGGGGTGGTCACGGGCTACTACGTCGCCGCCTGGCCCGTCTTCATCGTCGAGGACGATCCGCGGTCGCTCACGTTCGTCGTCGCCGTCGGCAGGGACGTGCCGGTCCTGTCCGGGCCGGATTCGCTCGCCGACCTCGCGCTCGACGACCCGGGGGAGCGCCGCTACGCGACGCGCCTCGCGCTGGCCCGCCTCCACCAGCAGTCGTTCCGCCGGCGGGTCCTCGAGGCGTACCGCGAGCGGTGCGCCGTCTGCCGGCTCCGGCACGCCGAGCTGCTCGAGGCGGCGCACATCCTCCCGGACGGCCATCCCGAGGGGCGCCCGGAGGTGCCGAACGGCCTCGCGCTCTGCTCGCTGCACCACAGCGCGTTCGATGCGTACGTGATGGGCATCACGCCGGACCTGACGGTCGCCATCCGCCTCGACGTGCTCGAGGAGATCGACGGCCCGATGCTCGTGCACGGGCTGCAGGGCTTCCACGGCGCCCGGATCGCCGTGCCGGCGCGCGACGGGCAGCGGCCGAACCGCGACTTCCTCGCGGAGCGGTACGCGCTGTTCAAGAAGGCGTCGTAGGGTGGCGGGGGCCGCCGCGGCATGGCCGAGGATCGGGACGGTCGTCGGAACCTCCGGCACGGCGGCGTTCGCGTTCCTCGCGCAGCCGTTCCGGTGCCGGGTCGGCGACGTGGTCGCCGTCCCGACGGACGTGCCGTCCGACGATCGTTCGCGGACGGTGTCCGCGATCGTGTGGGCCCGCGTCACGGACATGCGCCGGGGCGGTCAGGAGACGCTGCCGGCGCGGCTGGAGCTGGGGACGGAGGACGGCCGGCGCCTGCGCATCGAGACCGAGCTCAGCGTCGAAGCCAACCAGCTCGGCGTCGCCGCCGACGGCGCCCCACACACCGACGTCGTGCGGGCGACCGCGCTCGTCATCGGGTGCGAGGGTGCGGACGCGCGGGTCGGCCTCTATCCGCTCTCCTACCCCCTCACCCCCGGCGCGGCCGTCCGCTTCCCGCCCGCCGAGGCCCTGCAGGCCGTGCTCGGCTGCGGGCAGGACGGCCAGACGCCGGTCCGGCTCGGGTCGCTCGCCACGCGGCCGGACGTCGCCGTCGTGCTGTCGGCGGAGCGGCTCGTCGCCCGCCACCTCGCGGTCCTCGCGATGACCGGCGGCGGCAAGACGGTCGCCGTGCGGCGGCTGCTGCGCGAGCTCGCGGGGCTCGGCTACCCGCTGCTCGTCCTCGACCCACACGGCGACTACCTCGGCCTGCCCCGGGACCCCGAGGCGTTCGGCGGCACGAGCGTGTGCATCTTCTACCCGCATCTCACGGTGACCGCCGAGAGCCGCGACGTCGTCGAGACGTTGATCGAGCGAGCGGCCGACACGCTGACCGCCGCGCAGCGGGAGGTCGTCGGGTGGCTCCTCCGCAAGGAGCCGAGAAAGCGCGACACGCTCGTCTCGTACCTCGACGTTCTGCACGAGCGCGCCATCCGCGGCGAGGCGGGGTACGAGGACCACGTGCCGCGCGGGGTGAATCACCTCACGTGGGGCGTCGTACGCCGGAGCCTGCGCACCGTGCGGTCGCGGCTGGCGCGCATGGAGGCGTTGAACGCGCGGCTGCGGCAGCAGCTCCGGCACGTCGCGTTTCGCCCGCTGCCCGACCCGTTCGAGCGCGCCGAGGCGATCATCCGGCCACGACAGCTCTCGGTGCTGTACCTCGGCGGGTACGACGCGATCACCCAGAGCACGATGGTGTCGGTGGTGCTGGAGCGGCTGTTCGCGCTGCGCACGGACATGGCCCAGCGCATTCCCCCCTTCCTGGTCGTCATCGAGGAGGCGCACACGCTCGTCCCGGCGTCGGGCGAGCTGCTCGGCGCGTCGCCGTCGCAGTGGACGATCCGCCGGATCCTGACGGAAGGACGGAAGTTCGGCGTGGGCGTCGTCCTCGTCACGCAGCGCCCCAGTCGCATCGACCAGACGGCGCTCGCCCAGTGCAACTCGTTTCTCGTCATGCGCCTCGTGAACCCGAACGATCAGCGGTACGTGGGTCAGGTGATCGAGAACCTCGCGCAGGCGGACCTCGATCTGCTCCCCGGGTTCGGTCCCGGGCAGGGGATCGTCGGCGGCCAGGCGGTGCGGGTCCCGCTCGTCGTGCAGGTCGACTTCGACCGGGACCTCGTGGGACCGCACGTCGCCGAGGAGGCGTTCGTACGTCAGGCGCTCGAATGGCAGCCGCCGGCCGCCGCGGAACCTCCGTCGCGACGGTCCCGTCGGGCGCGGCCGTGACCTGGTGCGGGGCGCTCTTCCGCTCACCCGGGGTCCCGCGGCATCCACCAGCGGCCGAGGGACAGAGGGACGGCCGCGAACGGCTCCGCGCGGACGACCTCGTCGTCGGCATGGGTGGCGAGGAGGACCCAGCGGCCGGCCTCCAGGCGATAGGCTTCCAGCGTCTCGAGCAGCGGGTCGACGATCCAGAGGTGCGGCACGCCTTCGCGGGCGTAGATGCGCATCTTCCGGCTGCGGTCGATTCGGCCCGTGGCGGGCGAGATCACCTCGCACACCCAGTCCGGGACCTGCGTGAAGGCGGGGGTGTCCGGGAATACCGGCATCCGCTCGCGCCGCCAGCCGGCCCAGTCGGGGACGAGGACGTCCTCACCCAGGTGCAGCTCGGGCTCGACGAGCATCCACCAGCCGCCGGGGCCCGCCGGGTCGCCCGGATCGCGGTGGAACGGCCCGACGAGGTCGGCCCCGATGACGGTCGCGGCGTGCGCGTGAGGCGACGCGGGTCGCGGGGTCACGACGAGCTCGCCGTCGATGATCTCGGCGACCCTGGTGTCGGGGACCTGCATCAGATCCTCGTACGTCGCCCGTCGCTTCGCGACCGCCACGTGTGGGACGATAGCACGATCGTGCGATTCGGCGGAGCAAGGGTCGTGCCCCCGGCGGCGCAGGCGCGGACGTCATCTCGCGCTGCGACGGCAGCGCGGCGTTGCGCGCGGTGTTTCGGCGCGCGACCGGCGCGGGCGCCCGCCGGTCGCCAGCGCCTCCAGCTCGGCGACGGTACGCTCGAGCTCGGCGACGAGCGGCGTCTCCCCCGTGCGGCGGAACTCGTCCGCGAGCGCGCGGTAGTACCAGAGCGTGCCGTCACGGCCGCCGGTGAAGCGCATCCACAGCGCGTCGCCGAGCCGCCGGTAGTCCGCGAGGATCGCGCGCGCGTTGTGGAGCTTGTCGCAGGCGGACACGAGCCGTACCGAGGGCGACGCGGTGCGGAGGTGCTCCAGGTACCGCACCTTCCGCTGCCGCCACGGGGGCTTCGGCGTGACGTCCGCGTCGGTGCACCCGGCGACGAGCTCCGCGACCCGCGCGCCGTAGCGCCGGCGAATGGCGTGGAGGCGTCGCCGGCCCCCCTGGTCCTCGACGGCGTCGTGCAGGAGGGCGGCGATCGCCTCGTCCTCGTCCGCACCGTTCTCGATCGCGAGGCTGGCGACGGCGAGCAGATGGGACACGTACGGGATGTCGGTCCCCTTCCGCCGCTGTCCGGCGTGCAGGCGTGCGGCGTAGGCGAGGGCGTCTTCGAAGCGCCGCCACGTCTGCGTGCGGGTCATACGGCACGGTCCGCGTCCGGTCCGCGGTCAGTCCCGGAGCGGGACGACCTTCGAGGGCTCCCGCGGCGCGCGCACGTCGCGGACCACCCGGCCGTCGCGCAGCTCGACCGTCCGGTCGCCGTACGTCGCCGCGAACGCGCTGTGCGTCACCATGACGACGGTGAGCCTGCGCTCGACGTTGAGGGTCGCGAGCAGGGTCAGGATCGTCTGGCCGGTGCGCGAATCGAGGTTGCCGGTCGGCTCGTCGGCGAGCAGCAGTCGGGGCTCGGTGACGAGGGCGCGGGCGATCGCGACCCGCTGCTGCTCGCCGCCCGACAGCTCGGCGGGAAGGCGCGCGCCGGCGGCGCGCTCGATGCCGACCTCGTCGAGCACGGCGGCCGCGCGCGCGCGCGCCTCGCGCCAGGACGCGCCCTGGAACTGGAGCCGCCACGCGACGTTCTCGAGCACGGTGAAGGTCGGGAAGAGGTTGAAGCTCTGGAAGACGAACCCGAGGTGCCCGAGCCGCAGGTCGGCGCGCGCGTCCTCGGAGAGGCCGTCGAGCGCGATGCCGTCGACGAGCACCTGGCCGCGCGTCGGCTGTTCGAGCCCGGCGACGAGGCTCAGCAGCGTCGACTTGCCGGAGCCGCTCTGGCCCATGACCGAGAGGAACTGCCCGGGGGGGACGACGAGATCGACCTCCGCGAGGGCGCACACCGCGGCCGCGCCGGCGCCGAACACCTTGGAGACGGACCGCAGCTCGACCGCGTTCGGGGTAGTCACCGGTCCCTGATACTCGCGGCGCGCGAACGAAGTCCAGCCGGCGCGCCGCGTGGCTGGCCGGCATCCATCACGCGGAGCCATGGCGGTGGGCCGGCCGGTCGGCTAACCGGGCACGCCGTGTCGTCGGGACGAATCGTGGCCTCGATCCGCGGCGTGGCGACGGCCGTGCCGGAGCACGTGCTCGACGCGGCGGAGACGGGGCGGCTCCTCGGTCGCCTCGTCGCCGATCCCGAGCGCGCGCGCTGGCAAGGCGTCCTCGCGGCGTCGCGCGTGCGGCGGCGGTACACCGTCGTGCCGGCGCCGTCGCTCGTCGGGATGTCCGTCGCCGAGCGGCAGGCGGCGTACGCGGTGCACGCCGTCCCGCTCGCGACCGCGGCCGGGCAGGCGGCGCTGGCGCGCTCGGGAGTCGCGGCGGCGGCGATCCGCACGCTCGTCGTCGTCTCGTGCACGGGGCGCAGCATGCCGTCGCTCGACGTGCACCTGATCGCGGCGCTCGGGCTGAGCCCCGCGGTGCGGCGCGTGCCGCTCAACCAGCTCGGCTGCTCGGGCGGCGTGGCGGGGCTCGCGCTGGCGCGGGCGCTTGCCGCGGACGGGGGGGACGTCCTCGTCGTCGCGGCGGAGACGTGCTCGCTCTGCATCCACGTCGACGCGCCGTCGCGCGCGGACGTGATGGGCGCGCTCCTGTTCGGCGACGGGGCGGCGGCGGCGGTCGTCGGCGGGCCGGGCGGCGCCGGGGGGCCGCGGCTCGTCGAGGCCGCGAGCGTGGTGTGGCCCGGCACCGCCGATGCGCTCGGGATGCACGTCGCGGCGACCGGCTTCGATCTGATCCTGTCGCCGCGGCTCCCCGCCGTCGTGCGCTCGCAGCTGGGCGGCACGGTACGCGCCTTCCTCGGGCGCCGTGGGCTCGCCCTCGACGACGTGGGGTTCTGGGCGGTCCATCCCGGCGGACCGCGGATCCTGGAAGCCGTGGAAGGCGCGCTCGACCTGCCCGGCGGCGCGCTCGACGCCTCGTGGCGGACGTTCGAGGCGCACGGCAACCTGTCGTCGGCGAGCGTCTTCTTCGTGCTGAGCCGGCTGGGCCCGGTGCCGCCCGGCGCGCGCGGCGTCCTGATCGCCTTCGGGCCGGGCGTCACCTGCGAGCTGGCGCTGCTCGTGGCCGACGGATGGCTCTGCGACGCCGCTACTCGCAGCGCAGCGCCGCCGCCGGCGGCAAACGCGTAGTGCCGGGCCGGCAGGAGGCCGGCCGCCACGCAGACGGCGACGCCGGCGACGGCGGTGGCGGCGATCGACGTCGCGGGCACGTCGAGCAGGAGCGTCCAGCCGATGAGGTCCGGGAACGTGGCCTCGACCCAGAACGTCCCGAGCGAGAGGCCGAGGACCGCGGCGAGGGCGACGCCGAAGAGGCCGAGCAGAAACGCCTCCGCGAGCACCGTCCGGGTGACCTGTCCGCGGCGGACCCCGAGCGCGCCCATGGCCGCCAGCTCGTGGCGCCGGTCGTGCACCGTCGCCGCCACGGTGTCGGCGACGCCGAGCGCGACGACGACGAGCACCATCGCCGCGAGGGCGTAGACGGCGGCGAACGCGCGCCGCACCTGGGCGGTGAACCAGTCGACCAGCTCGTGCACGGTCAGCACGCGCAGCGCGTAGGTCCGGCCGAGGGTCCGCGCGATGTCCGCGCGCAGGACGGCGACGTCCGTCCCCGGAGCGGCGTTCACGAGGGCGTGCGTGATGCGGGTGTCGTGCCAGCGCCGCGCGTACAGCTCGCGCGCCATCACGATCGTGCCGCGCGGGGAGAGGAAGTCGTGGATCATGCCGGCGACGGGGAGGGTGAGCGGCCCGCTGGGCGTGAGGAGATCGATCGGGTCACCGACACGGGTGCGGAGGTTGTGCGCGAAGTTCGTCGAGATCACGACCGCCTCGCCGCGCGCGACCGCCGGCCACGCGTCGTCGCGGTGCGCGCCGACGAGCGGGGGGCGCGCGAACGCGGCGTCCGCGAAGTAGCGCGCGTCGAAGAGGTTGAGCGCGATCGGACCGTCCGCCCACCGCCAGTCGGCCGCATGGTGCCCGACGACACGCGCGACGTTCGGGAGGCGCGCGATCTCGTCGACGACGCGGTCGTCGATGGGCGCCTCGACGTAGCCGCCGGCGGTCCGCGCCGAGCCGACGACGAGGTCGGCGCGGAAGATGCCCGGCATGACGGCGACGAGGGACTGCTCGAAGCTGCCGACGAGGATCCACATCCAGACGACGACGCCCACGCCGACGCCGAGGGTCGCCGCGGTGAGCGCGCTGCGCCGCGGCCGCCGCGCGAGCGACGCGAGCGCCAGGCGAAGCGTGGGCGTGAGCCGCCCGGCGACCCGGCTCGCGACCGGCGTTCCGAGCAGCTCGGCGAGCGGGCGGGCGGTCAACGCGACACCGACGACGGCGAAGAAAGTCGCCGCCAGCCCCCAGGGCGCCGCTCGCGTGTAGATCTGGCCGAGCGCCGCGGTGACGGCGGCCGCCCACGTGGTCACGAGGATCCCCCGGCTCTGCCACGGCCGGGACGAACGCAGCTCGACGCCGCGGTATCGCAGCACCGCGAGCGGCGGCACGCCGACCGCGCGCCGCCCCGCGATCGCGGCGGCGAGGAAGGTCGCGCCGACCCCGAGCGTCGTCGCGAGCGCCACCGAGGTCCACTGCAGGTGGAGCTGAGCGGCCGGGATCGCGAGCTTCGCCCCGAGCGCCGTCGCCGTCGCGATGATGGGCAGCATCGCGCGCGCGAGGAGGAATCCCGCCGGCACGCCGACGGCCACGCCAAGGAGACCGAGGAGGACGCTCTCCCCGACGAGCTCCGCCCACACGGCGCGCGGACGGGCACCCATGGCGCGCATGACGCCGAGCTGCCACAGCCGGCCTTCAAACACGGCCGACAGGCGGTTGAAGACGACGAGGAACGCCGCGACGAGGGCGAGAAGCGCGACAGCTTCGAGAAGGACCTGCACCGAGCGCATCACCCGGTGCAGGTCGACCTTCCGCTGCACCGGCGGCGCCACGTCGAGCCCCGCCGGCAGCATCCCCGCGATCCGCCGCCGGACCTCGGCGACCTCGCGCTCCCGGCGCACGACCACGTCGACGCGGTTCACGATGCCCGGCCGCGTGAACATCTGCTGCGCGGCGAGGAGGTCCATGATCAGGAGATTGCCGCCCTGGATGCGGCCGATGCCCTCCGGCTCGATCACGCCGCGCACCACGAGCACGCGGCGCCCGGTCGGCGTGTCGACGGCGAGCGCGTCGTTCACCCGCAGACCGCGTCGCGCCGCGAACGTCCGGGTGACGACGACCGAGTCCGGCTGGCTGAGGAACACGAGCGTGTCGTCGATCCCGGTGCGGTCGTCGCTCGGCTCGTAGACGCGGATCGCGTCGTCGTCGGTGATGTCGATGCCGTGGACCGTGAGCAGCTCCCCCTCGTCGTCGGCCGTGAACGCGGTCGCCGCGACGACGGGGACCGCCAGCTCGACGCCGTCCACCGCCGCCACGCGCCGCGCGACGTCCTCCGCGAAGAGCCCGTCGGGCCCGGCGGAGACCTGGAGCGCCGCCCGTCCCGCCATGGCGTCGATCACCTGCACGAACGCCTGGAGGACGGCGCGATTCACGACGTCGATCGCGAACACGAGCGCGACGCCGCAGGCGAGCGCGATGATCGTCAGCACCAGCCGGCCGAGCTGCCCGCGAAGGAAGCAGAGGGCCAGCCGGATGCGGGAGATCACCGGACGTCTCTCGGCGCGCGGCGCTGGGCCGCCGGCCGCTCGGCGCGCGAGCGCGGCGGCACGGTCTTCGCCTGCGAGGCGGCCCACGCCTCGAACGCGGAGCGGACCTCCTCGAGGAACTCGATCTCGGCGGCGACGTGCTTCTGCCGGCGGGCGATGAGGAGCTGCAGCGCATCGAAGCCGTTCGCCGTCCGCCGCGCGGAGACCTGTCGCGCGCGCTCGAGCGTCTTCCCGCGGATCCAGAGCTCCTCGTGGAGCCCGGCGAGCGCCTGCGGCACGGCCCCCGCCGGCGCCATGTGCGCGAAGAGGACGAGGGCCGACAGCTCGTCTTCCACCGCCACGTTCACGGACTCGTGCGGCCCCGCGAGCCACCGGTCGAACGCCGCGGCTCCCCGCTCCGTGATGCGATACGGCGCCTGCCGCGGGTCGGCGCCGGGGGCGCGCGTCGCGGTGACCGCGAGCCCGTCGGCCACCAGGCGGCTGAGCTCCCGGTAGAACGTGCCCGTGCTGAGCTTGATGCCCGAGCGCTCCCAGTACGCCTTCATCAAGGCGTAGCCGTGAATCGCCTCGCCGCCGCGGAGGAGGCCGAGCACGATGTAGCGAAACATGGTGTCCGGCGCCTTATCAATCGCGATTCAAAACTGTCAACAGCATTCGCCTATGGCTGCCGTGCATCCACGTCGACCAGCGACTGCCGATGCCGCCGGGGATCATTGGGGAGTCGGACGTGGCACGGGACGGGAGGGGGCGATGCGACGCCTTCAACGGCGGGGCGAAGGCATGCTAGTCGACACCCGAGGACCCCTCGCGTGCGGCGCGACCATCCCCGCGCGGCCGCCGAGACCCCGCGACGGGCGATTCACCGTCACCTGGCGGCGGGCCCGCGCACGGCGCACGAGCTGTCGGGGCTCGTCCACGTCCCGGAGAAGGACGTCGTGGCGCACCTCGAGCACCTCGCGCGCTCGCTGCCGAAGAGCGGCGCGACGCTCGCGGTCGAGCCGGCGCGCTGTCTCGCGTGCGGCTACGCGTTCCGCGACCGGCGCCGCCTCGCCAGGCCGAGCGCCTGCCCGCGGTGTCGCGGGCGGCATCTCCGCCCGCCGGTCTTCCGCATCGCGACG
>FWPU01009278.1_pt1 | contig 15701 bp, 13 predicted proteins | sample 2228361 | NCBI WGS metagenome assembly FWPU01 (sample SAMEA103939777, study PRJEB20133) | metagenome
GGTTAGACTTGATTAGACCTCTTCCACGAATCGAACTAAAGTTAGCCGCCTAATCTCTACCAAGTCCTGGTTGGCGCACCGCTCCCGCGAAGTATATTGTAGCGGCTAGGGCGCAGTACACTGCGCCCCTACAGCTCGCCAGGGTAGTACACGACGTGTTCGCCATAGCGTCGTACACATGGCGGTCTGAAGACCGCCGCTACCGGGCGGGCTTAAAGCTGACGGCTGATCGCTGAGGGCTTAAAATTTGACAACGTTAGGCTCAAATCTTACTATTACCTAGAGCGTGTTAAACTTAGAGGAATCGGCATAAACCATGCGTACTGATAAATTTACGGTAAAAGCTCTGGAGGCGCTCGAGGCGGCTGTCGAGCTGGCGCGCAGCCTCAGCCATCAACAGGTCGAACCGGAACACCTGCTGGTCGCTCTGCTCCGGCAGGAGGAGGGGATCGTCCCCTCGCTGCTTAAAAAGATCGGAGCCGCGCCAGCCACTGTTGCGCAACAGCTCGAAGACTACCTGCGAAGACAGCCGGGGGTCACGGGCGGCGATGCCGGGCACTACATGTCGCAGCGCCTGCTCAACCTGATCAACGGAGCCGAGGCGGAGGCGCAAAACTTCAAGGATGAATATATCAGCACAGAGCACCTGCTCCTGGCAGCCATCGAGGAGAAACAGGGGCAGGCCGCTCGGCTGCTCGCGCGACACGGCGTCAGCCGCGATGCCGTCCTGAAAGCGCTGGTTGAAGTGCGCGGCTCGCAACGGGTCACGGATCAGGCGCCCGAGGAGAAATATCAGGCCCTGGCCCGCTACACGCGTGACCTGACCGAGCTGGCGCGCCGCGGCAAGCTCGATCCGGTGATCGGCCGCGACGACGAGATCCGCCGCGTGATGCAGGTCCTGTCGCGCCGCACCAAGAACAACCCGGTGCTGATCGGCGAGCCGGGAGTCGGTAAAACGGCCATAGTCGAGGGGCTGGCCCAGCGCATCGTGGCCGGAGACGTTCCGCCGCAGCTTGCCGATAAACGGATACTGGCCCTCGATATCTCCCTGATCGTCGCAGGCACCAAGTACCGCGGACAGTTTGAAGAGCGCCTCAAGACCATAATGAAGGAGCTGATAGAAAATCGCAATTTTATCGTGTTCATAGACGAGCTTCATACCCTGGTCGGAGCGGGGTCGGCCGAAGGGTCTCTGGATGCCGCCAACATACTCAAGCCGGCTCTGTCGCGTGGCGAGATCCAGTGCATCGGAGCGACCACGCCGAGCGAGTATCGCCGGTCGATAGAAAAGGACCGCTCGCTCGAGCGGCGCTTCCAGGCGGTCAAGGTCAGCCCGCCGACCGAGTCCGAGACGATAAGGATATTACAGGGGATCAAGCACAAATACGAGGCCTTTCATGGCCTGCGCTACAACGACGATGCGGTCGAGGCTTCGGTCTTTCAGTCGAGCCGCTACATCACCGACCGCTTCCTTCCCGATAAGGCCATCGACGTGCTCGACGAGGCCGGAGCGCACGTCAAGCTGCGCGGCGCCTCGAAGCCGGAAGAGGTGAGCAACATCGAGAGCAGGATCCGCGTGATCGTGGGCAAAATCGAGAATGCCGTCTCGGCCAAGGAGTACGAAAAGGCGGCGCGCTATCGCGAGGAGGAGCTCCTCGAAAGAGAAAACCTGCAGATGATCCGCGAGCGGTGGCAGTTGTCGAGCGAGCGCGCGCCGCTCGAGGTCACGCGTGAGGATATCGAGGAGGTGATTTCGCGCTGGACCGGCATCCCGGTCAGCTCGTTGAAGGAAGAGGAGAGCCAGAAGCTGCTCCGCATGGAGGCCGAGCTGCACAAGCGCATCGTCAGCCAGGAGCGCGCCATCGCCGCGCTCGCGCGCGCCATCCGTCGCTCGCGCGCCGGCCTGAAAAGCCCGCAGCGCCCGGTCGGCTCCTTCCTGTTCCTCGGGCCCACCGGCGTGGGCAAGACGGAAGTAGCGCGCAGCCTGGCCCACTTCCTGTTCGGCAGCGAGAACGCCCTGATCAAAATCGACATGTCCGAGTACATGGAAAAGCACTCGGTCTCGCGCCTGATCGGTTCGCCTCCCGGCTACGTCGGCTACGAGGAGGGTGGGCAGCTCACCGAGCGGGTCAAGCGCAACCCGTATTCTGTCATCCTGCTGGACGAAATCGAGAAGGCCCACTTCGACATCTTCAACATCCTGCTCCAGGTGCTGGAGGACGGCCAGCTCACCGACTCCCTGGGCAATACTGTAGATTTCCGCAATACCATCGTGATCATGACCTCGAACATCGGCGCGAGATTCCTGGAAAAGAGAGGAGCGCTTGGCTTCCATGCCTCCAGCGCCATGCGGGAGAGGTCAACCGAAGAGCTGATCATGGAGGAGGTCAAGCGGGTCTTCAACCCGGAATTCCTCAACCGGCTCGACGAGATCATCCTGTTCAACTCCCTCACCGACGAGGACCTGGTCAAGATCGTCGAGTTGCTGGTGGCGCGCGTTAACGAAGGGCTGGAGCAGAAGAAGGTCAGGATCTCAGTCGATGACGAGGTCAAGCGCTGGATCGTCGAGAAGACCTGTCACGATCGGTCCTACGGGGCGCGCCCGCTGCGCCGCGCCATTCAGCGCTTCATCGAGGACCCGCTGGCCGAAGCCATGATCCAGGGCCGTATCAAAAAAGGCCAGACGGTCGAGGTCTTCATGCGCGGGGAAAACCTGTACTATATCACCGAGGGCGAGTCGCGCGAAGACGGGACCAGGCTTTATCCCTAAGTTAACCGAACCAGGGTGGGAAATAATAACGAGGAAGCGATGAGGAGACCGGCCTTTTTGGGACTGCTTGTGCTTGCTTTTATCCTCCCCATTCCGGCGTCACCCCAGGACCAGGAGACGATAGAAGATGTCCGCATCCGCGGCAATCGCCGGGTCACCGAAGAGACGATACGCTTCTACATCCAGACGCGCAAGGGCGACCCGTTCGATTTCAACCGCATCCTGGCCGATCACCGCGCCCTGCTCAGGCTGAGGTCTTTCGAGGACGTGCAGATCGACATAAGCGACGGCGAGACCGGCAAGATCATCACCTTTATCGTCAAGGAGTATCCCCTGATACGCTCGATAAAGTATCAGGGAAACAAGTCCTTCTCGGAATCGGATATCCTCGAGCACTTCAAGAACAAGAAGCTCGGGCTGACCGTCGATTCTCAATATGACCCGGCCAAGGTGGTCGAGGCCGAGCGCGCCCTGCGCGAACTCCTGGAAAAAAACGGCAAGCCGCTCGGCGACGTCAAGCACGAGGTCGAATATATCACCGATACCTCGGTCGAGATCAGGTTCATAATAGAGGAGGGCCCGAAGGTCAGGATCGGCAAGATCGATTTCGAGGGGAACACGGTTTTCAGCGACGGGCGGCTGCGCGACGCCCTGAAGCTGACCAAAGAGCGCAGTTTTATCAGCGCGCTGCGCGGGCGCGATAAGTACGAGAAGCTGAAGCTCGAAGACGACCTCGATCAGAACGTGCGCAAGCTCTACCAGGAGCACGGATATATCACCGTGCAGATCGGAGAGCCGCGTGCTGAGATCCGCGAGGGGCCGCGCGGCTTCATCCCGATGTTCCGCAAGACCAAGCAGCAATACTTCATCACCATTCCGATAGTCGAGGGAGATCAGTACCGCCTGGGCGAGTTGAAGATCACCGGGGCTAAACTCTTTACCGAGGAACAACTGCTTCCGGTCTTCGGCATGAAGAAGGGCGACGTCGTCAATTTCACCAAGATCCGCGAGGCTCTGGAGAACATCCGCAAGCTCTACGGCGCCAACGGCTACATCAACTGGAACTACATACCGCAGCAGGACCTGGATCGCGAGGACAAGGTCTTCAACCTGACGCTGGACTTCCAGGAGGACCAGCAGTTCCGCGTCCGGCGCATCGATTTCGCCGGCAACACCAAGACGCGCGACAAGGTGATGCGGCGCGAGTTCCTGATCGACGAGGGGGAGGTCTTCAACAGCTTCCGGCTGGAGCAGAGCATATTGCGTTTGAACCAGCTGGGGTTCTTCGAGAAGATCGAGGAGAAGGACTACGAGGTCAAGCCTGACCCGAATACCGCCACGGTCGAAATCAACGTCAAGGTGAAGGAGAAGGGGCAGCAGTCGATAGGCCTGACCGGCGGCACCAGTGGCATCTCGGGCAGCTTCATCGGGCTCAGCTATTCGGCCAATAACTTCCGCGGCAAGGGGCAGCGGCTGGAGTTCGACATCACGGCCGGCACGCGCACCACCAATTTCCTGTTCAGCTTCACCGATCCTTACTTTCGCGATTCCAGGTTGACCCTGGGCTTCTCGGTATTCAATCAGCGGCTGCGCTTCGATACCTTCAATACCTTCGGTCTGTTCGGCGGCGGGGACATCGCCGAGCTTTTCACGCGCAACACCTCGGGCATCCAGCTCTCGGCCAGCTATCCCTGGCGCACCTGGTGGCGGCTCGGCGCAAGTTATACAGTGCAGTCGATCAGCGTAACCGATATCCAGGAGGGGCTGGAGCCGTTTGCCATCAGCACTCTGGTCGGCTTCACCCCGGGCGGCACGCGACAGGAGGCGCTTAAGGGGATAGTGCGCAGCCAGATCACTCCCTCCCTGATCTATAACACCACGAACCACCCGCTCGATCCGACTTTCGGGCAGCAGCTCTCCGTGAGCATGGACGTGGCGGGCGGGCCTTTGAGCGGCGATTTCAACCTGCTCAGGCCGCAGCTTGAATGGCGCTGGTTCAAGCCCGACCGCTGGCTCTTGAAGCGCTCGGGCACGACGAACGTCTTAGCGCTGCGCGTGCTTGTCGGCTTCGTCACCGGCTTCTCGGGCAAGCCGATACCGATCTTCGACCGCTATTTCAGCGGGGGGGAGAACCTGGTGCGCGGCTTCGATATTCGCTCGATCAGCCCCTGGGCGATCATCTCGACGCCGCAATTCGACGAGGCGGGCAACCCGATAATCGACCCGGAGACCGGGCTCCAGGTGATCTCGCGCAGCCCATCGCCGATCGGCGGCGATACCCTGATCAATGCTAACTTCGAATACAGGATTCCGATCGCCGGGCCGCTGTCGATAGCCGCCTTCTTCGACGCCGGGACCGCCCGCATCTCGCGGCGCGCTCAGCTCACCAGGTTCGGCGAGAGCTTCGTCACGCTTCTGAATAATACCAATACTGTGCTCAGAACATCCACGGGAGTGGAGGTGCTTTTCCTGTTGCCCGTGATAAACGTGCCGTTCAGACTGATATTCGCTTTTAACCCCAATCGCTTCGAGGGAGAACTGACCGACGGGCTGCGCGTCTTTCGGGCAGAGGAGCCGAGCCGCGACATAAAGTTTACTATCGGAAGAGCCTTCTGACGGACGGTGCAGATTTGTGTCCGCATCGGGTCGGTCCGAGAGCGGTCGGGAAACTATCGATCAAAAGGAGACCAGAGCAGAGATGAAAACTCTTTACGTCGCCGCAGCAATTTTCCTGTCGGCAACCTGGCTTGCCGCTCAGCAGCAGACCGGCCAGGCGCGGCCCCAGCCTGCTCCCCAGCAGGCCGCGCCGCCGCAGCCCCTGCCGGCCGAGCCGGCGAAAATCAGCTTCATCGACTTCGAACGGGCCCTCACCGAGGTCGAAGAGGGGAAGAGGGAATTCGGAGCCCTGCAGAAGTTCGTTGACGAGAAGAGCGCCGAGCTGAAAATAAAGCAGGACGAGCTGGAGAAACTGCGCAAGCAGTTGCAGACGCAGGACCGCACGCTTAACGATGAGGCGCGGGCCTCGCTCCAGCGCGATATCGAGCGCAAGGAGACCGACCTGCGCCGCTTCACCGAGGACACGCAGCGCGATATCGACTCGCGGCGCAACGTGGTGGTGCAGCGGATCGGTACCAAGATGCAGCCGATCATAAACAGCTTCGCCAGGGAGAAGGGCCTGGCCGCGGTGTTCGTCGTCTCAAATCAGACCGTCTTCATGTACGCCTTTCTCGACCCGGCCTACGATATCACCGACGAGGTGATACAGCGCTACAACCAGGCGCACCCGGTAGCTCCGGCTCAGGCGGCACAGCCGCCGAAAGAGGCGCCCAAGCAGCCGGCGCCCCAGCAGGCGAAGCCCGTGCCGCCCAAGACGCCTTAGTTGAAAGGCTGGGAGACTGGGAGGCTAGGAAGCCAGGAGGCTTAAACCTGTAAGTCGTGAGACGGTAGGCGTGGGGCGAAAGGAGAATCACCTTATGCCTCGCGCCTGACGCCTCGGGAAGAGAAAGCCTCCCGGTTTCCTAGCCTCCTAACTTTGTGCGGGCTGACTTTGGAAAAAAGCTACACGCTCAGAGAGCTGGCAGAGCTTGTCGGCGGCCGCGTCGCGGGCGACCCTGAGATAATAATCAAACGAGTCAGGCCTTTCGATCAGGCCGGCGCGCAAGATATCGCCCTGGCCGCCGAGCGCAAATACCTGGGGCGGCTCGCCGCGAGCCGCGCCGCTGCTCTGATCGTCCCGCCCGGAACGAAGGCCGGGGGAGCGGCCGCCCTCCTGGAGGTGGAGCAGCCGAAGCTGGCCTTCGCGCGGCTGCTCGAGCTTTTCCATGTCGAGCCGTACCGCCCGCGCGGCATCAGCCCCCTTGCCGTCATCGGCGAGAATACCAGGGTAGGCTCGGATGTCACCATAGGCCATTACGCGGTGATCGGCGACAACTGCCGCATCGGAAACCGCGTGCGCATCGGAGCGCTGGCGGCCATCGGAGATGGCGTGGAGATCGGCGACGACACCACGATCTCGGCCAGCGTCACCATCCATAGCGGTGTGCGTATAGGTAGTAATGTGATTATCCACAGCGGGACCGTCATCGGCGCCGATGGCTTCGGCTATGTCTTCGACGGCAAGCGCCAGGTGAAAATCCCGCAGGTCGGAGGCGTCGAGATACAGGACGAGGTGGAGATCGGAGCCAACTGCGCGATCGACCGCGCCACCCTCGGCTTGACCGTGATCAGCAAAGGGGTTAAAATCGATAACTTCGTCCACGTCGGGCATAACTCGACGGTCGGCGAAAACTCCATTATCGTAGCCCAGGTCGGCCTTTCGGGAGGGACCAGGGTCGGCCGCGGCGTCACAATGGCCGGCCAATCGGCCACCCATCAGCATGTGACAATAGGCGACGGGGCGATCGTCACCGGACAGGCGGGCGTGACTAAAAGCGTTAAGCCGGGGAGAGTGGTCTCGGGCACTCCGGCCATCGATCACAACCGATGGCGCCGCGCCCAGGTGTTGGTCGCCCGCCTGCCCGAGATATATCGCGAGTTGAAGGCGCTGGCGGCGGAGTTGAAAAATCGCAGGTGAGAATCGAAGCCGGCGCCGGCAGCGACCGCGACTATGGAGCAGCTTCCTGATATCAGAGAGATCATAAATATCCTGCCGCATCGCTTTCCGTTTCTGCTGGTGGACAGGATCGTCGAGTACGAGCCGGGCAAGCGCATCGTCGGCATTAAAAACGTCACGATCAACGAGCCCTTCTTCGCCGGCCATTTCCCGGGCGCTCCGATCATGCCGGGCGTGCTGATCATCGAGGCAATGGCCCAGGTCGGCGGCGTGCTCGCCCTGCGCGCCGAGCCGGAGCGCGAGAGCAAACTGGTCTACTTCCTGGGCATAGAAGGGGCCAGGTTCCGCCGGCCGGTCACGCCGGGCGACCAACTCCGCATCGAGATGACGGTCCTGAAGCGAAAATCAACCATCTGCAAGATGCGCGGCGAGGCCTACGTCGATGGCCACCTGGTGGCCGAGGCTGAGATCCTCTCCTCGATCGTCAAACGCGACGCTTGACTCACATGGCGGTGCACCCGACGGCGATTGTAAGCCCTGCGGCCGAAATCGACGACGGCGTCGTGATCGGTCCATACTGCATAATCGGGCCAGAGGTACGTATAGCCAGAGGCACGGAATTCATCTCGCATGTCGCGGTCGAGGGGCCGACCGAGATCGGCGAGGACTGCCGGTTCTACCCCTACTCCTCGATCGGTTCGGTGCCGCAGGACCTGAAATACGCGGGCGAGCGAACCCTGCTGCGCATCGGCAAGCGCAACGTCTTCCGCGAGTTCGTCACCGTCAACCGCGGCACGGCCGGCGGGGGCGGAGTCACCAGCGTCGCCGACGATAATTTCTTCATGGCCTACGTCCACATCGCGCACGATTGCCAGATCGCGAGCGGCGTGATCATGGGCAACGCCGTTACCCTGGCCGGCCACGTCCTGGTCGAAGAGCATGCGATCATCGGCGCCTTCTCGGGCGTACACCAGTTCTGCCGCGTCGGGCGGCATGCTTTCATCGGCGGCTATTCGGTGATCACGCGCGACGCCCTCCCCTTCATCAAAACGGTGGGCGAGCGCAACAACGCTAAGACTTACGGGATCAATCGCATCGGGCTCGAGCGTAAAGGGTTCGCGCGCGAATCGATAGCGCAGCTCGAGCGCGCTTACCGCATCCTGTTTCGCTCCAAGCTCAATACCAGCGATGCCCTGGCGCGACTGCGCGCCGAGGGGATCGCCTCGCCCGAGGTCGAAGAGCTGGTCCGCTTCATCCAGACCTCGGAGCGCGGCTTTATCCGCTAGCGGAGCATAGCGGAGAGTTCGAATCGAACAGAATCTTATGGACCGCTATGGACTGATTGCCGGAAACGGAAGCTTCCCGCTGCTCGTGCTCGAGGCGGCCCGCCAGCAGGGGATCGAAATGATCGTGGCGGCAATTAAGGAGGAGGCCTCGCCGGAAGTCGAGCGCCTCTCCGACCGCGTCTACTGGATGAGCGTGGGCGAGCTGGGAAAGCTGATCGATGCCTTCAAAAAGGCCGGGGTGAACAGGGCGATTATGGCCGGCCAGGTCAAACACATCCAGATCTTTCAGCTCTTCGCGCGCCCCGACTGGAAGATGTTCAAGCTGCTCAAAAACCTGAAGCAAAAGAACACCAATGCCCTGATCGGCGCGGTGGTCGAGAGCCTGGCCAGAGAGGGGATAACCGTGGTCGATTCCACAGCTTTCCTCAAACCGCTGATAGCCCCGGCAGGCGTGCTGACCGCGCGCGCTCCGAGCCGCCAGGAGCTTGAAGAGATACGCTACGGCCTCGAGGTGGCGCGCCAGATCGCGCGCCTGGACCTGGGGCAAACGGTGGTGGTGAAAGATAAAGCGATAGTGGCGATCGAGGCCATGGAGGGGACCGATGCCGCGATCATGCGCGCGGCGGAGCTGGTTAAGGGAAAACGTATAACCGTGGTGAAGGTGGCGCGGCCCAACCAGGATATGCGCTTCGATGTGCCGGTGGTGGGATTGAAAACCATCCGGACCATGGTCGAGGCGAACGCCACGGCGCTCTCCATAGACGCCGGGCGCACCCTGCTCTTCGAAAAAGCTGAGATGCTAAGGCTGGCCGACCAGGCGGGCATCGCTATCGTGGCGCAAGAGTAAAGAAGCCATGAGCAAGAGCGAGAGTGAGGGGTCCTCTTGCTCTCGCTCAATATCCTAGCTCCTCGGGAAAGGATATGCTCAGAGTCGGAGTGGTGGGCGTGGGCACCTGGGGGCAAAATCACGCCCGCATCTACGCCTCGCTCGAAGATGTTAAGCTGGCGGCGGTGGCCGACCTCGATGGGCGGGCCGGCGCGGAAATCGCCGCCCGTTTCAAGGCCGATTTCTACGGCGATTACCGCCAGCTCCTGGGCCGCGTCGATGCGGTGAGCGTCGCCGTGCCCACAGCGGACCACTTCCGCGTCGCCTCCTTTTTCCTGGAAAACGGCATTCATGTCCTGGTGGAAAAGCCGATGACCGCGACGCTCGAAGAGGCCGACCGGCTGATCGAGCTGGCCGAGCGGCGCAAGACGGTGCTCCAGGTGGGGCATCTGGAGCGCTTCAACCCGGCGGTGCGCGCCCTGCGCCCGGTGGTAAACGAGCCGAAGTTCTTCGAGGCGCACCGGCTCGGGATATTCGCGCCGCGCAGCCTCGATATCGACGTGGTGCTGGATCTGATGATCCACGATCTGGACATCATCCTCTCGCTCGTCGGGTCGGAGGTGGCCGACATCCGGTCGGTGGGAATTCCGATCCTGAGCGAGAAGATAGATATCGCCAACGCCCGCCTGGAATTCGAAAACGGCTGCGTGGCCAATTTGACCGCCAGCCGCGTCTCGAGCGAGAAGATCCGCAAGCTCCGCTTTTTCCAGCCGAACAGCTATATTTCGCTCGATTACGAGCGGCAGAGCGTGGCCGTCTACAGCCTGGTGCCGACGGAGGGGGGCGCCGGCCGCGCCATCGTCAGCCGGATGCTGGTGGTCGAGCCGGGCGAGCCGCTGCGCGCGCAGCTGGAATCCTTCGTCCAGGCGGTGTCCGGCGGAAGGGAGCCCGAGTGCTCCGGGCGCGAAGGGCGCGAGGCGCTGGCCGTAGCCCTCCAGGTGCTGGCCCGCATGCGCACGGCTTGAGCGGATTCTCCAACGGTCTTTTCATTTCTCTCTTTTTTTTCGCCACAGCCCGCCCGCGCATGTCAATTTTAGCGCAAATTTTCTAGACCTCAGCCTCCCCCTCTGATATAGTAGTACCACTACTAATTTCAGGAGGAGGGATATGAGAGTTCGCTTTCGTATCGTCTCAGTGCTGGCGGCCCTGGCTTTCGCCGCTGCAGCCTGGGCCGGCTCGATCGACCCGGCCCTCCAGACCCTGCTCGCGAGCGCGACCGGCCCGGTCGATGCCATCGTCGAGTATAGCGACGGGCCGCCGACCGCCTCGGACCTCCAGGCCATCGCCGCCCTGAACGTGCCGGTCATCGGCCTGGAAAGGCTCCCCTACAGCATCATCACCGCCGATTCGGCCCAGATCAACCAGATCGCTCAGTTTCCGGACGTCGCCACCATCTGGAAGAACGAGAGCTTCGACCTGCTCGACCACACCGCTACCGAGAGGATGGGGCCCGGCTCGCCTATCTCCAGCTCTTTTTGGCTTAAACAGATCCGCGCCGACCTGACGCAGGCCGCCGGCTTCGACGGCGGCAGCCGCGGCGGCAAGCCGGTGGGCGTGGCCGTTGTGGACACGGGCGTCGATGCAACGCACCCTTCGCTCGGATTCGATTTCCCCAACGGGTTGCGCCAGGCCCCCTTCCGTGTCATCCAGAACGCTAAGATCGAAGCGGCTAATCCGCTGCTCACCTGGCCGGTGACAACGCGACAGGTGATCGTCGAGAACATCCCCAACACCGACGATAACGTCGGCCACGGGACGCACGTAGCGGGAGTCATAGCCGGCGGCGGGGAGGGGAGCAAGGGAGTTTACAAAGGGGTGGCGCCCGGGGCGCGCATCATCGGCGTCGAGGCGAGCACCAGCCTGGCCCTGCTCACGAAAGATATATTGCTGGCCTTCGATTACATCCTGCTCAACCGGGAACTCTACAACATCCGCGTGGTCAACAACAGTTGGGGAAGCACCGGTCCGGCCAACCCCAGCGGCCCGATTGCGCGGGCGACCAGGGCGCTGACCGATAACGGCATCGTGGTGGTCTTCTCGGCCGGCAACAGCGGCCCGCCCAGTTCGGCCACACCTTTCCCGGTGAACCAGTTTGCCAAGCTGCCCTGGAACATCAGCGCGGGGGCCTCGTCTCCGACGCGCGGCCTGACCTTTTTCTCCTCGCGCGACCCGAAGCAGGACCCGAACCTGCCGGGCGTCCCGCCCGAGGAGTACGTCACCGTGGTCGCGCCGGGCGAGGATATCGTCGCCACCCGCTCCAGCACCGGCACCACGCTCACCGCGCTCGGTGCCACCAACGACCTCGGACAGGTGCTGCCTGAGTTTCTCCCCACCCACACCTCGCTTGACGGCACCAGCTTTTCGGCTCCCATGACCTCGGGCGCAGTAGCCGTGCTGCTCGATGCCGAGCCCTCGCTGACGCCGGCAGAGGTAAAGCAGAGGCTGCGCAGTAGCGCCGCGCCCCTGCTCGGCTACGCCGCATATCAGGTGGGCGGGGGGCTGCTCGATGTCGCGGCGGCAGTCGGCCTTAAAGATGTGCAGCCGCCGCCGCAGCGCCCGGGCGCCCATATCCATAACCAGATCGGCGAGGGATACTCAGGCGGCTTTATCGTGGTCAGCCCGGGCATTGCCACTACCGACGTCAATTTCCGCGTCTACCAGGGGGCGGACCGCTTCGACCTCACGCTCAACATAAAATCCAATATGGCGAGCAGCACCGACACCTCGCTGCAGACCTATCGAATTCGCCTGGTCAACCCGGCCGATCAGCAGGTGCGCTTCATCGAGGCCGACATCGCGCTCAATACCGACGCGACCTTTACCTTCAGCATCGGTCCGGATGAGATCATGAGGGGCACCTGGGACCTCGAGATCCGCAACTTCGGGCCGGGGCTCGAGCCGAACAGCGGCCGGCTGCTCCACAGCTACGAGATGATCGCGAGCGTGGTCTACAAATAGCCGCGGATGAGCTAAAAAACAGAGCTGGGGCGCAAGGCATTGCGCCCCCCACGAGACCGCAGGTGATACGCTGAGCTATCAGCCCTCAACCTTCAGCGGTCAGCTGAAGGCTGAAAGCTGACCGCTGATTGCTGATGGCTCGAAAGCTTAGGTCGCGGCCTTCTTGACCAGGGGCTGCTGGCAGTAAGGGCAGGTCTTGGAGGGCTTAACGTCAAAGTATTTGTAGCAGTGCGGGCAGTAAATCATGACGTTGACCCAGCAGGCCGGGCATTTGTTGTCGGTGGCGCCGCTGTACTCGTAAGAGCGGCCGCAGTTGGTGCAGACGGCGTAGAACATTTACTCCTCCTAGACGAACTATAGTAGCAAAAAACTACTTTTCCGGCAGCCTGCGTATATCCTCCAGCATGGGTGCGACCTTATCATCAGGCACGCCCAACTCGCGCAGCTTCTTCAGAGAGGAGCTAGGAGCTAGAAGTTAGGAGCTAGAAGCTAGGAGTTAGGAGATTAGTCTTGATAAAGCTACAGAGGTGGTGGTGTAGCAATGGGTGCAGAAGCATAGAAGCCCTATTTCCACCTCCCGCCTCACGGCCTTTATTCTAGCTCCTAACTTCTAGCTCCTAGCTCCTCATTCCGGCTTCTCGCTTCAGGCCGGAAAGAACCGATAGCTTGCCCAAATAAGCAGACCGAGCAGGATGAGGCCGGCAGCTATGCTCCACCCGATGAGCTTCATCTCAACGGGAAGCAGCGGCTCGTGTTCCATCTTTTTCATCTCTTCGGCCAGCTTGGGCTCCTGTCGCATGCGGCACCTCCTTTCTCATCCGGCGGCAAGGGGCGGCTTTACCCCGTGAAAGAATATCCAGGAGATGAGCAGGCCGATCCAGATAATGAACCCGAACAGGCATAGGATGTAAACGGCCGCCAGCTTGCCTATCCCCTCCTCGCGCAGCTTCCGGAAATCGGTGGCGGCGCCGATGCTGAGGAAGGTCATGACGAAGAATATCCCGCGGAAGACATTGGCCTGGCTCATCGCTCCCTTGGCTTTGTCCAGCGCGCCGGGAAACGCAACAGCTATGAGCATAATCGCCAGGAATGTGACGAAGTAACCGATAACGAATTTAGGGAACCTCTCCCAGATCTGGCCGGCTCTAGCCTTCTCCCCGGACTTTCCTTCTATTTTCGAGCACCAGATCACGGCCAGGATGAAAGCCCAGATCCCGATGAAGATGTCGATGAAGACCTTGACCGTTGTAGCCGTTCCGGTGATCCACCCCTCCTGATAGCGGATGCCCTCGGCCGCCAACGCCTTGGCCCGGACCAACGAGTCGGCGATGGCGCCGCTCGCCACCGCCGCGCCGTCGGTTTTGACCGCCAGCCCCATCCAGGCGCCGGCGACCATCGGCTCCTTGTAGAGAAAGTGCTGTGCGAGGAAGGGGAGAATGAGAAGCTCGACCACGGCGAAGATCACGACCAACGATGAGACCATGATCGGGACTATCGGCCTCGCCTTTATCGCCCCGCCGGTCGCTATCGCCGCCGAGACGCCGCATATCGAGATGCCTGAGGCTAAGGGTGCCGCCCACTCGCGGCTGAATTTGAAATATTTTCTAGCCACCAGATAGACCAGCGCCCAGTAGATCAGGTATGCCTCTACGATCGCGCACAGGCCGCGGAACATCACAGCCGTAGCCAGCCCGAGCCTCTCGGCCGCCGTCGCCCCGAGAAATCCGCCCAGGATGACGATGGCGATCTTGATGTACCACTCCGGCCTTATCGCCTCCTTTATGGCTGCGACGAAGCCGGGCAGCAAATTGCCGGCTATCAGGCCGGCGAGGAGAGCTACGATGAACCCCGCCTCTGAGGTCAGATTTAGAGACCAGGCGATACCTAGCTCTTTCGCCCGGTCGGGAGTCGCCGCAATATAGGCCCAACTGCCGATGATCCAGCAGAGGTAGCTTATCCAGAAAACTGCAGTAAAACCGCCTATGAACCTCAGAACGTTGGCCCTTAATGCGGCCGCCCCGAGCGCCATGACCGCCGACAGAAAGAGAAAGGTGAGGACCAGGGAAACTATCCCGGGCAGGCCGGCGTAAGCTCTGGATACCGGGGCCAGCGCCGTGGCTAAATCGGTCCATACCCTGGTCGTAACTCCCCAGCCGAGGAGATCCAACCCGAGGAAGGTCCCGAGCGAGAGGGCAAAGATAAACAAGCCGACCCACACCGATAGCCAGTCCTCACTTGCCCTCAGGTGCTTCATATATGCCTCCCTTCTGCGCCGGCTATCAGCCGTCAGCTTTCCAGCAAAAAAGTTTTTCGCCGGCTGCTGATAGCTGAAGGCTAAAAAGCTCAAAAACAAAAACGCCCACTTCGGAGCCTGCCTCCGATAGTGGGCTTCCTCGTCAACCGTTTGTCCGCTGATCTCGTGTTATCCTGTGGTCTTGCCCATCCTCCTCAGCCCACCATCAGCGGCCTCTGCGGCTACAGGAGCAGAGGGCGAACAGACAACAACAGAGGCTGCGATGGGTGGAATCAAAATTGTGAGCTTGAACTAAACCGCCCAACATTGCAAACGAATATTAGCAAAAAAGGGCTGCCCGGGCAAGCGCTTTTTAACAGCCACGTTAGGCCAACCAGGAATCGGTAGAGAATTTAGGGTTGCCAATGATAATGCCCCGAAGCAGGGGGAATTAGTGCCTTACACGGTGCCAGGCTTCGCAATCGTCGAGTCGGAGGAGATTCGACCGGGCGTGATCCTTGACTATGATGCAAACGACAATGTTGTTGGAATTGAGATCCTCGGCTTGAGCAAGCGCGTGCCGGTCGAGATGCTTAAGAGCTTACAATTCGAGACGGTATAAAGCTGGTACACAACTCTCGACTGACCTGCCTGCCGGCAGGCAGGAGTCGCGGGTTTCCTTGCAGCGGTTCTATGGCTTGGTGGCCTATCTCAAGGCCAAGCTGCCGGGCTGAGATTTGCTATATATCCAAAGGACTTTTCACGCCCTTTCCACCCCGGTTTAACACGTGGGTGTAGATCATGGTGGTGCTCACCTCCTTGTGCCCCAGCAGTTCCTGCACGGTGCGGATGTCGTAGCCGGCTTCCAGCAGGTGGGTGGCGAAGGAGTGGCGGAAGGTGTGCGGGCTGACACGCTTGGGTATGCCGGCCGCTTTGGCAGCCTGGCGAAGGGCTTTTTGCAGGCCGCTTTCATCGGCGTGGTGGCGCCGCGTCTCGCCTGAGCGCGGGTCCACCGA
>FWPU01009279.1_pt1 | contig 15698 bp, 11 predicted proteins | sample 2228361 | NCBI WGS metagenome assembly FWPU01 (sample SAMEA103939777, study PRJEB20133) | metagenome
CATCATCCAAACCAACCGCCCCGAGGAACCCCTGTTCCGATTCGTCAGCCAACACCTCAGCCATGCCTTCTACGAACAGGAACTGCACGAAAGGCAAGCCCACCTCTATCCTCCTTTTACCCGGCTTATTGAAATAACACTCAAACACCAGGATACTATAACCGTACACCAGGCCGCACAACATCTTTTTAAAAGCCTTAAACATGAACTTCCCGACCTGCGCATCGTTGGCCCCGGCGAGCCGCTGGTACCCTTTGTGCGCAATCAGCATATTATGCGCATGCTCATTAAAATTCCCCGAAATTCAGGAAATCTTAACTCACTTAAGGCCAAAATAACTTTGCTGTGCAACGGCCTGGCGAGAGAAAAATCTTTTCGTAACCTTCGGGTGATAATTGATGTTGACGTTGTATAAATTATTACTTCAGAATATCCCACTCTTCGTTCAACACCGGTATTGCCGAATGAGCTGTTAAGTCGAACTGGCAAGGCACCACCGACACATAGTTGTTGGCTATGGCCCATTCATCGTTATCTTCACCTTTGTCGAAGTTTACAAAGTTGCCGGCCATCCAAAAGTACCTCCTACCGTTAGGGTCGTATCGTTCATCGAACTCTTCCACCCATTTGGCGTTGGCTTGTCGGCAAACACGGATACCCCTTATCGGCTCATTTCGCCTGGGCGGAAAATTCACATTCAGCGCCACTCCCTTGGGCAATCCTTTTGCAAGCACCTGTCGGGTAATGGCAATGAGGGGCTCTATGGTATGCGAAAAGTCGGCATCGTGAGCATAATCGCATAGTGAAAAACCAATGGCAGGCGTACCTTCAATGGCTCCTTCGATAGCGGCCGACATGGTACCCGAATACAACACGCTGATAGACGTATTACTGCCATGATTGATGCCGCTTACTACTATATCGGGTTGGCGTTTGTTTTTCAACACAAAGTGCCGGGCCATTTTAACACAATCAGCAGGTGTGCCCGAGCATTGGTAGGCCTTTACTCCGTTAAAAATAAAATTTTCCTCCAACCGCAGGGTTTCGCCAACGGTTATGGCATGCCCCATACCCGATTGCGGACTATCAGGTGCCACCACCAGCACCTCGCCCAATGTCTTCATCGCCTCTACCAGCGTAAAGATACCCTTGGAAGTGATGCCGTCATCGTTCGATACAAGAATAAGTGGTTTATGACCAGCCATGGTTATGAGAATAATGAATTATAATATTCGATTATTTTAATTAAATCGTTGCGGTCGTCAATACGGAGACGGTTTTGCCGAATGTACTTATCTATTTCAGCCGCATCTATGCCAAACCGGTTCATCAGTTCCGAACGCTTTCCGGTAAACTCCACAATGCGACCTTTGTCGTCCATGAAAAAATATTTGTACACCAGCACCTGGCGGCTGAAAGACCCATACAGAAAGGGTGAGTTATAGGTGCGGTATTCCAAGGCTTCCCGACACAGCAATGTAATTTTTCCTTCAGCAAGCAGTTCAAAAAATGATAATGCCCCGTACGAGCCTGATGGCGAGTAGGGCAAAGAAAAAAACATGCGGTATTGCCGCACGGTGGCATCGAATATCTCGAAGAATAAAACTTTACGGGGTGCAAATGCCTCTGCCTTCTGCGAGTTGGGATAGCTAAACTGAATGATGTCTGTCTGCAAATCGTATTTAATCAATCCCCTTAGCGTGTCGCCACTCGAAGTGATAAGGCGCCCCTCATGCCACAACTCAAACGGCCATTGTTGTGCATAAAGCCGCAGAGTTGCTACCAACAGAACCGCACAGAGTAACAACCGGCTCATGAATTTTTAAGGATGGTATGCCCCAACCGGTCGCGTTTGGTAAGCAGGTATTTTTCGTTGTGCGGGTTGGGTGCAATTTCAATGGGCACGTTTTCTACTATTTCGAGGCCGTAACCCATTAAGCCCACGCGCTTTTTGGGGTTATTGGTCATGAGCCGTATTTTGGTAATGCCCAGGTCGCGCAGTATTTGTGCTCCCACACCGTAGTCGCGTTCATCCATATCAAAGCCCAGTTTCAGGTTGGCGTCAACGGTATCCAGACCGTTTTCCTGTAATTTGTAGGCACGCAGTTTATTGAGCAGGCCAATGCCGCGTCCCTCCTGTTTCATATACAGCACCACTCCTTTGCCTTCATGCTCTACCATTTGCATGGCCCGATGCAGTTGTTGTCCGCAATCGCAGCGGCACGAACCGAAAATATCTCCGGTTAGGCACGATGAATGCACGCGTACCAGAACGGGTTCGTCTTTTGCCCAGGTACCCTTTACCAGAGCCAGGTGGGTTTCCTGGGTACTGGTTTGTTTGTAGGCCACCAACCTGAAATGACCGTATTCGGTGGGCATATCCACATCTACATCGCGTTCAATAAGCGACTCGGTGCGAATGCGGTACTCAATCAGGTCTTTAATGGTTACCAGTTTTAACCCGAAGCGATCGGCTACCTTACGCAGGTCGGGCAGCCGGGCCATTGTACCGTCTTCTTTCAGTATCTCCACCAGTACGCCGGCAGGTTTAAAGCCGGCCAGACGGGCAAAGTCCATGGCCGCTTCGGTATGGCCGGCCCTGCGAAGAACACCGCCCCGCTTGGCGCGCAGCGGAAAAATATGTCCCGGCCGGCCTAAGTCTTCCGGCCTGGTATCGGGGTCAACCAGCGCCCTGATGGTCTTAAAGCGGTCGTGTGCCGAAATGCCGGTGGTGCAGCCGTGGCCGATTAAATCGACCGACACCGTAAAGGGCGTTTCGAAGGCAGCCGTATTCTGCCCCACCATCAGGTCCAGCTTAAGTTCATCGCACCGGTCTTCAATAAGCGAGGCGCAAATCAAACCGCGCCCATGGGTGGCCATGAAGTTTATTATTTCGGGGGTTACGCATTCGGCCGCGCAAATAAAATCGCCTTCGTTTTCGCGGTCCTCATCGTCCACCACAATAATTATTTTGCCGTTTTTAATATCCTCAATGGCCTCTTCTATGGTATCGAGCCGTATGGGTTTAGAGTCCTCCATGTTTTTTTGTGGTTTGCAAGCTACAACAAAATTCTCATCCGAGCTGTTCCTATCGCTGCACCACTATGCCCAGCAGTCCGGCTATTTCGCCCTGTGCCTGTTTAAGCTGCTGGTGCCGGGTTAAAAACTTTTCACTGGCAAGCAGGTCGTTAGGCCTGGCTGTTTCCTGTTTTTTCCATTCGGTCAGGTTGGCCTCTATTTCCTGCTGCAGCAACCAGAATTTAAGTCGCAGTACATTGCGAAGGGTGACTGCGGGCAATTCTTCCGACTCGTGGGTTATGTAGATATGGTATTTGTCGCGCCAATGGGTGCTGATGATGTAACGATGGGTTAGCAATTCGGCAACCAACTTGCGCACCGCTTCCGAGCCGTTGTTCAGCAAGTAATAACTGTCAATATCCTGATCAGCTGCTGCTGCCTGCCTGTAGAGCTCAACAATCTCCCGGTAAACGGGATGACTAAATTGAACATCATCTATTTCCTGTAACAGTGTATCGCGTACTTTGTGGCTGTTGAACTCCTCATCTTCATAAAGCTTTTCGGAATAGTTTAACAGCAGCCTAATGGTTTCGCGTTCCTGCAACTGCTGAATGGTGCCCGCATCGGCCCACGCTGCCGGTTGCTCGGCCACCACCGAAGGTACCGGTTCGGTTACCGGTTCTTCGGTTTGGTTTTGTTTGCGCCTGCGCTCCTGTATGAGAATTTTATTCAGTTCGATGAGCAAAACGTTTTCGGGTACATCGAGCAAGCGGGCCGTTTCGCGGATATAGACCGAGCGCTTTACCGGATCGGGTATGCCGGCAATGCTCACCACCATTTCGCGTATGGCTTCGGCCTTGCGGATGGGATCCTGCTGCGCACTGTCTTTATACAGACTAACCTTGAAGGAGATGAAATCCTGCGTGCGCTCGGCCAGATATTGCTGCAAGACCGATGTGGCATGCTTTCGGGCAAAACTATCGGGGTCTTCACCCTCGGGTAGCAGCACCACACGCACATTCATATCGCCCTTCAGGATGAGATCAATACCGCGTAGGGCGGCTCTTACACCGGCCGCATCGCCATCGAACAACACGGTTATCTGGTCGGTAAAGCGGCGGATGAGGCGTATCTGCTCCTCGGTTAGTGCCGTGCCTGACGAGGCTACCACATTTTCAATGCCGGCCTGGTGCAGCGAGAGCACATCCGTATAACCTTCTACCAGGTAACAGAAACCCTGTTTTCGGATTTCGTTACGGGCCTGGAACAAGCCGTACAGCAGTTCGCTTTTTTTGTAGATATCTGTTTCGGGCGAATTGATGTATTTGGGCTGCTGCCGGTCGGACGTTTTCAGCAGGCGGGCCCCGAAAGCAATGACCTTTCCCGAAAGGTTATGCACCGGAAAGATCACCCTTCCGCGAAAGCGGTCGTATTCCCTGCCATCGCGCTTAACCACCAGCCCCGCTTTTTCAAGAATGGTGTTGCTGTATCCGCTGTGCAGAGCGTGCTGCGAAAAATGATTCCACTCGTCCGGACTGTAGCCCAGTTCAAATTTGCGTATGGTGGCATCGGTAAAACCGCGCTCACGGAAATAGCTTAAGCCTATGGCCTTGCCCTCATCATGATTGAGCAGCAGATGGTGAAAATAATCTTTCGCAAAATTCATAACGATGTACAGGCTGTCGCGCTCGAGCACATCTTCATCTCTGCGGCCTCCGTCTTCTTCGCGTATTTCAATACCGTATTTTTTGGCCAGGTAGCGAATGGCCTCAGGATAACTCATGCCCTCGTGCTCCATAACAAAGGTTATGGCATCGCCTGCCTTGCCGCTGCTAAAGTCTTTGAAAATTCCTTTTGCAGGAACTACGAAAAATGAAGGTGTCTTTTCGTTGGTAAAGGGGCTAAGTGCTTTGTACTGCTGTCCGGATTTTTTAAGCGATACGAAGTCGCTCACCACGTCCAGGATGTCCATCCGGCTGCGCACTTCATCAATGGTCTGTTTGGAAATGGCTGGCATAGGTTTCGGGCTTTAAAGATACACCGATGGTGGCCTATGGCGAACCCTGTGGCTTAAACTTTGTTTTACCCGTAAAGTAGGACTAAATTGCCCCAAAATAGAATGCCCCTGACTGAAAACGATATTCTCAATGCCCTGAAGCAGGTGCGCGACCCCGACCTGAAACGCGATTTGGTGAGCCTGGGTATGATTCAGGACGTCCGCCTTTCGGCCGATGAAGTGGCATTCAGGGTTATACTCACCACTCCGGCGTGTCCGTTGAAAGAAAAAATACGGCAAGAATGCGAAGCGGCTATTGCCCCATTGGCCAAAGGCCGAAAGATTACTATTCAGGTGGAGGCTTCGGTTACCTCGGCCCGCACGCCTGCGGCCCTGCTTCCCCTGGTTAAGAACATTGTAGCAATAGCTTCGGGTAAGGGCGGTGTGGGCAAATCAACCGTAACGACCAACCTGGCGGTGGCGCTGGCCCAAACAGGAGCCCGCGTAGGGTTAATCGATGCCGATATCTTTGGCCCCTCCATTCCTACCATGTTTAACTGCGAGGGCGAGCAACCGGGTGTAGAAATGATGAACGGCCGTAATGTTATTATCCCGCTGGAACATTACGGGGTTAAACTTATGTCCATCGGTTTTCTGGCACCGCCTGATAGTGCCGTAGTATGGCGGGGCCCTATGGCCAGCTCGGCCTTGCGCCAGTTTTTTACCGAAACATTATGGGAAGAACTGGACTACCTGTTGATTGACCTGCCCCCGGGCACAAGCGACATCCATCTAACTTTAGTACAAACCGTGCCCGTTACCGGAGCAGTTATTGTTACCACACCGCAGAAAGTAGCATTAGCCGATGCCCGTAAAGCTGTTGCCATGTTTCGGCAACCGCAGATAAATGTTCCGGTTTTGGGTATCGTAGAGAATATGGCATGGTTTACACCTGAAGAATTGCCACACAACCGTTATTTTATCTTTGGGAAGGATGGCGGCAAGAACTTATCCGAAAAATTAAATGTTCCGTTGCTGGGACAAATCCCCCTGGTACAAGGTATACGCGAAAGCGGTGATGCGGGCCTGCCTGTTGTGCTAAAAGGAGGGCCGGCGGCCGAGGCCTTTATGCGGCTGGCTGAAAATACTGCCCGGCAAGTTGCCATTCGGAATGCCAGCGGAGAACCAACACGTCCTGTTGAACTTAAAACCGCATGAAGCAAAAAAAGTTGTTGGAACGCGTAGAAAATTCCCTCAACAGCATAAGGCCCTATCTGGAAGCCGACGGCGGCGATGTGCGCGTACTGAAGATAACCGAAGACAACGTACTGCAACTTGAATTTTTGGGCACCTGCAGTTCATGCCCCATGAGCACCATGACCTTTAGGGCAGGCGTAGAAGAAGCTATTAAAAAAGCTGTTCCGGAAATCAGAGCCGTTGAAGTGGTAAACCTTACCTCCTGATTTTTTTTCTTTATTTTCAAATCCTTTTTTTAAAATCGGTTACCCGGGCTAACTTTATCTTTATTAACCTGCCAACTATGCGGTTGTTTGCGGTTTTGGTATTGGTAATGGCAGTGTTGCCTATGCGGTTACCCGCTCAAAAACGCTGTGGCACCGTTGAATACATGCAACTGCAGCGCCAACGCGGCAAAATCAGGCAAACCGATGCACAGTTTGAACAATGGCTGAACACCCGCGCACGCAGTTTCCTGCGCCAACAACAGGCCAGACAACAAACAGGCCCCTACCGGATTCCGGTAGTGGTGCACGTTATCCACAACGGTGAGCCGATAGGCACCGGTACAAACCTGTCGGAAGAACAAATCCTGTCGCAAATAGAGGTCATTAATAAGGATTTTAACCGACTCAATAACGACCGATTTAGCACACCTGCCGAATTTGCTGCTGTAGCCGGAAGCATGGATATTGAATTTGTGCTGGCCCTGCGCGACCCGTTCGGGTTGCCCACCTCGGGTATCGTTCGTGTGAATGGAGGTCGTACATCATGGTCTGTATCGCTGGAAAGCGAATTTAAAGCCCTGAGCTACTGGCCTTCAGACCAATACCTGAACATCTGGGTGTTAAATCTTTCGGGAGGTTTTGTAGGGTATGCCCAGTTTCCGGTATCGGATTTGCCCGGACTGGAAGAATATCAGGACGGAATTGCAGAAACCGACGGCATCGTGATTGATTACCAAGCATTCGGTTCTGTTGACTATGGTAGCTTTGACCTAAACCCTGCATTTAACAAAGGAAGAACCCTCACGCATGAATTAGGACATTTTTTCGGCCTGCGACATATATGGGGCGATGCCACCTGCGGCACCGATTATGTAGACGATACCCCGCATCAACGATCGGAAACATTAGGATGTCCTGTTCATCCTGCCACCACCACCTGCACTGCTACAGTTAACAAAATGTTTCAAAATTATCTGGATTACACCGATGATTTGTGCATGAACCTGTTTACCATTGGACAGGTAGAGCGCATGCAATTAATACTGGAAAATCCCGAAATACCCCGCAGAAACAGCCTGCTCACCTCTCCGGGCCTGTTGCCTCCCGATTGCAGTGAACCCAACGTGGCTATAATTGACCAATTAAAGCCAGGCGCAGTTACCTGCAACCCTCAACCGGAGGTACGCATCAGAATCAGAAGCCTGTCGTGCGAAACCATAACTTCATTACAAACATCGTTCAGGACTTCTTCGGCCGATCCGGTTTTCCGCACGCACACCGCACTTAATTTACCATCGGGCGGCACTACCGAACTAAACGTTGGTTCACTACCCTTGCAGCCCGGTATAAACGATATAGAGGTTGCAGTAACGGAGATCAACGACACTCCGGTTTCTGCTTCGGCTAACAATGTGTACACCACCCGCATATTGCTGGACACCTCCACCGACCGGATACCGCTGCGCGAGCAGTTCAACACCCTGACCTGGCCTGTTATAAACCCCTCTTACGGCACCGAGTGGTCGTTATCCGAAACCAACTTCAGCCAATCGGCATCGTTCCGTGCGTTCGATGCGACAGACGGTCCCAACGAATCGTGGCTGGCAACCCCTGTGCTTGATTTTTCGCATACCGATAAGGCCAGCATGTTTTTCGACCTCTCCTATGCCTATAATGGCACCGATAACGACCGGCTGCGCATTCTGGTATCGCCCGACTGTGGCGATACGTACGTACCGCTATCGCCCCCATTCGATCGCAGCGGCTTGTCGCTGGCCAATACCCTGTCTGCAACATTATGGTTGCCCGAAAACGAATATCAATGGAACCGCCGAAACTTTATCAACCTGAATACCCTTGCCGGACTCGCCACCGCGCGCATCGCCTTTGTGCTTACCAACCGGCAGGGTAATAACCTCTATATCGATAATGTTGAGTTTTACCTTTCAGACGACCCCAATCCGCTTCTGCTTTCCGGAGGACCCTTTGCCGTTTACTGGAACAACCCCAATGAAGTGCGTGTAACCTTTAACCTGGAAGAACGTACCCCTGTATTCATTGAAATACTCGATATGACAGCCCGAAGAATTGCATCCGCACAATTAAACGATGTATTGAACCAAACCTATACCATTACTACCGGAACGGCAGGCGAAGGTCTTTACCTGTTTAGGGCACACATTCATGGAAAAAGATATGCCGTGAAATTCTTTATCACCCCGTAATCTGTTTCGAACGCTTGTGGCATAAATCATTATCTTTGAAACCGGTAACTGGTAAAGAATGTCCGCAAAAAAGAAAGTGGCCATCCTATATGGCGGAAGATCGGTAGAACACGCCGTATCGGTAAACTCAGCAAAAAATATCTTTGAACACCTAGACCGAAATATTTATGAGGCCGTACCAATAGGTATTACCACAACCGGGCAGTGGCACCTTACCCAAACTATTACCAAAGACATAGAACAGGGAAAGGCACTGGGCTTAATCCTTGACCCAAAAAATGCGGGTTTTATGTTACTGAGCAGCGGCGACCGCTTTAAAGTAGATGTGGTATTTCCGGTATTGCACGGCACCAACGGCGAAGACGGAAGCATTCAGGGTTTGCTTACCGCTATGGATATTCCGTTTGTAGGCAGCGGGGTGTTAGGTTCGGCTGCCGCCATGAATAAAATTGTGGCCAAACGTTTGCTTCAGCAGGCAGGCTTGCCTGTAGGAAAATTTATCAGTACTGAAAGCCGGCTGGCAAAAAAAATATCGTTCGAAACCATCGAAAAAAAACTCGGCCTTCCTTTTATGGTCAAGCCGGCAAGCCTGGGTTCATCAGTAGGAATAAATAAAGTTAACTCCAGGAAGCAGTTTCGCGCAGCCGTAGAAGAAGCCCTGACCTACGATGCCGAAATACTGTTTGAAAAATTTATCAGCGGCAGGGAAATAGAATGTGCCATAATAGGTAATGAGCCGCCCGAAGCTTCATGGCCCGGTGAAATTAGCATTCAGGGTAATTACGAGTTCTACACCTTTAATGCTAAATACGTTGATGAACAAGCCGTGAAAATAAACGTACCTGCCGACCTCGATAAAGCTACCCGTGAAAGGATTAGAAAATTAGCCATCAAAGCCTACCGGGCCCTGTGTTGCCGCGATTATGCCCGCGTTGACCTGTTTCTAACCCGAAACGGAAAAATATTTATTAACGAAGTTAATACAATTCCGGGTTTTACCAATGCCAGCATGTTCCCGATGATGTGGCAAGAACGTGGCCTTGACTTTACCGCACTTATCAGCCGCTTGCTTAAACTGGCTGAAGCCCGACACGAACAGGAAAAAAAACTGGAGCGGAATTTTTATTCGGATATTCGTTACTAAATAGGCTATGACGGGGCTGAAGCAAATTAAGAAAATGTATAAAATGTATGCCTCTACACCGGCAGGTTTGCTTGTAAGTATGCTGCTTACCACAGGCACCGTATTATTACTTATGGCAGCTTATTTCTACATATACCTTCCGGCCGCCACCAATCATGGCGAAACCATTACCGTTCCGGATGTTACCGGTATGCCTTTGGATAAGCTTGAGATGTTTCTCGGACAACGCAACCTTCGATACGAAGTAAGCGACAGTGCCTATTCGCAGGATTATCCGCCCCTGACGGTGTTGCGTCAGTTCCCTAAAGCAGGGGCAAAAGTTAAAGAAAACAGGGTGATATACATTTCACTGAACCGCGCTACCCCGCCTACCGTGCCCGTTCCTAACCTTATTGACGGCTCACTAATCAATGCCGAAGCCGTGCTGCGTGGCAATGAACTGCACCGTGGTAAGGTTATCCTAACACGGGGTCCCTTTTTAAATGTAGTTCGTGAGATGCGCTACAACGGCTCAAAAATTTCTCCCGGCACCCGCATACCTAAAGGTTCGGCCATCGACCTGGTTGTGGAAGACGGAGGCAGCGATACCGTGCCCATGCCAGATGTGGTGGGCCTTTCGTTGGAAGATGCCAAGGTGCCGATACTCGGTTCACACCTTAATCTGGGCCGTATCTATGTTGTTGGCGACACGTTGACCGGAGAGCCCATAGTACTCAAACAAAAGCCCGCTGCCCGCGAAAATATAAAGGTGGGCGACATCGTTGAATTATGGGTAGGTAAAAGAGGAACTACCGTGCCCGATAGTAACCCGGATTAGCGTGAAAGCTCTTGCCTCGACAGGCCTAACTTTTATTTCCATTCTAACTTTCGCACAGTTAGAAACCGTACCCATACAACGTAACCCACAACGCACCAGTTACCAACAGGCACGGTTGGTTACACTTTCGCCTATGCAAATCCCTTTCTGGGATGACTTTTCTAAACCTTACGTTACCGATACGTTGTGGGAAAGCCACCACACCGTACTGATCAACCCAGGAATGGCAATTCAGGCACCCACCCTTAATGCGGCTTCATTTGATGGCCTGGATGCCGATGGCGTGCCTTACAACACCATTCTACCACTCGAAACTGGTTATACCGATAGCCTTGTCTCGCGAACGATTGACCTGAGCGCGGTTCCCGTAGCCCAACGAAACCAGATTTTTCTATCTTTTTTTTATCAATGGGGAGGTTTTGCCGATACCCCCGACCCATCCGATTTCCTGACGTTGGAATTTAAAAATAACACCGGCCAATGGGAAACGGTAATAACCCTGTACTCCGACAACACCGAGCAGCTGCCTAATGTATTCTATGATACTTCCATCCGCATTAACCAGGAAAGGTTTTATCACAATCATTTTCAGTTTCGTTTTCGCAGCTTCGGCAGGCGGTCGGGCCGTTACGATGTATGGCATATTGACTATGTGTACTTAAACTACCGGTCGGCCGAAGAAACCGGCAACACTTCCATATCCGACCGGGCCATGACCCGCCCGTTTACTTCGGTGTTCGGAAAATACTACGCCATGCCCTACTCACACTTTCAAGAAAACCCCGTTGCTCACCTTGCCTCTCCTTCCATTGAAGTATTTAACCTGAAAGATACTTCGTTCGCCCAGGTACTGAATTATACTTCATACTTCCGCATTAGCAATTTTGCATCAGGTACCGAAACGATAACATTCGATAATTATGTAGATTACGAAGTAGGCATCCCCTCCGTACCCAGCCGGGGCCGTTCTACCTATTTGCTCAACGCCATTCCTCCTGCTTCTGCTTTTTCGGCAACAGCCGACTCTGCCTTTGTGATGGCCACCATCGGCATTAACAGCGGTGATAACGACCAGGATTATTATTCCCGCTATGTGCCTATTAATTTTCTGCAAAACGATACCTTAACGTTTACCTATAAGCTAACCGATTATTACGCTTACGATGACGGTACGGCCGAATATGCAGCCGGACTTACTCAGGCCGGTAATCTGGCTGCAGTAAAATTCAACAACGTCAACCAGCAAAGCGATACGCTCTCGGGCGTTTACATATACTACCCTTTTACTGCATCGCCCAGCCCAAACATTGCTACGGTTATGGTGTGGGCCAACAATAACGGCAAACCCGGAAGTCTGTTATCGGAGCAGACCGTTCCGGTAAGACGAAACGGCAACAATGTGTTTACTTATTTCAAGTTTAACCCCTCGGTAGTGGTAGCCGATACATTTTTCATCGGCTGGAAGCAGGCCCCCGGCGGATTGATCAGAATAGGACTGGACAGCAGCAACGACACCGGCAACCGCGTATTCGTAAACACCACCGGCACCTGGGTGATGAACGACCTGGTTAGCGGTAGTCTGATGCTTCGCCCGCAGTTCGGAAAAGGCGATGTGGTAACGGGTATTGAAAATCAGTTAGAAAATGCCACAGCCCTGTTCCCCAATCCCAATAACGGCAGGTTTTATCTGCACGGTAAACCCGATGCCGTGGAAATTATTACCCTTAACGGACAACTCATTCCCTATGAGGCTAATGCGGCGGGAGAATGGTGGGAAATTACCGCCCGCATTGTCGTGCCGGGAATTTATATTGCGCGGTGCCGTTACGGCAGCAGCATAAAAAACATAAAAATGGTGGTCAGGCCCTGAACTCACTTTGCGGTTTCGCCACGATATAGTTAACATTGCAGCGACTTTAGTAAAACGCGTTTCAGCGGGCCCATAGCTCAGCCGGTCAGAGCACCTGACTCATAATCAGGGGGTCGCTGGTTCGATCCCAGCTGGGCCCACCCACTGCGTCAGGACCCGTGCGGTCCTGATTTTATTTTATGCCATGATAAAACCTTTTTCATACTTTGTTCACCTTCTATTGGTTGTGGTTACCTTTTTTACCACTACCTGGGCCGGTTCTGAATGGGTTACTGGTAAAAGTGTATGGATGGAAAGTTATACTTGGGCAGAATTCGCTCAGGGCATGCACTTTTCTGTTCCCTTTTTGGTTATTCTGGCCTTTCACGAATTCGGACATTACTTTACGGCACGCCTTAACCGCGTTCATTCTTCCTTACCTTATTTCATACCATTACCGCCATTTCCGCTATCTATTGGTACAATGGGCGCCATTATCCGGCTAAAAAGCCGTAACATTACCGTTCGCCAACATTTCGATATTGGCATTGCCGGCCCCCTGGCTGGTTTTATTGCAGCTGTAATTGTGCTCATTTACGGGTTCTTAACCCTGCCCCCTGCCGAGTATATTTTCAGTATTCACCCGGAGTATGAAGCGTATGGATTGAATTATGCCGACCATGTGTATAACCGGCAAGGAACAATTGATGTGGTAATTGGAAAGAATCTGTTATTTCTGTTACTGGAAAAACTTTTTGCCGACCCCACACGCATGCCCAATCCGCATGAAATCATGCACTACCCCTACCTGTTTGCCGGATACCTGGCGCTGATATTCACCAGCCTTAACCTGCTGCCGGTAGGGCAACTGGATGGCGGACATGTGCTGTACGGCTTATTTGGGTACACCATCCACCGCCGGGTAGCTACCGGGGTGTTTATCGCTTTTATGTTTTACGCCGGCCTGGGCCTGGTGCACCCCGGGTTGCCCTCGGCCGAACTTTGGTGGTACTTTTTGGGCTATGGTCTATTTCTATACCTTAGCTTTACCGGGCTAAGACTTGCCCCGCGTGAAACACTCATGTACACCTTATTAGTTTATGCCGCACAACTGACTCTTTCCTGGTTGATACCCGGTATTGTGGGTTATCATGACTGGCTGTTGTTTGGTTTTGTGTTGGGTCGTTTTATAGGTATTACGCACCCCAAGTCAGAATGGGAAGCTCCCTTAAGCAACGGCCGTAAAATACTGGGGTGGATAGCCCTGCTTATTTTCGTGCTTACCTTTGCTCCAAACCCTATTGAGGTGTTTGCATCTTAGCATCAGGGCTATTTAAATACCTGCACCCATCCTTTACAGGTATTATACCGGCTTATGCGGATTTCGTAAAAATAAATGCCCGCTTCCAGTCCCTCGGCAGACCACGTATTTCGGTAGTCGTCCGACTGATACACCCTGTACCCCCACCGGTTGTAAATTCTAACCGAAACAGGAATGTTGTAGTCGTAGGGTCCCTTATCTATTTCGCCATACTGAATAAAAAAAGTGTCGTTAAAGCCGGACGATGCAGCTGGGGTAATGGCGTTTGGCACTTTTATAACAAAAAGCGGAAGAGTAACAGTGGTTTCGTAGGCGCAGCCTGCTTTTACACCTACCAGCTTCAGGGTGTAATAACCATCTTGTTCGTAATGATGTTCGGTTTCAGGTAAATCGGAGGTGAAGCCATCACCGAAATCGAAGAAAAATGTTTCATCCGGCCGGGTCTCTGTTTCGTTTCGCACCAGCAGGCGCGGCCGCGAAAAGCAGTCGGCTTGCAATTCATATTGCATTTTCAAATCAATAACCGGTACTACACGTAGGGTTACCGTGTCGGTTTTTATACAACCGTCGCTATCAGTTATGGTAACGTAGTAGTTTGTCGTGTCGGTAGGCGCCACCACAGGCTGGGGTAAAGTAGAAGAAAATGTACTGTCGGCACTTAACCATTGGTAAGCCACGCCACCGCTGGCCTTTAACTGATAACTGCTGCCATAGCACAGGTTGTCGTCATCCTGCACGATGGCATCGTTTCTGAAATAATAAACTACAGTTTGCGTGGAATCTACGGCTGTACAGGTATTCAGGTCGATGGCTTTAAGTTTTATTGTATAAACACCTTCTTCGCGAAAGCGATACAGAAATGATTCTTTATCCAGTCGGGTTAGTTGCGTTCCGTCTCCCATATCCCAAACAAAAAGTTCGCCACCGGAACTGAAATTTTCCAGGCGCAGGGTATCCGGATAGCACAACCGGTTTATTCCCGGTCGGGAGAAGTCAACCGTATTGGTTTGTAACCTGGCCCTTAAGGTTGCCAAATCGAATTTAAAGGCGGCATTGTTGCAATTCAGGCTGTTGTTGGTGTTCGACCAGGCCCCCGGTGTGGTGGGAAAGTCGTCATAACTTCCGAAGCACCCGGCACATACGGCATGGTACACAATACCTGATTTATCGAACCGGCTGGTGCCCCCATCTACATGCACTGCGGTTTGCGGCCCCCCAAGGAAGGAGGCATATAATAATTCATCGGCATCTTCGGTAAGTACAATAAAATAAAAATCAGACCCATGAGTAGTTGCCTGATAAGCATCTGGCGTAACCGGCATGCCGGTGGTACGGCTGGCGGAGGGCCAATATCCGCGCAGCGAGTTGATAAGTCCTCCCCACCCCGCAGCATATATGTTGTTGCACTTATTAACCATAAAAGCCGTGGGCGAAAGGTTAGGTATGCCGATGCCTGAACCGAACACCGTGGAAAAAATAAGCGATGAAAGGTTGGGCGTAAACCGTTGAATAAATTGCCCGCTGTTGGAATTGTAGTAAGCGCCCGGTGTAACCAGCATTGCACCGGTGGTTTGGCCGTAAATAAACACCTCATCGCGGATGTTCAGGTCCAGAAAATAAACCTGGTCGTAGGCGCTGGTGCCCGTATAAGTTGAATACAGTATGGCATCTCCGCTTTGCGAAATTTTAGCCACCCAACCGTCGGTGTTGCCGGCATAGGTGGTTTGGTAAGCTCCGGGTAACACGGGAAAGTCGGCACTGGTTGTTCCGCCTGCCACTACCACGTTGTTAAGGGTATCTAACTTTATGGAATAGGCGGCATCGTAGTCGTTTCCGCCTATAAAGGAAGACCATACCAGCGCATC
>FWPU01009280.1_pt1 | contig 15697 bp, 10 predicted proteins | sample 2228361 | NCBI WGS metagenome assembly FWPU01 (sample SAMEA103939777, study PRJEB20133) | metagenome
GGTTCGGGGGCCGGGGGCCGGAGTGGCCCATGCGATCATGCGCCCTTCGCCGCGCCTGCTCGAACGCCACCCGCGCGATGCGCTCGCTGGCCCGCCGCGTGATGACGCGCTCGGCGATCGCCGTGTCGGCGTCGTCCCAGCGCTCGCGGCCGGCGTACAGATCTTCGGTGTTCTCGCGCACGATGAGCAGGTCAATCGGCCGGCCGGTCGGCAGCAGGTTGACGGTCGGCCGCAGATTGGCGTACAGGTCAAAACGACGGCGCAACTCCAGGATGGGGCTGCGATAGACGCCCAGACCGGGCCCGGCCGCCGCAGCCGAGGCGCCGGTGATCGGCGACTGGGTGGCGCCGAAGAGCGCGGCATCCGCACGGCCGACCGCTTCGACCGTCGCGTCGGGCAACGCCGTGCCGGTATGCAGAAAGCACTCCCAGCCGGCCTCCGCCTCGATGAATTCGACACCCGGCAACGCGGTCGCCAGCACAGTCGCCGCAGCCGGGATCACCTCGCGTCCCACCCCATCGCCGGGGATCAGGCAAATCGTTGGCATGATGTCTCCGTCAGTGGTTATACGTTTGAACGTTGAACGTTTGAACGTTTGAACGTTTGAACGTTGAACGTTGAACGTTTGACCGTTTGAACGTTGAACGTTTGAACGTTTGAACGTTGAACGTTTGAACGTTGAACGCTCAAGGTTTGAACGTCGAACTCCGCAGCATTTCCAGCAGGCCGCCCGCCTCGATGATCCGACGGACAGAGGGCGAGAGCGGCTGAAACGCGAACTCGCCGGCCGTGCAGCGCACCGTGCAGCGATCGAGGTCCACGGAGATCGTCTCGCCGGGCTGGATGGCAGCGACCGCCTCCGGACAGACGACGGGCAGGAGGCTGTTGTTGACGGCGTTGCGGAAGAAGATGCGGGCAAACGACGCCGCCACGATCACCCGCACGCCGGCCGCCTTCAGGCAGGTCACCGCCTGCTCTCGGCTCGATCCCGCACCCCAGTTGCGGCCGCCAACGATGATGTCGCCTGGCCGGACATTCGCAGCGAAGGTCGGATCGAGATCCTCCAGCGCGTGCTTCGCCATCTCCGCCTCGTCTTTGATCGTGTAGGTGTATTTGCCCGGAAAGATCACATCGGTGTTCACGTCGTCACCATACTTCCAGACGCGACCGGAGAAAACGGGGGCTGGGGGCTGGGGTCCGGGAGCCGGGGACGGGATACGGGGCGACGGGTGCGCGTCAACGGTTCCAGCTGCAGGCCGCGGGCTGCTGACTTCCGGTCGCCGACCTCCGCTCTCCGGCTTCGTGCTTCCAGCCCGGACACCCCGGTCCCCGGCTGCCGGCGCCACCTCGCGCGGGTCGGCGATGCGCCCCAGCACAGCACTGGCCGCCACCACGGCCGGGCTGGCCAGATACACCGCTGCTTCGGGGTTGCCCATGCGACCGCGGAAGTTGCGGTTGCCGCTGCTGATCACCGTCTCGCCCGTGGCCGGCACGCCCAGATGGTTGCCCATGCACGGACCGCAGCCCGGCACGCCGATCATCGCGCCGGCCGCCACGAACGTCTCGATGTAGCCCAGCCGGATCGCCTGTGCCAGCACCTCGCTCGAAGCCGGAATCACCACGAGCCGCGTCCCGCTGGCCACGCGACGCACATTGCCGTCCGGAGCGCGCAGGACGGCTGCGGCCGCGGCCAGGTCTTCCAGCCGGCCGTTCGTGCAGGTGCCCAGGAACGCCTGATCAATGCGCACGCCCGCCACCTGCGAGAGGGGCACGGCTTGCGCGGGACTGTGCGGCACAGCCACGATCGGCTCCAGGTCGCTCAGGTTGATGACATGCCGCTCCAGGTAGCTGGCATCCGGGTCGGGATAGAGGGCGCCGGCCGCCAGGTGGGCGAACCAGGCAGCGCGTGCCGCGTCCCGGTCGTCCTCCTGCAGGGAGGAGTGCACGGACGGCCCCCGCTCCCCGGCGGGATGTGCGTTGCGCCGCGCGACCAGCCGCCCGGCAAGCCACGCGAATACCGCGTCGTCCGGCTCCAGATAGGCGCTCTTGACGCCCGATTCGGCCATCAGGTTCGGCAGCACCATGCGGCTCTCGATGCTCAGCGTGCGCAGGCCCGGGCCGCCGAACTCCAGCGCCCGGTAGATGCCCGCCTCTGGCCCCAGCAACTTCAGCACCCACAGCCCCAGGTCCTTCGCGGTAACGCCATCCGGCAGCGCGCCGATCAGCTCGATGCGGATCGTTTCGGGCACGCGCAGCCATAGCTCGCCCGTGGCCCAGACGGCCGCCATCTCGCTGCGGCCGATGCCGGCGCCGAACGCGCCAAGCCAGCCGACATGTGTGGTGTGGCTGTCCGCGCCGAGCATGAGCTGCCCCGGCCACACCAGCGCCTCTTCGCTGGCGACCTGATGACAGATGCCGCGGCCCGCCTCGTAAAAATGCGTGATCCCCTGTTCGGCCACGAACTGGCGCACCTCGCGGTGGTTCAACGCGTGCTCGGCACTGGGCGCAGGCACCGCGTGATCGAGAAAAATCGCCAGCCGTTCGGGATAGCGTACCCGCGCATAGCCCAGGCTGCGAAAAAGTCGGGCGATGGCGGCCGTATTGTCATGGCTCAACGCCACGTCCGGTCGCGCGTCCACGATCTGCCCGACCACTGCCCGTTCCAGCCCGGCCGCGCGTGCCAGCGCCTTCTCTGCAAACGTCAGCCCCATCCGATTGCCTCCTTCACCCCACCACCCCATCGCCGACCCCGGCCGGCAGCGGCGAATCAATCGCCTCGTGGCCGTTGGCCCAGTTGCGCAGCAGCAGGTCCACGTCGTCCAGCGTCAGCGCGCGCTCGTCGGCCAACGCCTTGATGTGCTGCGTCAGCGCCTTCACCTGCGCGTCCGAAAGATCCAGATTCAGCTGTTCTGCGCGCGCCTTCACTGCGTTCCAGCCGGTCAGCCGATGCGCGATGGAGATGTAGCGCATCAGGCCGAAGTCTTGCGGGTCGAGCGCCTCATAGGTCTCCGGCGCGTTCAGGATCGCCTTGGCGTGGATGCCGGCCTTGTGCGTGAACGCGCTGAAGCCGGTGACGTAGTTGTTGAAGGGGATGTCCACGCCGACCATCTCCGCGACCATGAGCTCCAGCGCGCGCAGCCGATTCAGGCGATATTTCGCCCGCGTCGCCGCGCGGTCGTAGGTATACATACGCGCGATCAGGCCACCCAGCGGGGTGATGCCGTTGCGCTCGCCGATGCCGAGCACCGTCGTATCAATGTGGGTGGCGCCCGCCTCGAGCGCAGCGAACGCATTGGCGATGGCGCAACCGGAATCGTTGTGGCCGTGGAACTCGATGTCGCAGCGGGTCAGCCTGCGCAACGTGCCCACGATGCGCGCCACCTGCGTCGGCGTGGCGATGCCCACCGTGTCGGCCGTGCCCAACCGATTGACAACCCCAAGCCGGTCCACCGCCAGGTAAACGCGCAGCAGCTCGGCCTCTTCGCTGCGGAAGGAATCTTCGGTGCTGAACCGCAGCTCGATGTTCGGTGCCTGCGCCCGGATCCAGGTCAGCACCTCGGAGGCCAGATCAATGATCTCGTCAATGCTTTTGCCGTGGCTGAACTGCCGCAGCTTCGACGACGTGCCGATCACCACATCCACGCCATCCACGCCGGTATCGAGCGCGATCCGGGCATCTTCCTTGTGGCAGCGAATATGGGTGAGGATGCGGGCTTTCAGCCCCAGCCGCGTGATGGTCTTGATGTCCTCCAGGCTGCGGGGCGAGGCCATCGGCGAAGTCAGCTCCAGATACTCGACCCCGAATTCGTCCAGCGCCTTGGCGATGCGGATCTTCTGGGCCGTGCTGAACTGGGCGTTGACGAACTGCTCGCCCTCGCGCAATGTGGAATCTATGATGAAGTAGTGTTCTAATGACATATCGCTTTCACCCTGTCACCGTGTCACCTTGTCATCGCTCAACGCGCGTTCGATCGCCTCCACCACCCGATCCAGGTCATCCTGGGCGATCACCAGTGGCGGGAGCAGGCGCAGGACGGTGGCGCCGGCTGGCAGCGCGAGCACCCCCATCTCCTGCAGTTTCTGCAAAATCGGTGTGACTTTGACCCGCAGGTCCACGCCGACCATCAGGCCCAGGCCGCGCACCTCGCGGATCAACGGCGACTCGATCCGGCGCAGCCGACCGAGCAGGTAGCTGCCCAGCCGGGCCGCGCGTTCGGGCAGGGTCTCGCCGGCCGCGTCCCGCTGCGTCATCACCTCCAGCGTTGCCAGGGCGGCCGCGCACGCCAGCGGGTTACCGCCGAAGGTGCTGCCGTGCGTCAGCGGCTTGATCCCCTGCACGGCCGGGCCGATCAGGCACGCGCCCATCGGCAGGCCACCGGCCATGGACTTGGCAATCGTCATCAGGTCGGGCTGCAGCCCGTAGTGCTGGCAGGCGAATAGCTTGCCCGTGCGGCCATAGCCGGTCTGCACCTCGTCGAGGATGAGGAGGGCGCCCCGCGCGCGGCACAGCGCCTGGGCACGGGCCAGGTAGTCGGCCGTGGCCGGATGCACGCCGCCCTCTCCCTGCACGACCTCCAGGATCACGGCCGCGGTGTCGTCGCCGACGGCCGCCTCGAGCGCTGCGCTGTCGTTGTAGGGCACGTGGCTGAAGCCGGGCACCAACGGCTCGAACGGCTGGCGATATTCCTTGTTGCCGGTAGCCGAGAGCGCACCGAAGGTGCGGCCGTGAAAGCTGCGCACCGCCGCCACGATGCCCGGCCGGCCGGTGCTGAGTCGGGCGAATTTGAGCGCGGCCTCGTTCGCCTCCGCGCCGGAGTTGCACAGGAAGATGCGCGTCTCCTGCGCCCCGGTCGGCGCAAGGGCAGCCAGCCGATCGAGGAGCTCCGCCCGCCGATCGTTGTAGAAGATCTCCGGGCACGAGATCAGGGTGGCGGCCTGACGGCTGACCGCGGCGACGATGGCCGGATGCGCATGGCCCAGGTTGGCCGCGCCCTGCCCGCCGACGCAGTCAATGTATTCGCGGCCGCTCGCATCCCAGACGCGCGCGGCCTCTCCCCGCACGATGGCCAGGGGCCGCTTGGGGTAGACACCGGACGTGCGGGCCGATTCGAGCTGGTAGATTGGTAGATTGGTAGGTTGGTAGATTGGCAATTGGTCAGTTGGGGATGCGTTATTCATGTGTGCCATCTCCTGTGCCATCATGTTCTGATCCACCAAATCCCAATCTACCAGGTCCCAATCTACCATCCGCCAATCTACCAAGTCCCAATCTACCACTCCCCAATCTACCAAGTTCCACTCCCCCATCCCCAATCACCGTCCCTTCGCCCGCCAGCGCGGCACGAATGGGATCCGCGCGGCGCGAATCGGCGATGATGACGGCAGCAACGCCGGCTGTCAGCGCCTCACGCGCGGCCAGGATTTTCTTTTTCATGCGGCCCTGCGCCATATCCTCGGCCCGGCCGAGCTGGTCCGGCGACAGGCGACGGACCAGGCTGCTCTCGTCGGGGAAGTTCGCCAGCAATCCCGGCACGTTGCTGAGCAGCACCAGCGCCTCCGCGCCGAGCGCGGCCGCGATGAGCGCGGCCGCGCGGTCGCCGTCCACGTTCAGCCGCTCGCCGGCATGGCCCAGCGCCAGCGGCGCGATCACCGGCGTGTAACCGGACGCCAGCAGCAGCCGGAGCAGCTCGCCGTTCGCCGCTTCGAGCTGACCGGTGTAATCGTCGCGAATGATGCGCTGCCGGCCGTTCTCGACCGCGCGCACGGCATCTTTGCGTCGGGCGACCAGCAGCCGGCCGTCCACGCCCGACAGGCCGACGGCGTTGCAACCCAGGCGTTGCAGGCCGGCGACGAGGGCTTTGTTGACCTGGCCTGCTGCCGCAGCCACGTACAGCTCTAACATCTCGGGGTCGGTGTAGCGGCTGACATGGCCCGAAGGCGACGTGATGTGGCGCACGGGCACGCCTGCGCGCGCGGCCAGCGCATCGGCTGCGGCCGATGTGCCATGCACCAGCACGACCGACCGCCCTCCGGCCGCCAACCCTGCCACATCTGTCAACACCGCCTCAGCATCTACCCCAGCCGCCCCGCCGAGCTTAACGACAATTGGATCCATCAGAGCTCCTTATGTTGTGGTATGTCAGACGTCGTGCGTCATGCGTCACCGACAATCCCTGATACTTCTAAAGACTCACGTCTCACGCTTGACGCTTGACGTCTGACGTTTGCCGTCTCACACCGGGTGCAGGCCCGGGAATTCCAGCCCCAATGTCTCGTCCCAGCCGAGCATCAGGTTCATGCACTGGACGGCAGTGCCGGCCGCGCCTTTGCCCAGGTTGTCAATGGCGGCCAGCGCCACCAGCCGGCCGGTCTGCGGATCGAGCTCCCAGCCGACATCGGCCAGATTCGTGCCGGCCAGCAGCTTCGGCTCCGGATGGCGGTAGATGCCGCCGCGCTCGTGCACGATGCGCACGAACGGCTCCTGGCCGTAGACGGCCCGGCACGCGCGCCAGAGGTCTTTGTCGGTTGTGCCGGGCAACACCCAGGCGTGTGCGGTTGCCAGCACGCCGCGCACCAGCTCGACCGATGTGACCGACAGGAAGATGTCATCGCGGCCCAGCGCCTGGATCACCTCGGCCTCGTGGCGATGGCCGACCGGCGCAAACGAGCGCACGGCATCGCGGCGCTCCGGATGATGCGAGGCCGCGCTGGCGGTGGCCCCGCCCTCTGACGAGCCGGCCTTCACGTCCACGACGATGCGCTGGCCGGGCAGCAGCAGGCCCGCGCGCACGGCCGGCCACAGCGCCAGGATCGCGGCCGTGGCATTGCAGCCGACGCCCGAGACGTAGGCCGCACGGCGGATGGCCTCGCGATTGATTTCGGGCAGGCCGTAGGCGAAGCGTTCGACCCAGCCGGCTGCGGCGTGTGGCTCACCGTAGTAGCGCCGATACAGGGCGGGGTCGCGCACGCGAAAGTCGGCCGACAGGTCTACGATGCGTTCGGCCAGGCCGGCCAGACGCTCGATGCGTCGCTGCGCCTCGCCGTGTGGCAACGCCACGAAGAGCACATCACAGGGCTGCAGCTCGCTGATGGAGGTGAAACGGATCGGTTGGAAACCGGAGGAAAGGCGTTTGCCTGCTGGACGGAGGTTGGGATGAAGGCTATGGACGAATTCGCCGGCGTGGCTTTCAGAAGTGACCTGGGCGACCTCGACCTGAGGATGGCCGAGCAGAAGGCGAAGCAGCTCGCCACCGCCGTAGCCGGAACCGCCCACGATGGAGACCCGCACGCGCTCGGTCATCGGACGGCTCCTGTGATGTGGCTGCGGTGGACCACGCCGGCCGGATACTCGCCGTCGCCACCGCTGCGGCCGACTTCCAGCACGTATGCCACCACCCGGCCGGGGATGTCCACACCGGTCGTGTGGATGCTGTTGCGAAATTCCATTGTGTGATTGACCTCGTTGACCAGGAAGCCGCGCTGCGGGTCTTCGAGCACGTCAATGGCCAGCACGCCGCCGCCCACCGCGCCCGCGGCCCGCCGACACAATTCATTGAGCTCCGGCGTCACCGGGCAGTTGCTGGCTTGCCCGCCGCGCGCGGTATTGGTGATCCAGTGCTCCGACGTGCGGTAGATGGCGCAGATCGTCTCGTCGCCCACCACGAACGCGCGGATATCGCGGCCCGGCTTGGTGACGTACTCCTGGATGTAGTAGATGCTGTGCTGGTAGGAACCGAGGACATCCTTGTGCTCCAGCACCGTCTCGGCTGCGTCGCGATCGTTGATCTTCGAGAGCAGCCGGCCCCATGAGCCGACCACCGGCTTCAGCACCACCGGATATCCGAGCTCCTCGATGGCCTGCAGCGCCGACTCCGGCGTGAAGGCCACGCGGACACGCGGCTGCGGGATGCCGGCCTCGGCCAGCGCGGCCGTGGTGAGCAGCTTGTCCCAACAGGTGGCAGCGGTGGCATAGCGGTTGACCGTGCGGTAGCCGTGCGCTTCGAGCACGCGCACCGCGTAGATGCCGCGCGCCGCGCTGACCGAGCGCTCCAACACCACGTCGGCCTCGAACGGCGGCCGGCCGCCGCTGATCGGCAACACGAGGTCGTCATCATTGATCACCTGCACCGCGGCGCCGCTGGCCTCCAGGGCGGTCAGCAGCAATTTCTCCTCCACGCGGATGCGGGAGACGAGCATGGCAACGCGCACAGCGGCGGTCATTCGCCCCAATCCTCCTCTTCTTCGGGCGCCAGCTCCAGACGCAGCGGATCGAGCGAGCGCACCTCCAGGTCGGCGCCGCATGTGGCGCACGGGACGATCTCGCCCTGCAGTGGGTCGCGCAACACGATCGGGCCTTCGCATTCGGGGCAAACGGTTTCGTACGACATGGGAACGATCTCCTTTCTTGAATATGGAAGACCCAGCGGGTCTCATAAGAAAAAGCCCCTTCCGCCAGACTGGGCGGAAGGGGCTGCGCTGCCGTTTTCATCGTGCGCGCCAGCGGCCTATCCAGACGTCCAGTCTGGCCGGCTGTGGAACTGCTTCTTGGCGCGCTTGGTGATGGGCGGAAAAATCATCGTATCCTCGTTCTCAGTTCGTTGCGATCTCTTTTGGCCTGGCACCGCGGGCAAACAAAAAGCCCTGCCTGGCTCATCTCTGGCCTGGCAGGGCTTTTGCGCTGGTCTGAATCTGCGGCGTTGCTACCCCAAGCACGAACTGCCGTCCCTGCAGGCCAGGGAAGGCTTCTTCGACTTGGGAGACTTCAACACGGGCAGATAGTTCACGGGACGTTTACCTGTATCAGGATGGCGCCATTATAACCGACTCGGCCGAAATGTCAAATCCGTGTCCTGCGGCCGCGCGGCGGCCCGGACAGACACGGCAATAGACTGACTTTCGGCCTTTCGATCTTTCGGCCTTTCGGCCTTTCGGCGTAGGCGAAGGCAATGCCTTCGCCTACGCCGACGCCTGCGCCTACGCCGACGCCTTCGCCTACGCCGACGCCTTCGCCTACGCCGACGCCTTCGCCTGCGCCGACGCCTTCGCCTGCGCCGACGCCTGCGCCTGCGCCGACGCCGATTCGCTATTCCCTCACCCTCTTCTGCAACTCATACAACTTGTTCAGCGCGGCCAACGGGCTGAGGCTGTTGATGTCGAGGGCGCGCAGCTCGGCGATCACCGGGTCCTCAGCCGAGAAGAGCGGGAGCTGGTACACCACCGGCCGGTCAATGACGGAGCGCCGCGGGCCGGCCGCTCCCGACGCCTCCAGGTCGGCCAGGATCTCCTGCGCACGGGCGATGACCGGCTTGGGCAGGCCGGCCAACTGCGCCACATGCACGCCGTAGGAACGGTCGGACGGGCCGGGCACGATCTTGTGCAGGAAGACGACCCTGTCCCCCTGCTCGGCCACGGCCACGTTGAAGTTGACCACATGCGGCAGCCGCTCGGCCAGGTCGGTCAGCTCGTGGTAGTGGGTGGCGAAGAGGGTCCGGGCGCGCAGGGCAGGGTGGTTGTGGATGTACTCGGCCACGGCCCAGGCGATGGCCAGCCCGTCGTAGGTGCTGGTGCCGCGGCCGATCTCGTCCAGGATCACCAGCGAGCGGTTGGTGGCGTGGTGCAAGATGTTGGCGGTCTCCACCATCTCCACCATGAAGGTGCTCTGTCCGCGCGCGATCTCGTCCGACGCGCCGATGCGGGTGAAGATGCGGTCCACCACGCCGATGTGCGCGGACTCGGCCGGCACGAAGGAGCCGATCTGGGCCATGAGAGTGATCAAAGCAACCTGTCTTAGAAACGTGCTTTTCCCGCTCATATTCGGCCCGGTCAGGATGACGATGGCCTGCTCCGGCGACAGGTACGCGTCGTTGGGGGTGAAGGGCTCGCCGGCCAGGAACTTCTCCACTACGGGGTGGCGGCCGGCCTTGATGGCAATGATCCCATCCTCCGCCAGCACCGGCCGCACATAGCGGTTGGCCTCGGCCACTTCGGCCAGCGCGGCCGCCACGTCCAGCTCCGCGATGGCCTGGGCGGTGGCCAGCAGCCGGGGCGCGGCGGCCGCGATCTGCGCCAGCACCTGGCGGTAGATCTGCCCCTCCAGCTCCAGGATGCGCTCCTCCGCGTTGAGCACCAGTGACTCGTATTCCTTGAGCTCCGGCGTGATGTAGCGCTCTGCGTTGACCAGGGTCTGCTTGCGGATGTAGTGGGCCGGCACCAGGGCCGCGTTGGCGGTGGTGACCTCGATGTAGTAGCCGAAGACCTTGTTGTAGCCCACCTTCAGTGACTTGATGCCCGTGCGCTGTCGCTCGGCCGGCTCCAGGTTGGCGATCCACTCCTTCGCATCGCGGATGGCCGCGTGGATGCCGTCCAGCTCGGCCGAATAGCCGGGCCGGATCACGCCGGGGGTCGCGAGCGTGGCCGGTGGCTCGTCGGCGATGGCAGCCGCCAGCAGCGCAGCGATGTCGGAACAAGGATCGAGCGGCGCACGTTGAAACGTTGGAACGTTGGAACGTTCAACGTGCAAACGCATTCGCTCTATCCGCCTCAGCGCCTCCCGCATCCCCACCAGGTCGCGCGGGAGGGCGATACCCTGAACGCAGCGGTTGACCCAGCGCTCCAGGTCGCCGAAGCCGCGCAGGAGCTGGCGCAGCTCAGCGCGGGCCGGTACGTCGCGATACCACGCCTCCACCGCGTCCAGCCGGGCGTTGATGGCTGCCACGTCGAGCAGCGGCTGGTTGAGCCGCTGGCGCAGCAGCCGGCCGCCCATGGGGGTCAGCGTGGCGTCGAGCACGCCCAGCAGCGAGCCCTGCACCGTGCCTCCCCGGATGCTCTGCGTCAGCTCCAGGTTGCGCCTGGTGGCCTCGTCGAGGAGCATGTACTCGCCGATGCTGTAAGTGCGCAACGAGGTGAGCTGGGGCAGGCCGCCCCGTTGCGTCTCCTGGAGGTACTGCAGCAGCGCGCCGGCCGCGCGCACGGCAAACGGCTTGTCGTCGCAGCCGAAGCCGGCCAGCGACGCGACCCCGAAATGGTCCAGCAGCGCCTGCCGGGCCGTGGTCTCCTCGAAGCGCCAGGCGGCATAAGGCGTGAGGTGGTAGGATTGCGCGATCGCCGGAGGCAGGACGTCTGTGCCGTACTGCGTACTGCATACCGCGGATTGCACCTCCGCTCCGCCTCTCCGCGTCTCCCCCTCTTCCCCTCTCCCCCTCTCCGCCTCTCCTCTTCGCGCCCAGCGCGGGTCTTGGGCCGGATAGATCAGCTCGGCCGGGGACAGACGGGCCAGCTCCTCCCCGAGGCGGCGCAAGACATCGGCGCTGTCGCTGATCTCGGTGACGGCGAATTCGCCGGTGGTGATGTCGGCGTAGGCAAGGCCGGCGCGACCTATCCCCCCGGCCCCCCTTCCTGGCAGGGAGAGGGGTGACTCGCCCCCCTCCCCTCGCAGGGGAGGGGCCGGGGGAGGGGTCATCCCTCGCAGGGGAGGGGCCGGGGGAGGGGTCAGGCCGATCACCACTGCGGCCACGTAGTTGTTGGCCTTCTCCGGCAGCAGGCCCGGCTCCACCACGGTGCCCGGCGTGACGACGCGGCGAACGACGCGCGGCACCAATTTCTCGCCCTTGGGCGGCTCGTTGCCGACCTGCTCGGCGATGGCGACTTTGTAGCCCGCGTTGATCAGCTTGGCGATGTAGGTCTCCACCGAGTGATAGGGCACGCCGGCCAGCGGGACACGCTCATCCGGCCCCACAGGCCGGGACGTGAGCACGATGTCGCAAACCTGCGCAACGATCTTCGCGTCGTCGTCGAAAGTCTCGTAGAAATCGCCCAGGCGGAAGAAGAGGATCACATCCGGAAACTGCCTCTTCAACGCCAGGTATTGGGAGCGCATGGGTGTTGGCATGGGTCAGTGTCAGGTGTCAAGTTGCGAGCGTCAGGGGTCGGGGGTCAGCCGCCCAGGAGCACCCGGCCGTACGGGTCGCCGTAGAGCACGTAGGCCAGCCAGGTCGGATTGGCCTCGTCGGCCTGCTTGATCGCCATGCGGGCCTCGTAGAACGCCTGGCCCAGCGGCTGCGGCCGGCCTTCGAAGTCGTTGACGCCCCACAGGCGATCGTAGAACTCCTGTGCGAAGCGGGCAGCCAGCTTGCCGTTGATCTCCCACAGCGACCCGATGAACACGCTGGCGCCCGCAGCCAGCAGCGTCGCTGCCCAGCCACCCAGACCGGTCAGGGCAAAGCCGAGTTGACTGGAATGACAGGCGTTAAGGAAGACTAGGGGCCTGGCAGCAGTCAGGCCGGCACGCGTGCGCGCGTCGAGCTGGCCGGGGCTGAAGTAGCCGCCCTCCAGCTTGATCAGCGAATTGTCGGGGTTCTGGGCATCGAAGTTGCCGTGACAGGCGAAATGGAGCAGATGGGCATTGCGGGCCTGCAATCGGACCTGCAGGTCGGCCACGCGCGTCAACGGCCCGATCAGGCTCACCTGCCACTGCCGGCGATGCAGCTCCTGGAAATAACGATTCTCGGCCTCTGCTTCGGGCGCGCTGTCGGGCGGTGCCACCCACACGCCCTGTCGCAGCGTCACCTGATCCGGCACGCCGGGCCCGGCCAGCCAGCGCGCCAGACGAAACATCTCGCACAGCGGCGGATCATCGTAGAGCAGATTGCCGTCGGCGTCCACGGCAAACGGCCGCACGATCTCCCACGGGATCCACGGCTCGTCGGAGGTGATCAGCAGGCTCTTGCCGGCGAATTGCGTCCGGATCGTCCGGCCATATTCCTCCTTCAGCTCCTTCGGGAAAAGCCGGTCGTAGAGAGTGTTCCCCAGCGCCGTCAACTCCTGCCTGATCGCCTCGGTATCGGCCTCCGTGCGCATCGCAGTGCTGCGGCCCGCCAGCGAGCTGAGCCGATCGAACATCGGCTGGAGGAAGTCGCGCGGGGACGGGCTGGCCAGAGACGTCTCGCCGATCGGCTTGTAGTGATATTTGCCGCCGCCATGCAGCATGAAGGTCAGCTTTTGCTTATCGGCCGAGAGCATCACCCGCAGCTCCAGGTCGGGCGGCGGCGCGCTCGCGCCCCGTGTCGGCGAGACGACCGCGGCCGGTGCCACGCTGACATTCGCCAGATCGCTCACCGCCGCGAGATCCGCCACCACGCGCACCTGGAACTGCTGCGTCAGGATGTTGCGGCCAAACTGGTCAATGTAGATGTGGACGCATTTCTCGCCGACCGACTGCGGCGTCAGCAGGAAAACGACCGGCTCGCAATCCCGGTCCGGCTGCACCTGCACGATGCGACCGGCCACGCCGGCCTCGACGGGCAGCCCGCCCATGCTCTCCGTCACCGCGAAGCCCTCGGCATGTAGCACGATCGTCAGATCGCCCGCCTTCAGGGTCAAACGGCCTGCGTCTTCGGACAAAACGGAGCGCTCCGAGCGTCGCCGCGCCACATGCACCACCAGCGGCACATCCCGCTGAGAGATCAGGACGGTGGCGGGAAAGTACACATTGGCAAAGCGCTGCAGGTCGGCATCCGCGGCGTCCTCATCGCTCTCAGCGCTCGCCTCGAGCATGGCATGCATGGTCGCGTCAGGCGGCAGAGAGGCCGGTGGCGGCGTCGGGGTGCCTCTCTCTATCGTCTTGGGCTGCGCGGTGACGAAGGTCTTGCGGGCCGCCAGCAGCGTCCTGATGGCCGGATAACGGCCCAGTCGCGTCTCCACCTCCCGCAAACACACGCCGGGATCGTCCCCGCGCGACAGCGCCTCATTGAGCCGGTGCAGCACCGCGCGCTCGGCGCCCGTCAGGCGGTCCTCGTGCCCGGATGCCAGGCGGATCACCTCCTGGGCCGTGCCGCGCGCATCCACGAACGAACGGAAGTCGGCCAGGGCTGCCAGGCGCTCCAACAAGACCTGACGCTGTCTGTCCGACACCAGCGGCAGCGGCTGTCGTCCGCCGACCGGTGCCGGCCCCTGGCCTGCGCCGAGCACCGCCACCACTTGAGGCGGCAGGGCATCGCGCCGGGCCCACAAGGCTTCCAGGAATCGGGCAATGGCCTCTGGCGCCTGCGCCTTATCGGCCGCAGCAATGGCCGGACCATGCGTCATGATCTCCTGCTCCAGGAACGCGCGCGTCGGTGCAGGCAGGGTCGGCCAGACGGCCTGCAGGCCATCCAGCGTCTTCGACAACGTATCAGCGGCCAGGTCTCTGCGAAAGGGCATCGGGTAACCTCCTCATGCGGGCCATTGCGAGCTGAATTCATCGAACAACCAGATCAAAAGCCTGTCCCAGCCGGTGGCGTGGGGAAATCTCAGGCCCTGATAGATGTCGAGCATGTCGCGCAGCCGGGGCGGCAGGAAGACCGACAGGCCGGTGGCGTCTCGATACCTGGGCCGATAGGCCACCTGCAACACGGTCGCGGCAGGGCCGCGCGCCTCCAGATGATCGTAGAGCGCCCTGGCCGCTGCCGAGACCGCGGCGTAGGGGCCGATCGCCGTCTTGCGCGCCAGTTTGCGCGCGAAGTCGCCCAGATCGCGATAGTTGCGATCCTGAAAGACCAGCACAGGATCGGCGCCGAACAGCAGCCCCCGGATAATCCCCTTGAGGGACGCGTCGGCATGCGCCGCGATGGTTTCCACCAGCCCCCGGCAGAGGTCAATCGTGGTGGGGATGCGGGTCAGGTCAATTGCCGACTGCGTGATCGTCTCCTCCAACCGTGTGGCAGCTTTGTAGCTGCGGGCAAAATCGCGCACGATCTGCGTGGCGAGCCGTGATGGCGCCATGCCCGGCTCCTTGTTCAAGGCCGTCAGGATCGGCGCATAGGGCCAACCGGTCATCGGCTCGACCTCTTGCGAGGCCACGAAGTAATCGGCGAAGTCGGCCAGCTCGTGTGCGCCCTCGATCATCGCCATCAGGCAGGCATCCATGCCGATCAGGTCGAGGCGGACGCCCGTCTCAGCCTGCGCCTCGGCAAAGGCCTGGCGCAGGTCGGCGGTGTCCAGGAAGTCTTTGCTCGAATCGTCGAAGGCGATCGGTCGCGTGGCGCCGTCGGGCCGGACGAGGGGCCGACGCCGGAAGATCGGCTGGCTGACGCCGAGCGCGCGCACTGCCGCGTAGGTGTCCACGTCCAGCCAACCCGTGCCGTGGTTCCAGAGCACCAACGCATAATGATCGGCCGGGTAGAGGCGCACGCTCTCGATGATGAACTGGCGCAATGTGTTCGGGTCGCCCGTGTTGACGCCGGCCAGACGCCGACAGCGGCTGCCGGCCAGCCCCCGGCCACCGCGGCGTACTTCGACCAGGTAGGTGACATCCTGGTCGGTGTCAAACAGGCAGGTCACGGCCACGTTGTCGGTCGTGCCGATCGTTCCCATCTCGGCCAGGTCGTCGTAGCCCGCCGAGGTCATTTCGGCCATCAGCTTCAGCTTGCCGTATTGCGTGCTGAAGACTTTGCCGTTGTCGCCGGCCATGTAGACCATCATCGTCCACGGCCGCCGCTGAGGCATATCCGCTGTCATGGTATGCTCCTTCCGCGACAGGAGTGCGTGGCCAACAATTCCAACAGGCCCTTTTCGGCATTGCTGTTGCGTGGCACCAAATTATAGCACGCATCCCATGCGGCGGCTAATCGCCTGGAGCAGGGTAAGTGTTCACCGTTATCCCGCGGATTGCGCATTTCGGGCAACGCCCTCACCCCCTTTCCCCCTCTCCCGCGGGGCGGGA
>FWPU01009281.1_pt1 | contig 15695 bp, 18 predicted proteins | sample 2228361 | NCBI WGS metagenome assembly FWPU01 (sample SAMEA103939777, study PRJEB20133) | metagenome
TTACAAAGTCCCGATGCATCGGGACTGCGTAAGAGTAGCCCCGATGCATCGGGGTTTTGTGAGGTGCCCTTCCTTCCCCTTATTTCCCCTTCCTTCCCCTTCCTTCCTCGCCGTTACTTTATCGCGATAGGTCTCAGCGTGAACCCCGCCGTGCTGCCCTTGATTTTGTTGGTGCAGCAGATGTAGCAGAACTCGTAAACTTTGTCTCTCGCTAACTCTTCAAGGTTGTGGAACTCGCCGATGTGGACGCCCTGCTCAATGAGCAGGTAGTTATGGCAAGGCATGAACGATTTGTACTTGGCGCGGTAGGCTTTCGCGTCCGCGTCCGTCGGGACGTATTCCAAACCGCTGGTGTCGCTGCCAATCAGCATCGCGCCGTTTTGCTCCACGAGCCACTTTGCGCTCTCGAGGTTGATGCCCGCCGAATCGTGCTGTTTAATGAGTCCCTTTTCATCGTTGCCCGTCTCGCCCCAGTAGCGCAGCGTGCCGGTGCGGATGAGAACGACATCGCCGGGCTTGAGTTCCGTCCCTTGGCGACGCAGCGCGCCCTGCAAATCTACGACTGTGATGGCGTAGTTGCTCGGCAGCGCGTCCACGCCCTTGTAACCCGCCACGTCAATCATCACCCCCCGCGCGATGATGGGTGGAATGGTCGAGGCATCGCACTTGCGCGGACCCCAGTTGCCGCCCCAGTCCTTTTCTTTGAAGCCGTTATACCAGTGGTCGTCGTCGCCCTCCGTCGCGTGCCCCAAGCCGTCTATCTGCGTCGCCACATTGTCGTTTATAAACAGCGCGCAACTGTGCCACGCCGTCTTCGACGGGTTGTCGTTGACCAGCGCGGGCAAGTCGCCCTGCCGTTTGACCCCTTCAGGCGTGCGAAAGGAGATAATTTCGCCAGGGCTGTGTCCAGGCCACTTGTAGGAGGTGCGGTCATAAAGAACCCCCAAATCATACACCTTGCCCTGCTCAACCATCCGCAGGGCGGCGAGGCGTGAGGCATCGGTCATCTCATTGAGCGACCCAACCTCATCATTCGCCCCCCACACCCAGCCCCAGCCTTTGCCCTTCTGCCACTTCTTCATGCTCATCGGCTCCGCTCGGGGAGGAGTTCGTCTTCTTGCCTCTCTCTCCCTCTGTCCCCCTGCCACCGCCCACGTCACGACAACAACCGCCGCAAACGCGGCAACGCCAAATAAGAAAAGTTTACGACGCATGAGAATCCCTCCTGTGAAACAATGGAGTGAGGGAGTAGTGGAGTGTTGGAGTGTTGGAGACAATACTCCACTGCTCCATCGTGTCATCGTGATTACTTGACGCCGAACAACTGCTTTGCCACGTTCGGCACGCTAAACGCCAGATACGTGCCGATGACGGCGACCGATAGGAGAAGTAGGCATAGGGAAACCGCTCCCATCCGCAGCCGCCGGTCGGTCTGCCACGCCATCGTGAGAATGCCGACGATAATCAGCGGGGTGTTGAAAATCCCGTTGGCGAACTGACCGAAGACCACCAGGGCATCGGGGCGCTTGGGGAACAGCGTCGCCAGCACGAACAGCAGGCACAGAAACCCCAAGGTGAACCCGCGAATCAATCTCCCCCGCGCGCGGTCATCTTGCCAGTCGGCGTACTTCATGCTGCACAGCAGGTCGGCAAACATGCGCCCCGTCGCCGCCGCCACCACGACCAGCGTGGAGTAAAGCGTGCAGAACCCGCCGAACATGAACAGCCAGTATGACCAACGTCCATAGCTCGCGGTAAAAATCCGCGACACGTCCCGCACCACATCCTCGTTCGCGGGGAGTTGCCGGGTCTGCAAGAAGAGGGGATGCAAAATTGCCGCGCCCATCAGGAAGTAAGCGAGGGTGACAAGGGTGGCGATGGTGGTTGCCACCGCGGCGTCGAGGCGCATGACGTCAATCCATCCCTGCGCTCGCCGAAGCCAACTCGCCTCATCCCCCTTCACTGCGCCCACGAAGCGAGCGTAGCCTTTTTCCAGCACCCAGTAGGGATACATGAACATCTCGTTAGCGGTCATGCCCAGCGCGCCCATCAAACTAATCGCCGCATACGCCGCCCCTTCGGGCAGGTGGAAGGATAGCCCTTCCATCACGTCGCTCAGGAGAATGCGGTGGGGGGTGCCTTGCACCAATATCACCGAGACCAACACCGAGAGGCTGAACCCCGCGACCAAAAAAGTCACGAACGATTCCAGTTGTCTGTAAATGCCCCGATAGAGGACGAGGGCGGTCACGATAAAAGTGATCACTGCCCACGTCTGGTAACTCAACGCCGGAAAACAGGATTGCAGCAGCCCCGCCGTCGCCCCAAAGATGCCGACGAGCGTCGCCATCGAACAGACGTAGCCCACGAAGTAAAGCACGCCCACCCAGCCCGTGCCGCGCACCTTGGGTCCGGGGACGAGGTTGAGCGCCTGAATGGTCGTGCGATTGTGCACCAGCGCGTGTCGCCCCAACTCCACTTGCAGCCAGTATTTGATGACGCAGGAGATAAGGATTGCCCACAGCAGCGCGAACCCGAACTGCGCCGCCTGCTTGGGTGTGTTGATGAGCTCCCCGCTGCCGATGACTGACCCCGACACCACGATGCCCGGTCCGATGCAGCGCAGCATAGAGAAAAAGCCAACGGGCGGCTCGCGGACTTCGCTCTGCGATTTTGCAACCTCTTTCGCCAAATCAGCCTCCTTCACTTCGCCAACTCATATCTCGCTTTACCGACCTCCAGCCTCTGCGCGCTCTTGTGCGTGTCATAAACTGCCTCCATCTCCGCCACGTCGTCGAACCAGCCGATAACATACGCCGCGCTGAATTGCTCCCCTGCCTTGACGGACACGCCGCCGATTTCCTGAATGAAGCAAACGTAGCCGCGCTGGTGACACCACGCCTCGAAAACAACCTCCGGTTTCAGGGTCATGCCTGCCAGCCACGCGCCCGATGTCGTTTGATACGCCCGAATCATTCGCGTCGGCATCGGCTGTTTGTGGCGTTGATAGAGAAACTTCGTATCAGGCGCGAAATCTTCGTTAAACTCAGAAGCAGGAATCAAGCCATGATAACTCAAATAAATCTGCTTGAACGAATCGCCCTTGTTGTGCTTGAGATGCCCCGGCAGGTCAATACGCAGACACAGCTTGTCCACCGGGTTCGCCGATGTCACGATGTCGCAGGCGTAAAAGTAGCGCTTCCCGTCAGGAAACACAAGCCACTGCTCCCACAGTGAGCCAGGCTTGCGCATCACCGTCGCTATCGTCCAGCGATACCACTGCTTAACCGCCACGAACCCCTTCCCTTCGACCACTTCAAACGGCAATTTCTTCGCCTGCGTGCAAACTTGTGCGAGAAGTTTGTCGGTTTCGATTTTGAGACGCGAGCCTTCGACCGTGAGAGTTGCCATGATGTGATGAAGGATGAGAGATGAGGGATGAGAGATGCTTGAAGTTCATCATTCCTTATCCCTCATCAGCAAGGCTTCTCATCACCATCCCTGTGATAACCTTGGGATAGAAATAGGTAGACTTCTGCGGCATCTGGTCGCCGGCGTTGGCGACGGCGAGGACCTGTTCGATGCGAGTCGGGCGCAGCAGCAGCGCGAGTTCGGCTTGGCCGCTGTCCACGGCGGCGATGGCTTGCTTGTCGTCGGAGGTGTAACTGACGTAGCGGCTGCTGACTAACTGTTCCGGAGTGATTCCCAGTAAGTCTTCGATGACGATGGCGTGCAACAGCGTCACATCCAAGTCATTGAACGCTGGCGAGCGCGTTTCATCCAGCAGGCTGCGATACGGCGCGTCCTCGCGCAGAGCGAGAAGAACGGGTTCGTCTCGCTCATAGACGCCGAAGATGTGCTTCTCCGTTGAGTGACACAGGGCGGGCATGAGACTGGGGGCGTCGGAGACGGGCAGCACGTCGAAAAACGCGCCCAATCGCTCGCCGAAATCTGACAGAATTTCAGCGGGCAAATTCGCAATCAACCGGTGATAAGGCAGCACGACCAAGCCGGGGTCATGGACGTTGACCAGCGTCATCATCACGAAATTAGCAGGTTCATCGCCGGTCCAGCGCGATGCCTGTGCGCGCTGTTCGTCGCGGTAAGCCAGCGCGGTTTCGTAGCGGTGGTGTCCGTCGGCGATGAACAGCGGCTTGTCGGCGAACGCAACTTGCACGGCTTGAATCGTCGCCGCATCGTCAACTTTCCACAGGCGGTGGTGAACGTGGTCGTCGCTGGTCGCCTCCGCGTGCGGCGCGTGCTGCGTGTGTGGCGCAATCAACCCGGCAATGGCGTGCTGTGGGTCACCGTAGAGAGAAAAGATGGAAGAAAAGTTAGCGTGGCAGGCGTGGAATAAGCGCAGACGGTCGGCTTTCGGACCGGCGAGCGTGCGCTCGTGCGGGCGCACGACCCCACTGCCAAAATCCTCCAACCGCACGGCGCAAATCAGCCCGCGCCGCGTCCGCACCGCGCCGTCGGGCATTTCAAACGTCTGGTCGTATACGTAAATCGTGGGCTTTTCGTCGCGCACCAGCACGCCCCGCTGCCACTGCTCCCAGTGGTGCGCGGCGCGTTGATACCAGTTGCTCTGCGCGTCGTCTTCGGCGTGCTTCTCTCCTAAAATCAGCCGCACGACGTTGAACGGATGCCGCTGGTGCAGCGCGTCCTGATACGACGGCGCAATCACGTCGTAGGGCGGCGCAATCACCAGCGACAGGTCGCTAATTTTTGCCGGGTCATACCGAATCCCCCGAAACGGGGCTATCTGTGCCATAATGCTCTCCTCCGCTCCCCCATCATAACACATCGGCGAAAAGAGCGCAAATCACGAACATCGGCTGATGCCAAAACGTCAGAACGCTTGACCAATTTTTTCCCGATAGGCTATAATCAAACAGGCGAAACAACCATGAGGCATCAACCATTGAGACAACTGATCTTCTCGGCAGTCGCCCTCGCCCTGACGTCGCGTGTCGCGCCGACGTGGGCTGCGCCGCCGTCGCCGGGGGATGTGAGCGCGATTCAGTCGCTCTTCCAGCGATACGGCGAGGCGGTGGCGAACAACGACCTGACCGCGCTGGTGAAATGCTACGAGCGCGATACGCCCACTCTGCGCGACCGGCTGCGAAAAGCCTGGACGCCGTTGCTCACGCGCTACCCCAAGTTAGTGCGCTCTTCCGAAGTGCTCAACGTTGGCATGACGGAGGGCGGGGCGCTGGTGCGCGAGCGGTTTCAGATTTTCAGCAGGGTGTCCGATTCGGCTTATCAGCGCGTGCGGCACGGGACGTGGGACGTATTGCTGCGCCGTGTGGAGACGACGAACGCCTCCGAAGAGTCCCAGACGCCGCGCCCGACGGAGTGGCGCATCGCCGAGCCATACTGGTACGTCCCGGACGTGACCGCCGATTTGAGCGCGGTGATGCAAAGCAACGCCCACCGCCCCGCGCCCGGCGTGCTGCACGTCGTCTTGGAACTGCGGGGGGGGCAGTGGTATCCGCTGCGGCAGTTGTGGTGGGAGGGCGCGATTGTGATGGGCAGCGGGCGACGCGCTGGCGTGTCGGCGGACGAACTCATGCCCGCGCTGTCTGCTCTGTTGAATCAGTATTACCAAAGCAACGCGCCAATGGAAGCCCATCTGATGATTCAGCGCGACCACTACGGCTGGTTGTTGGCGGGCAGCACCGCCACCGCGCGCCCCAGCGTGTCGCCATTGGAGCAAAATCTGCGCGCCCTGCGGCGACTGGTGTGGGCGGATTTTGCCTCCGCGACAGCGCACAAACAGTTCGCCGACGCCCTATACGCCGCCGGCGAATTCGTCGAAGCCGCCTCTGAATACGAACGCGCCGAAGCCCTTCAACCCGGCAGCGTGGACAAGTCGACCCTGGCGGCGGCGCGGGCGAAAGTGCCCTACGACCCGCAGGTGCAGTTGGAGAAGGTTTTGGCGTTTGAGGAAAAAGTCGGCATCGCGCCCGACCACCCGCAGGTGAAAATTCAGCAACTCGCACAGGCGCAGCGCAGCAGTCCCCAGCGGGTGGACGTCGCCCTGCAACTGGGCATCGAAATGTCCCGCATTGGGGATGAGCAGGGGGCGGCGTCGCAACTGAGTTTCGCCAACGGTCTGATTCAAAGCGGGCGCGCCCTCGCCAGCAACGCGCAATACGCGCAAGTTCTTCTGGACTTTCTGCAGGAGCGCCTGCAACTCGCCCTGCTCAAGCCGTCCCAAATTATTCGCTCCACGCTGTTCACCGTGCGATTCCAGCCGGGAGATGATCAAATCATTCCTGTCATGGCGGCGCTGGAACGCGCGCAGCACGTCGTTTACACTAATTTCGGAATTCCCATGAGCAACACCGAAGTGCTGCTGCTGCGCAGTCAGCGAGCGTTTCAGGAATACGTCAACCGCTTCCCCGACCAAGCCGCCTCCGAGTTCGCGCAAGCCGTCACCATCACGCGCACGCTGGTCGGACCCGGCGACGCCGTTCTCCTCAGCGACGAAGAAATCGTCACTTTTTCCGGGGAAACCAAAGACCACTCGTCCGACCTCGCGCACGAATACGGACACGTCGCCGTGCGCCGCTTCACGAACGGGGCAGCCAATGTTCCCGTGTGGCTCAACGAGGGCATCGCCTGCGTCGTGCAGGGCGGCTATCCCGACTACGCGCAGCGCTGCAAACAAGCCGCGGCGACAGGACAACTCCTGCCGATGGAGGAACTCCTCGCGTGGCGCGTGGACGGCGAACCCGCCTTCCTCGCTTACAGCGAAGCCAACGCCATCGTGCAATACATCATCACTCAACGCGGCAAAAAGGCTCTGCTGCAAATCCTTCAATACATCGGACGCGGACTCTCGGCAGACCAGGCGTTCGTGCGCACCCTGAACCTCACGCAAGCGCAGGTGTTCCAACGGTGGGCGGCGGCGTTGAAGAGCGAGAAATAGCGCCACGCGGCAGAAGTCTCCCCTCCTGTCAGAATGACCAGCCCCCTGTGATATCGCCAAGATACTTACACCCTCGGAAAAAATACGTCCACCAGCCGTTCCACGTCCATCACATCGCAGCCGTATTTTTGCTGGAAGAGGGCGTGACTTTGTTGCTCAGTGGTCGTCGGTGATTGGAGCGGGAACGTGACGGGTTGGCGGTTGACGGTGGCGGATTCGTGCATGGCGATGTTCATCTCCTGGTCGAGCCGCCCGGCGGCTGCGCCGTAGTCGGGTTCACGGTCTTCCAGAACGGCGCGGGCGATGCTCAGGAGTTCGTCGGCGACGGCGATTTGTCCTTCGGTGAGCGCGTATTTTTTGAAGGGATTATCCCAGACAAACTGACCGTCGGGAAGTTGCATCTCGATGCGGTCAAGCACCTGAACGCCGTCCTGCTCGAAGGTGACGCGCTGGGGCGTGTAGGCTTTGGCGACTGCGCCGCTTTGCAACTCATCGGGGGGGACAAGATAGAAATCGTTCCCGACAATCGTGCCTGCCGTGCCGTCAATTTGCGATACGCCGCCCACGCCGCGCCCCAACGAGCGAGCATGGATGACGTTGGAATAAATCATCGTCGCCAGCACGCCGTTGTCGAAGTCCACGACGCCGAGCGACCAACGTTCCTGCGTGTGGTGCCGCTTCATGCGGTCGGTGATGGGCGTGACCTCGCTGACGTGCGTGATGCCCAGAACGGACGTCGGATTGCCTCCCGCACGAATGCGCAGGATGCTCATGCCGTGATAGCCCCCTTCGTGGAAGATGCGGTAGATGCGGCTGACTTTGCCGATGACGCCCGCTGCAATCACCTGCGATTTGAACTGCTCGATGGCGGCGCGGTAGTAGTTCTCCGCGACCTCCAACTTCACGCGGCTTTTCTTTACAGCGTCAATCATCAAATCTGCCAGCGGCAGTGTCTGTGCAATCGGCGTCTCGACGATTTGATGCACACCGTTCTCCGACAGAAACCACGAAATCGCATGGTGCGCGTCGCCGGGCACGACAACATCAGCGACGTCAATCTTCTCGTTCTTCAACAAATCGCGCACGTTCGTATAAGCCCGCGCGCCGTAGCGTTCGGCAACGGATTTCGCCGTCGCCTCGTCCATGTCGCACACCGCGACGAAGTTGAAAACGTCCGTCAGTTTCGCAATGACGGGCGCGTGCGCCCCCGCCCCGCGCCGCCCGGCGCCGATGAGGGCGATGTTGAGTTGAGACATGGTGGTATCCTTTGAAAATGGTTAATGGTTAATGGTCAATGATCCAACCGTCAACCATTAACCATCAACCATTGACCATTATTTCTCCCGGACCCTTGTAAACCCTTCATCGCCTCGCTATAATAACTTCTAAATCCGACTATTCCTGTCGGATTTACGGTTTTGGTGAAGAAGATGCGGATTTCGACGCGAAGCGAATATGCGGTGCGGGTGCTATTGGAGTTGGGGATGCGACACGGCGAGGACGTGTCGCTGAACGACGTCGCCAAACGCTGGCGGATTTCGCTGGATTATTTGGAACAACTGATGCCGCCGTTGAAAAAGGCGGGGCTGGTGCGCAGTCGGCGCGGCGCGAAGGGCGGTTATTCGGTAGCAAAGCCGCTGGACGACATCACCGTCGCGGATATTTTAGAGGTGTTTGATGGTCCTATCAAAGTGATGGACTGCCTCCCCAACGATAGAGAGTGCTGGGCGTCCGGGGCGTGCGCGATTCGAGAGGTCTGGCGCGATGTGAAAGAAGCCGTGGAGGGCGTCCTGCGCGGCGTGACGCTCGCGGATTTGGTGGAGAAACAGAAGAGCAAGATGAAGAGAAACGTGGCGGTGTATCATATCTGATGCGTCTTACGTCTTGCGTCGTGCCTCTTGGTCGCGGAACACGCAAGACGCAAGACGTAAGACATAAGACGGAGGTTGTATGCGTTTAGAAATCCCCCCGCATGGTGGTCATTTGGTTGATCGCACCTTGTCGCTTGAAGCAGCGAAAGAGTGGAGGGAGAAGGCGAAGAGCCTGCGGACGATTTGCTTGGCGAGTCGGCGGTTGTCGGATTTGGAGATGATTGCCAACGGCGCGTTCAGTCCGCTGGAAGGTTTTCTGTGCCGTGCCGACTACGAAAACGTGGTGGTCAACAAGCGATTGGCGAACGGGCTGCCGTGGACGATTCCGATTACGCTGGCAGTCTCGCGGGAGGAAGCCGAGCCGCTGAAAATCGGCGAGGACATTGCGCTGATTGACAAGAACGAAAACTTACTGGCGATTCTGCATCTTGAAGAAAAATACGCCTATCACCGCGAGCGCGAGGCGCGATTAGTTTACGGCACAACCGATCAGAATCATCCCGGCGTGCGCGCGTTGTATCGTCGCGGCGACGTGCATTTAGGCGGGAAGATTTCCGTGTTGCAGCGTCCGCAGTATGACTCATTCCAAGAATATCGCTTCACCCCCGCGCAGACGCGGCGCATTTTCGCCGAGCGCGGTTGGCGGCGCATCGTCGGCTTTCAGACGCGCAACCCGATTCACCGCGCCCATGAATACATTCAGAAAGCCGCCCTGGAGACGATGGACGGCTTGTTCCTTCAACCGCTCGTCGGCGATACGAAGGAGGACGACATCCCCGCCGCCGTGCGGATGGAATGTTATCGTGTGCTGATTGAAAACTACTACCCGAAGGACAAAGTCTTTCTGGGAGTGCTGCCCGCCGCCATGCGCTACGCCGGTCCGCGTGAAGCCATCTTCCATGCCATCGTGCGGAAGAACTACGGCTGCTCGCACTTCATCGTCGGGCGCGACCATGCCGGCGTTGGCGGCTACTACGGTCCCTACGACGCGCAATACATCTTCGATGAGTTTGACGAGGACGAACTCGGCATTACGCCGCTGTTCTTCGACAACGCCTTTTACTGTAAAGTCTGCGGCAACATGGCGTCGGTCAAGACCTGCCCGCACAGCAGCGAACACCACGTTTCATTGAGCGGAACGAAGGTGCGGCAGATGCTCAGTGAAGGCATCGTGCCTCCGACGGAGTTCACGCGCCCCGAAGTGGCGAAGGTGCTGATTGAGTTCATGCAGCAGCGGCAGGCGGCGTAGTCAGGGAGCAGTGATGGGTAGCTTAGTCTCTTGTGGGTGTTCAGCGTTACGATGATGGCAAACATTCCTTTCATCAGTCCCCAAGTCCTGTCAGAAGTCTACGCCCATGCGCGGGAGGCGCATCCCGAAGAGTGCTGCGGGTTTCTCATCGGTGCGCGGAACGGCGTGATTGATGAAGTGCGCCGCTGCGAGAACTTTCAGAACCAGTTGCACCAGCGCGACCCGGAACGTTTTCCGCGTGACGCGCGCACGGCTTACCACATCGGACCTAAGGACATCGCCTTTGCCGATGCCAGTTTTCGCAGCGAGCGTCCCGTGCGTATCGTCTATCATTCGCACGTCAACGTCGGCGCGTATTTTTCGGCGGAAGACAGACGTGCCGCGCTGTTCGATGACGAACCCGTGTGGTCCCAAGTGGATTACCTCGTCGTCGGCACGCAGGGCAAGCGCGTGACGGAGGCGAAACTGTTTCGATGGGACGAACGGCGGAAGGCATTTGTGGAGATAGCGGGGTATCCAGGAGAAGAGGAAATTAGGAAATTGGGAAATTAGGAAATTGGGAAATTGGGAAATTGGGAAATTGGGAAATTGGGAAATTGGGAAATTGGGAAATGACAATTTCCCAATTTCCCAATTTCCCATTTTGCGGTGCGCAACTCTGCCCAAGATATTTTGTCTCTTATCGGCAACACGCCGATGGTGCGCCTGTGTCGGTTAGTGGGGGAGAACGGCGCGACGGTGTACGCGAAGTTGGAGTCGTTCAACCCCGGCGGCAGTGTGAAGGACCGCATCGCGTTCAGCATGGTTGAGGATGCGGAACGGCGCGGCGTCATCCGCGCAGGCGCGACGATTGTGGAGCCGACGACAGGGAACACGGGCATCGGCTTGGCGATGGTGTCGGCGGTGCGCGGCTATCAGTGTATCATCACCATGCCCAAAGACATGAGCCCGGAGCGCGAGTTGATTCTGCGCACATTAGGCGCGGAAGTGATTCTGACGCCGCCCGAAGAGGGCATGGCAGGCGCGGTGTGGCAGGCGGAGGAAATCCTGAAAAAGACGCCGAACGCTTTCATGCCTCAGCAGTTTGAAAACCCCGCCAACCCCGACGCCCACCGCCGCACAACGGCGCAGGAAATCTGGCGCGATACGAAGGGCAAGGTGGACGCCTTCGTCGCGGGCATCGGCACGGGCGGGACGATTACAGGCGTCGGCGAGGTGCTGAAGTCGAAAAATCCCAAAGTCAAAATTGTCGGCATTGAACCTGCACGGTCCGCTATATTGAGCGGCGGCAACCCTTCGATGCACGCGATTCAGGGCATCGGCGCGGGGTTTGTGCCGAAGGTCCTCAACCGCGACGTCATTGACGAGATTTATGCCGTGAGCGACGAAGACGCCATCAGCACCGCGCGGCGCGTGTCGCAGATGGAAGGCATTTCCTGTGGAATTTCTGCGGGCGCGGCAGCGTTTGTAGCGATAGACGTGGCGAGGAAGTTAGGCAAGGGCAAAACGGTCGTGGTCATCTTCCCGGATGGAGGGGAAAAGTACCTGAGTTTTGCGAGGAGAACGTAACGCAACCTCTTACTCGTAATCTTACTCGCGCCGTTATCGCCCAAGGGAATGACGCAATGACAAGTAAGATTACGAGTAAGATTACGACCCATGAAACTCGGAATTCTACTCACCACCAGCCCCGAATCGCAGGACGTGCGCACGGCGATTGCGATGGCGAAGGCGGCGCTGAAGCAGGGGCACGAGGTCAAGGTTTACGTCATGTGCGACGGGGTTTATAACCTCTTCAACGACGATTTCGTCGCGCTGATGACGGAGGGTGTCAGGATTGAAAACGCGCCGTCCGCCCGCGCGCTGTTGATGGTCTGCGCGCAGAACTCCAACGAGCGCAAAATTGACAAGTCCGACTTCGCCGATGTGGGATTGTGGGCGAGTCAGTATGACAACGCGCAGTTGTTCGGGGAAGTGGATAGGCTGTTGACGTTCAACTAACGATGAGAGATGAGAGATGAGGGATGAGGGATAAAAGATGATAACGGCGGATGCCCGAACTTGTTCGGAGATGTTCCTCAACAGGTCGAGGCGTCCCGTATCCCTTATCTCTCATCTCTCATCCTTCATCATCCGACCTCAACCTTATGGAAAAAACAATCACTGTCATCGTCCGCAAATCGCCATTCAACTCGGTGCGCAATGCGGAAGCGCTGCGGATGAGCGTGGGGATGACGCTGGGCGACCACACGGTGCAGGTGGTTTTCATGGGCGATGGTGTTTACACGCTGCTGCCCGTGCAGCCACAGGAAGTCGGGATGCCGGAGGTGGCGAAACATCTGGAAACGCTGCGGATGTTACGCGCGCGGTTAGTGGTGGAGAAGGAAGCCGCCGAACAACGCGGGTTGACGCAACTCAAGTATCGCCCGGAGTTGTTGAGCAGTGCGGAGATTGGAAAACTTCTCGCGGAGAGCGACGTGGTGGTGCCGTATTGATGATTGCCGATTCGATTTTGGACACGATTGGCAACACCCCGCTGCTGCGATTTCACAAACTGACGCGGCATCTTCCGCCCGGTGTCGAACTCTACGCCAAGGCGGAGTATCTCAACCCCGGCGGCTCGGTCAAAGACCGCGCGGCTCTCAACATGATTTCAGGGGGCGAGCGGTCAGGGGCGTTGACGCAGGATAGAATCATCATGGACTCCACGTCGGGCAACACGGGCATCGCCTACGCGATGATTGGCGCGGCGCGGGGCTATCGCGTGCGGTTGGTCATGCCCGCGAACGTGAGTCTGGAGCGCAAACTGACGGTGGAAAACTACGGGGCGGAGGTCGTGTTCTCCGACCCGATGAAGCAATCGGACGGCGCAATTCTGCTGGCGCGGCAGATGCTCGCGGAAAATCCCGACCTGTATTTCTATCCCGACCAATACAACAACCCCGCAAACTGGCAGGCGCATTATAATACAACGGGCGTGGAAATCTGGGAGCAAACCGGCGGGCGCGTCACGCACCTCGTCGCGGGCATTGGAACGTCGGGCACGTTGATGGGCACGGGGCGGCGTCTGAAGGAATACAATCCGAACGTCAAAGTGATTGCTGTTGAGCCGGACGCCCCCTTGCACGGTTTGGAAGGTCTCAAGTACATGCCGACCGCTATCAAACCGGGCATTTACGATGAAACTTTGCACGACGAAAAAATCAACGTGGCAACGGAAGACGCTTACGAAATTTCAGAGCGTTTAGCGAAAGAAGAAGGAATGCTCGTCGGTCACTCCGCAGGCGCGGCGATGTGGGCGGCGCTGAAGGTCGCGGAGCAGTTGACCGAAGGGGTGGTGGTGACGATTTTCCCTGACGGGGGAGACCGGTATTTGAGCACGATGCCGAAGTAAAGACAGGTCATAGGTTATAGGTTTTGGGGACAGCAATCTATAACCTACAACCTACGACCTGTAACCTATCACCCAAAACCATGAAGTTGCTGCACCTCATTCGCACCATCAATGACGACACGGCGGCGCGGGTCATTGCCGCGCAGAAGGATGAACATGAAGTCGCGGTGATTCTGCTGCATGACGCGGTGCTGTCGCCGCCGCAGTGGGGCGTGACAACCTACGCCAGCAAAGCCGACGTGCAGGCGCGTGGCATCACAACCGACCTGCCGCTGGTGGACTACGAAAAAATCGTGCAGATGACGTTTGAGCACGATAAAGTAACGGTTTGGTGAGTGATGGGTGGTAAGTGGTAACGATGGTGGACGCCTTCCCGACTTGTCGGAATTGAGGATCACTACCCCGAACAAGTTCGGGCGCCTGGGGCATTGACCCACCACTCACCACTCACCACTCATCACTCACAATTTTCACAGGAGGGTGTGTTTATGGCTGATTATGCTCGTCCAGAAGTACTGGTCAGCACGGAGTGGGTCGCGCAGCACACGGACGACCCGACGATTCGCTTGGTGGAGGTGGACGTGGACACCTCGGCGTATGAGCAGGGACACATCAAAGGCGCATTCGGTTGGAACTGGTCCTCGCAGTTGTGCGATCAGGTGCGGCGCGACATCCTCACCAAAGAGCAGTTTGAGAAACTGATGAGCGAGTCGGGGATTGCGAACGATACGACCGTCGTGCTCTATGGCGACAACAACAACTGGTTCGCCACTTACGCCTTCTGGCAGATGGTCTATTGGGGACATCCCGAAGACAAACTCAAAATCATGAACGGCGGGCGGCAGAAGTGGATTGCCGAAGGGCGCGAGTTGGTCAAGGAGGTGCCTTCCTATCCCCAGACCAACTACAAAGCCTCCTTCCCCGATGACAACGTGCGGGCGACCAAAGACCACATCTTTCGGGCGATTGCCGAGAAGAACGTGCCGATGGTGGACGTGCGCTCGCCAGCGGAGTTCACGGGCGAAGTGATTGCGCCACCGGGTATGACGGAAACCGCGCAGCGGGGCGGGCACGTGCCGGGCGCCATCAACATTCCGTGGGGTATGGCGATGCGGGAGGACAACACCTTCAAGTCGGCGGATGAACTCAAAGCCCTCTACGAAGGCAAGGGCGTAACCCCCGGCGGCGAAGTCATCGCCTACTGCCGCATCGGAGAGCGCTCGTCGCACACGTGGTTTGTGCTAAAATACCTCTTGGGCTATCCGAAGGTGCGCAACTACGATGGGAGTTGGACGGAATGGGGCAACCTCGTCGGCGCACCCATCGAAAAGCCGTAAACGACATGGAGTATTGGAGTATTGGAGTATTGGAGTATTGAGTTGGCTGCTAACTGTCGGTTCATTACCCCATTACTCCATTACTCCAAGTTGCTTTTTTATGCCCAGATTTATTTCCGCCCACATCATCGCCTGCATGACGCGGCAGCAGGTGGAGAGTTTGGTCAAGCGATTCGTGGAAGAGTCCAGTGACGGTGTAAGAAACTTGCGCGTCCAGTGCGATACCGTGTTGGGGCGCATGGTCTGCGAGTGGGAAGCCCCTGATAGCGATACGCTGATGGACTGGCTCGAAGCCCGCAACGTCAAATTTCGCGGCAGCGGCGAGTGGATGATGCGCGTGCAGATTGAAGCCGTGGATGGAAACGTGGCGACGATTGGGTGATTCACATGGCGGACAAAACCATTGACATTCGCGGGCAGACGTGCCCTGTGACGCTCGTTCTGACGCGACAGGCGTTGAACGAACTCAGCCCAGGGCAGGTGCTCGAAGTCCTCGTGGACTACAAACCAGCGGTGGAGACGACGATTCCCGGCTACTGTGAGAAGAAAGGGTATCCGCTTGAGACGGTGGCAGAAGGAGAGAACCAGTGGCGTTTGAGAATTGAAAAGAGAGAGCCATAATATCCAAACCCTTCGACGCTGCCACCAAGCATCTCGTCGAAACCATGCCCGCCGACTGGCTCGCGCTGGCTGGTGTGACGGGTGTGAAAGCCGAAGTCATTGACGCCGAACCCTCCACCGTCACCGCCGCCGATAAAGCCATCCGAGTCACATCTCCAGCGCGTTGGCTGGTCAATCTGGAACTGCAATCCAGTCCTGACGGGTGCATTACGTAAAATTTGCCACCCTCGTCAGGAGGCGCTGCGCCGACGGAGGTGGGGCAGGAGGCAGGAGGCAAATTTGACGT
>FWPU01009289.1_pt1 | contig 15686 bp, 16 predicted proteins | sample 2228361 | NCBI WGS metagenome assembly FWPU01 (sample SAMEA103939777, study PRJEB20133) | metagenome
CGAGCCGGTGATCATCACGCGCGCCTACGTGGAGAAAACGGCCGTCGGCAAGAGTTAAGCTGCTGGTAGGCAGGGAATCGGGCACCCTCATCGCAAACTCGGCTTGACCTGGCCGCGCGCGGCATGATAAATATGGTTCGTGCGACAAAAAGGCGCGCCGCGGGAGGTCGGGAATGAGGTGTAAATTTAAACAATTAGATTGTAATCCGGTCGAGTCGCGAAGGCACATCTCCATATTTGCCGCAGTTGATTGTCAGGCCGAGGAGGATTGATGCCCGAACCCACGTCGGAGAAGAGCCCCTTACCCCTATTCAAGCGGCCGGGCCTTAAGGTCGCTTCCATTGCAGCAATAACCATCGTGCTGGCAGCGCTCGCCGCCGTTGAATTCTGGCCCCGGCGCGCGAAAATAGAAATTAAACCTCACACCTATCCGCCTGCTGCCGAGCCGGTGGCGCCCAAGCCCCTGCAGGTCCACACCATCAGCGGCGCCATCACTCGAAATACCACGATTTCCGAGCTGCTGGCAGGATATCTTCAGCCGGAACAACTTCATAATCTGGTGACCAGCATCAAGTCCGTCTACAACCTGAATCGCATCATGGCCGGAAACAGATACAAAATATGGTGGCGCGAGGACGGGCTTTTCCAGAAACTCCAGTACCAGATCGATGATGAGAAGTATCTGACGGTCTCGAACATCAGCGGGGAATTCGTTCCCGAGATAAGGCCGATCGAGTACGAGGTACGGGAGTCGGAGATTGCCGGGACTATCGAGGGGTCGCTTTTCGAATCGGTGGTGGCGCTCGGCGAGGCGGACCAGCTGGCGCTCGACCTGGCCGACCTTTTCGCCTGGGATATCGACTTCTCGACCGATTTGCGTCAAGGCGATAGCTTCAAATTGGTCGTGGAGAAAAAGTTTCTCAAGGGAGAGTTCGTCAAATATGGCCCGATACTTGCCGCCGAGTTCGTGAACCAGGGGAAGCGCTACCGCGCCTATCGCTATGTTCCATCCGATGGCGCGGCCGCCTATTTCGATGCTGAGGGGAAGGGACTCAGGCGCCCCTTTCTCAAATCGCCGCTCAAATTCGCCCGCCCGCGCATAAGCTCGCGCTTTTCGCGACGGCGCTTTCATCCGATATTGCGCATCTATCGGCCACACCTGGGAGTAGACTACGCCGCGCCGAGCGGCACGCCGGTCGTCGCGGTAGCCTCCGGCACCGTGGTGTTCGCCGGATGGGAGCGGGGCGGCGGGCGGGTCATAAAGATTCGCCATAACAAGAGCTATGCGTCTTACTATATGCACCTGCGGGGATTTGCCCGCGGCATCAGGCGTGGCGCCCGGGTCGAGCAGGGACAGGTTATCGGATATGTCGGCTCGACCGGCCTGGCTACCGGGCCGCACCTGGATTTTCGCATCACCCGCAACGGCCGCTACATCAACCCGCTCAGGCTTCCGGCCGAACCGGGCCCTCCCATACCAGAACATCAGCTCGCGGATTTCGTCCGAGCCCGCGAAAGCTACGACAGCCAGCTGGACAAAATAGACCTACCGCAAATGCTCGCCGAGTCGCAACAATAGGGGAAAGCCGGGCGCACCTCGAAAACTTCGGCCGGCTGAAATTAGCGACCACAGATGTTATAATTTTTCAGAGATAGTGCCTTAAATACATATAACCTTAAACATACATGAAGAGGGACTTCGGTATCGCAGGCTCGACCCGCGCGCCCGAGGCGGGCGGTCTCGCGGCCATGCCCATCTTTAAGCTAATAGCTTTCGACTGGGACGGGACGGCGGTGGAAAACCGCGCGGCGGACGCCTCCCAGGTGGCGCGGAAAATAGAAAGGCTGCTCGAGCTGGGGGTGGTCATCGTGGTTATCACCGGCACGAATATCCGAAACATAGACCGGCAGTTCGCGCGGCTGATCTCGACTCCCCACAAGGGGCGCCTCTTTATATGTACCGACCGCGGCTCCGAGGTCTACGGGTTCGGCCGAAGCGGCGAGCCGAGGCTGCTCGATTCTCGCCGCGCCACGCCGGCAGAAGAGCGCCTGCTCGACCACGTGGCCGAGGAGGCGGCCCGCCGCCTCCGCGAGAGGGGGATCGAGGTCGAAATCGTTTCCGACCGGTTGAACCGGCGCAAGATCGATTTGATACCGGTGGCTGAATGGGCGGATCCTCCGAAGTCGGCCATCGCCGACCTGCTCGGCGCGGTGGAATCGCGGCTGGCGGCCTCGGGGATGGCCGGCGGGATCAAAGAGGCTTATGCGGCGGTCGTGCGGGCGGCGCGCGGGCTCGGCATGAAGGGGGCGCGCATCACAAGCGACGTCAAGCACATCGAGGTCGGGCTCACCGATAAAGGGGACTCGGTCAAATGGATAGCCCGCCGCCTGGCGCCATCGCTGGGAATAAAGCCCGAAGAGATTCTAATAGTAGGCGATGAGTTCGGGCCGATTGCCGGCTTCGATGGGAGCGATTACAAGATGTTCTCGGCTGAACTGGAGCGCGCTACCTATATCTCCGTCGGGGTGGAGCCGAATGGGGTTCCGGATGGGGTGATTCATCTCGGAGGAGGGCCGCCGGCTTTCCTTGCTCTGCTCGACCAGCAAATCGCCCGGCACGAACGGAGCCTGACCAAATGAATTACAATTTTTCGCTCGAAGAGTTGCTCGCTCCGGATCCGGCATGGCTGATTCGCGAGGAGGGCTTCGAGCCCTTTCGCGAACACCATGTCGAGTCGCTGCTCACTGTGGGCATATGATCGCGGGAATATTCGAGAGCGCGGGCGAGAGCGCCTCGGTGCCGGAGATGGTAGTTGCCCCCAACTGGCTTGCCTTCCGCATCTGGGTCGAAAACGAGCCGCTGCAACTCGATGTCGGAAAGGTGCTCGAACACCGGCGCATCCTGGATATGCGCCGCGGCCTGCTGCTCAGGGACTGGCGGCACGAGGACCGCGCGGGCCGAATAACCCGCATCGTCACGATACGCTTCGCCTCGTTGGCGCGGCGCCATCTGCTGGGGCAGCGGCTTATCATAATCCCTGAAAATTATGCGGGCGAAATACACCTGCAATTGCGTATAGACGGCCGGGTCGAGAACCTCGAAGACCGCAAGTATCTCAGGCCGCTTTCGGCGGAACTGATCGAGCCGGCGGGAGTACTGCTGGCCATGGAGACGGTCCGCTCCAGACAGGCGGTGGTAATGGCGCAGCGGAGCCGCCTGGAAGCGCACGGAGCCGCAACGAGCTACCGCGCCGAGGTCTCGAGCGAGGTTGCCGCTGAACGCTGGAGCTGGCGCGCCGAGCCCTCCCAGCAATATCAGGTCGACAAGCTGGTCTCGGTTTTCAGCTCGCGCGAGTCGGCCCGGCCAGTAGACGAAGCGCAGCGCTATCTGGAGCAGTGCGCGGCGCGCGGCTTCGACAACCTGCTCGGCGAGCACTTCGCGGCCTGGGATGCGGCCTGGTCCGACTCGGACCTGCAAATTGACGGGGATCTTGAGGCCCAGCGCGCGCTCCGCTTTGCCGCCTACCACCTGCTCGTCGCCGCCAACCCGGAGGACGATAGGGTATCGATCGGCGCCAGGACTCTCTCGGGCGAGGTCTATAAGGGGCATGTCTTCTGGGATACCGAGATTTACATGCTGCCGTTTTTCATCTACACCCAACCCGAAACGGCCCGGAGCCTGCTCATGTACCGCTATCACACGCTACCTGCGGCTAAGGAAAAAGCGATGCAGTTCGGCTATAAGGGCGCCCTCTATGCCTGGGAATCGGCCGACACGGGCCGCGAGACCACGCCGGAAACCGTGCTGACCATAGCCGGCGAGAGGATACCGGTGCTCAGCGGCCGCTACGAGCACCACATCTCGGCCGATATCGCCTACGCGGTCTGGCAATATTGGCAGGCGACCGGCGACCATGCTTTCATGATCGGCGCCGGCGCGGAGATACTTCTCGAAACCGCCCGCTTCTGGGCAAGCCGAGTCGAGCCGGGGGATGACGGGCGACTCCATATCCGGCGTGTGATCGGACCCGATGAGTACCATGAGCTGGTCGATGATAACGCCTTCACCAACTATATGGCTAGCTGGAACATCAAACGCGCGCTCGACGCCTGGGGTTGGATCGCGGCGCGCGATGCGCAGGCAGCTCAAGCCCTGCTGAATAAAACCGAAATCGATCGCAGCGAAATGGCCGAATGGGCCGAGGTCGCCGACCTGATATATAAGCACCAGGACGCGGAGACCGGGGTGATCGAGCAGTTCGCAGGCTATTTTCAACTCGAAGACATCGACATAGCCAGGTATGATACCCGCCCGGCCCCATTCGACGTTCTGCTCGGACGCGAAAGGGTGCAGCAGTCGCAGATCGTCAAACAGGCGGACGGGGTGATGCTGCTTTTTCTCCTCCCGGAGGAATTCGACAGGCGCACCGTTGAAGCCAACTTCCACTATTACGAGGGGCGGACCGCTCACGGTTCGAGCTTGAGCGAAGCGATCTACGCCGCCGTGGCGGCGCGGCTCGGCCTGATGGATTCAGCACTGCGCCACTTTCGAAATGCCGCCTCGATCGATCTGGCCGACCGGATGGGAAACGCCTGGGGCGGAGTGCACGGCGCGGCCCTGGGCGGGCTGTGGCAGAGCGTCGTGTTCGGCTTCGCCGGGATGAAAGTCGCGGGCGAGCGGCTGGATTTCGACCCGCATATGCCGCAGGCCTGGCAGCGCCTCGCCTTTAAAATTAAATTGAAGGGACAGCGGATTGCGATTCGACTGAAACCGGCCATCTTTACCGTGGAGCTTGCGGATCAGGGAAAACCGCTCCCATTGGCGCTCGGATCCAACAGCTCCGCTCTGCTCGAGCGCGGCCGGTACGTGTCGCTGCTGGAAAACAACTCCTGGCTGCCGCTGACCCTTGTCGGGGAGTAGATAATGGTCCATGAGGCGAAGTCGATCCTGGTTCCCGTTGATGAAACGGAGCAATCGAAATCGGCGCTCGTGCCGGCGCGCGCCCTGGCTGCCGCTTTCGGCGCGAGGGTCTATATTCTGCACGTGAGCGAACGGCAGCTGTCTTACGATGAGCTGCTCGGGCGGCTCGACCTGGAGCAAGCCGAAGCGCGAGAGGCGATACTCAGGCAGGCGACGGGCGAGCCGGCGACCGAGATAGTTTCGCAGGCGCGCTCTCTCGCGGCCGGTCTGATCGTCATGGCCACGCGCGGGCCCGCGATAGAAGCGGAAAGGCCGTCGATCACAGCCAAAGTGCTTAAGAGAGCACATTGTCCTGTTCTCGTGACACGCCGCGAGATAGTCGAAAGAAGGCGAGCGCAGGGAAGGGTCGGGAGCTTTCGCAGGATTTTAGTGCCGCTCGACGGCTCGCCGCGCTCGGCCGCAGCCATACGCGCTGCCGCCGGCCTGTTGCCGGGCGAGGGCACTGAGCTGATTGTATTGCATATTGCCACTTACGGTCAGCCAGCACTGTTCGAACCAGGCAGCCTAACCATCCCGCAGTACATGGACCAACCACAGCACGAATGGCCCGCCTGGAGCGAGGAGTTTATCAAGCGCTTCCTTGGTGCAGTTGGGCCGCTTCCGGCCGGGCTGCGCATCCATTTTCAAGTAGCGCTCGGAAGGCCGGCAAGAAAGATTATACGAGCCGCCGAGAGGTGGGACGTCGATCTAATAATTACCGCCTGGCACGGGCGACTCGAGCGCGGGCGAGCGGCAGTGGTTAAAAAACTACTGGTCGATTCGCCTGCTCCGCTGCTGTTCGTTCACTCCGAGGGCTCTTGAAGCTCTGTAAAACCGGCGCGCCGCCAACGTGAGGCGAGCTACTCCTCCTCGGCTCTCTCCACGGAAAGGTTCAACCTTGCGGTCACCTCGCGGTGCAGTTTGACTTCAACCTGAAACTGCCCCAGCTTTTTGATCGGTTCCTCGAGAAGTATCTTGCGCCGGTCGACCTCGATGCCTCGGGCCGCCAGCTCCTCGGCGATGTCCGCCGCGGTAACTGAGCCGTACAGCTGGTCCTCTTCTCCAGCGCGCCGCTTTACGGTCAACGACGTGGCCTCGAGGCGCGAGGCCTGCTGCTCTGCGCTCGCCTTTTCGCGCAGGTCGCGCCGCTGCTGGGCGCGCCGCTCCTGTTCCAGGACACGCATATTCTCTTCGGTCGCCTCGACCGCCAGCTTGCGCGGCAAAAGGTAATTGCGGGCGTAGCCCGGCTTGACCTTAACCACGTCTCCGCTTTTGCCCAGATTTTGAACGTCCTCTCGCAGAATAACCTTCACGGCTCCTCCTGCTAGTCGGCGACGAAGGGGAGCAGGGCGATGTGACGTGCCCTTTTGATCGCCAGCGCCAGCTTTTTCTGGTGGGGGGCGCAGGTGCCCGAGATGCGCCTGGGCAGGATCTTGCCACGCTCGGGAATAAACTGCGAGAGCAGCTTTATATCCTTGAAGTCGACGTAGTCGATCTTTTCCACGCACAGCTTGCAGACTTTCCTGCGCCTCGGCCCGGTCCGGCGCGCGGCGACCGCTGCTTTTGGATTTGCCATTTAAATCACCTCTCTTTCGGGATTTCACTGGTGCGTCGATTCCGGCTGGCCCGGCTGCGGCGTCTGTCCCTCGGCGCGCCGGACCCGTCGTGCGCGCCGCGCCCGTATCTTCTCGGCGCGTTTAAGCTCTTCGTCCACTCTTATGCTCAGAAAGCGAAGTATGAAATCGGTCACCTTGAATCTGCGCTCCAGCTCCGAGATCAGGTTTCCGTTCGCCTGGACGGTCATGAACACGTAGTTTCCTTCTTTGAACTTATTTATCCTGTAAGCGAGGTTACGCTTGGGCCAGCGGTCGATTTTGACCACTCTGGCCTGCCGCTCCTCCACCACCCTGGTAAGCTGTTCGATATAAGCATCCAGCTCTTCCTTGGAGAGCGTGGGCGCAGTTACAAAAACAATCTCGTAGGTTCTCACTCGTTGCTTCTCCTTTAGCCCGTATTCAATTGTACAGGGACATAGCGCGCTCGGCCCCGGCAGCCACGATGGTTTCCAGGGCCGCGGCCGCGCGCTCGATCATGGTTTCCGCCGCTTCCAGCTCCCGCTCTTCGAACTCGCCGAGCACGTACTCGGCGGCGTCGGGAATCGACTCGGTCCCTCTAATTCCCATTCTCAGGCGAATGAAGCGCTCGGTGCCCAGATGGGCGATGATCGACTCCAGGCCCCGATGTCCGCCGGCGCTCCCCTGTTCCCTTATCCTGATCTTGCCGAGCGGCAGGTCCAGGTCGTCGTAGGCCACGATCATCTGCTCCGCAACCAGCCCGTATTTTTCGAGCAGAAACCGGACAGCGCGGCCCGAGAGGTTCATATGGGTCTGAGGCTTGGCCAGGAGCAGTTCTTCCTGCCCGAGCCGGATGCGGCAGGTCAAAGCATCGGCCTCCCAGCGCCACTTTTCCTGTTGTTGCTTTTTAAGGCAAAGGAACCGATCGAGCAGCATGAAACCGAGGTTATGGCGCGTCCGGCTGTATTTTCTTCCCGGGTTGCCGAGCCCGACCACTAACCGCATAGTTTTCAGGCTTTCTCTTCGGCCTCCTCGCCTTTGCCCCTCCTGATCACTTCGGGCTCGGTGGGCTCGACGGCAACAGCCTCGGGTTTCTCCTCTTCGACGCGCGGCGCGATCACGGTCGCCAGCACTGTGTCGGGCTCCTCGAGTATCTTGAGACGGCTCCGATCTACCTTCAGGTCTGCCACGCGCACCGTGTCGCCGATCCCCAGGTCGCTGACGTCGATCCTGATATGGTCCGGGATATCGCCGGGCAAGCACTCGACTTCGATTTCGCGCGCGACCAGTTCCAGGATTCCCCCGGCCGCCTTGACCCCCTTGGCCTCACCGACCAGTTCGATGGGCACCGTGACCTTGATCGCCACGTCCATGGCGACGCGCAGGAAATCGGCGTGCAGCAGCTCGCCGCGCACCGGGTGGTGCTGGACCTGCTTGATGATCGCCTGCGTCGAGCGCCCATCGAAATCGAGCGTGATGATTGTATTGTGTCCGGACGCTGAATGCAGGACCCGCCTGATGGCGCGCGGGTCGACGCTGAGCGCCAGAGGCTCCTCGCCCGGCCCATAGAAAACCGCCGGGATCAGTCCGCGCCGCCGCAGCTGCCTCGACGCTCCCTTTCCCGTATCTCTTCTTCTTTCTGCAGTAATTACGAACTCAGCCATATCTTTACCCCTAAACGAACAGCCTGCTGACCGAGGTCTCGTCGTGGATCGATTTTATCGCCTCGCCCAGAAGCATGGCGACGCTGAGCACCCGCAGGTTATGCAGGCGTTTCTCGGGCGGCACCGGTATGGTGTTCGTGACAAATATCTCCTCGAGGTCGGCGCGCCGCAGCCGTTCGATTGCCGGGCCGGCCAGCACCGGATGCGTCGCCGCCGCATAGATTTTGACCGCGCCCCCCTTCTTCAATTCCTGGAGCGTTTGCACCAGGGTGCCGGCCGTCGTGATCATGTCGTCGACCACGATAAGGTTTCTGCCGAACACGTCTCCGATGATGTGCAGGATTTCGGGCGTTTCCGGCTCGACGCGGCGCTTGTCGACGATCACCAGCTCAACGGCCAGGCGTTTCGCGTAGGCGCGGGCCCTCTGTACTCCGCCGGTGTCGGGAGCCACTATCGCCAGGTTGGCCAGGCGCAGGGACTTTATATGCTCGAGCAGCACGGGCAGCGCATACAAATGATCGACCGGGATATTGAAAAAGCCCATGATCTGATCGGCGTGCAGGTCCATGGTCAAAATGCGGTTCGCCCCGGCCGCCGTGATCAAATCGGCGACCAGCTTGGCGCTGATCGGCACGCGCGGCTTGTCTTTTCTGTCCTGTCTGGCATAGCCGTAGTATGGGATCACCGCGGTGATACGGCGCGCCGACGCCCGCTTGAAAGTATCGATCATTATGAGCAACTCGATCAGATTATCGTTAACCGGATGGCAGGTGGGCTGGATTATGAAAACGTCGGCACCTCTTACATTTTCCAGCACATGAAAGTAGATTTCGCCGTCCGGAAACTTGGTCAGCTCGGCCTCGCCCGGCGCCACCCCGAGGAAAGAGCAGACCTCGAGCGCCAGATCGCGATTGGCGTTGCCATAGAATATCTTCAGCTCGTTATCCATTCACATCGCCAGTCGGGCCACAAAAGGCTTTGCCCTTCATGCTACGGGCACTGTTGGCTGGGGCGGGAGGATTCGAACCTCCGATCCGGGATTCAAAGTCCCGCGCCTTACCGCTTGGCCACGCCCCAACAGCACGCTTCGGCAACGAAACCGGCAAATTACATCCTAACATTATAAGAAATGGGGCTTATCTTTTCAACGCGTGCGGAGCCATGCGCGCCGATAATGACGGCGCATCAGGCTGCGCGCTCGCCTTACAGTCCACCGCTCTCGGCGCAGTTCGGCCCACGCCCGCCTGGCGGCTTGGCTGTTGCCGAAAACGCCAAATAGAGAGGAGCCGCTGCCGCAGAGGAGAGCGGCCTCGGCTCCAGCAGCGACCAGCGCCCGCTTGGCCTCGGCCAGGACCGGGTACTTTGCGAAGAGCGGCGCCTCGAAGCTGTTGAAACAAAAAGAGACGTCAGAGGGGGAGAGCCTCCCTTGCGCTAAGCCTGAGCAGAGGGCCTGCAGCGCGGAAGGCTTTGCCGGTTCGAAACCGGACTCATCGAGCAGGCGATAAGCTTCGGCCGTTGCGATTTGAAACCCGGGATACAGGATCAAAAGCTCCAGCCTCGAATCGGGGTCCGGAAGAGGATAAAGCTCGTCGCCGCGGCCTGTTCCGAGCACTGTCCCGCCCATTAGAAAGAAGGGGACGTCTGCCCCGAGCGGCCGCGCCAGCTCGTAAAGCTCCCGGAAATCGAGCCCAAGCTGCCATAGTTTGTCCAGAGCTAAAAGGGTCACAGCAGCGTTGCTGCTCCCCCCGCCGAGACCGCCTCCGACCAGAATCTTCTTGTACACGGTAATGCCCACGGCGGGACGCTCGCCAACCCTTTTCGCCAGCGCCTCAGCCGCTTTCCAGATGAGATTATCCTCGCCCGCTGAGACAACCGGAGGCTTTATCTGTAGCTGGAAATCGGCGCTCGGTTGGAAGAGCAAATCGTCGAAAATATCGATGGTCTGAAGGATAGTCTTAACCTCGTGATAACCGTCGGGACGCCGTCCGAGGACTTCCAGCCACAGGTTGATTTTCGCGTACGATCTAACCTGGATCATGGCGCCAGGAAGACCTGGGTGAAGAAGCGGCTGCCGTCGCGCGCCCGGGCGACTCCGACTCCGGTATAGACGAAATCATCGTCGAGTATATTGGCAGCGTGCTGGTGGCTGCGCAGCCAGCTCCTGACCACGAAGCCGGCCGGGTCCTCGTGCCCCTCCTCCATAGCAATGTTCTCGCCGGCGAGGCGCCATCGGGCGACCCCGGCCTGTCTTAGCCGCTCCCGCAGCGACGGTCCGCTAGGCAACCTGTGGGCGAGGTATCTCGAGCGCGCCATGGCGCGGCTGTGCAAGCGGGCCGCATCTATCAGCTTATCCATCAGGCGAAGAGGTTTCAGCCCCTCCTCAGCCCGCTTCCGGTTTACCAGCTTCAGGACTTCGAGTTCGATCTCTGAAAGTTCGCCGCACAGTTCGCACTCTTCCCCGGGGTCCTGAACGAAGCGCGCAGCAACGGGCCAGCCGGCTGCGAGCAGCAGCGCAAAATAGCACGCAAGGAGGAATTTCATGCCGGCTAGAAGAGGAGGCGGCTTGATTTAGCGACGCGCTTGAGCTTTTCGATCTTCTCTTTTATCCGGTTGATCTCTTCCTCTTCCACCGCGTGGTCCAGCGCGCGCCGCCAGGCCTCCTCGGCCTTGGTGTACTTTTCCAGCCTGAAATAGAGGTCGCCCAGGTGTTCGTGAATAGTTGGATCGTTTTTCAGGCGGTTCACCGCCTTCACCAGGTTTTCTTCAGCCAGGGTCAGATTATCGAGCTTGAAATATGCCCAACCCAGGCTATCGAGGTAGGCCCCGTTGTTTGGCTCCAGCTCGACCGCGCGCTTGATCAGGTCGAGGGCTTCCTGGAGCTTGACGCCGCGGTCTGCAAACATATAGCCGAGGTAGTTGAGCGCGCCGTGGTTCTTCGGGTTAAGCTGGAGTATCTCGCGAAACACCTCTTCGGCCTTGTCGTAGTTCTTGCTCCGCTCGTAGACGGCGCCGAGTTGAAAGCGGACCATTTCGCGCAGACCACTGGTTAAATCCGGGATGGCTTCGGCGCGGTGCAAGACCCCCTCCGCCTGGGCGTATTCTTTTGCGTCCAGATAAATCTGGCTCAACGACAGATAGGCCTCGACGTCTTTAGGATCGGAGGAGATCGACTTTTGCATCATGGATACCGCTGCCTGAAGGTCGCGGCGGGCTAACAGCCTGGCATGCTGAAAGCGCAGGAACTTATCGCCGGGGAATTTTTCCATCGCGTCGCGGCTGAGAGCATATGCGCGGTCGTGTTGTCCGTCGGACCGGTAGGCGTCGATAAGCAGTTCCAGATCGCGCGGGCTGTTGCTGATCTCGCGGAGCCTGGTAAATGCGTTGACCGCCTTTGCCGTATCCCCAGTGCGCAAATAAATAATACCGACCTGCCTCAGTATCAGCATGCGATTCTCCCGCTCGCCCTGGTTATAGTTGCCGCCTTCGCGCCGGGTCGCCTCGAGCAGGCTTTCCAGTTCGGCGACCGCCGCATCAGTGTCACCCAGTTCCTCATGGGCCAAACCGAGCCAGAACTTTACCTCGAGCGCCGTCGGGTTGTTCTTCTGCGCCTCCTTGAGAATATCCAGGGCCTGCTGGGGCTTGCGCAGGTAGAGGTAAACGCGGCCGAGCTGAACGCTTGCATCGTAGTCTGCAGGGTCGCTGTTGACCGCCGCCTCCAGGTGGACTGCCGCCTCTTCGTATTGCTGAAGCTCGATGAGCTGTTTGGCCAGTTCGCGCCGCGCCTCGAGGTTTTCCGGGTCGCTCTGGACGATCTTCCTGTATACTTCGAGCAATCCTTCGGGATTATTGGACTTCTGGAAAAGCTCCTTGAGGCGCCTGATCGCCCGCTGCGAGCGGGGATTCCGCTCCAGGGCCTGCTTCAGGCTGGCTATTGCTTCTTCGGTTTTTCCCTTTTCGAGGTAGAGTTCAGCAAGCTCCTGGTACCCGATATCGCTATCCGGTCTCTGTCTGATGAACTCCTGGAAGTAGCGGATAGCATTGTCGTAATCGCCCGAGGTCGAATAAAGTTTAGCCAGACTGTAGCTTGCGCGGAAGTCGTTCTTATCGATGCGCAAAACTTCCTTGAACTCCGCGATCGCCTGTTTGAGGAGCTTTTCGGATCCTCTCATGCCGGCATAGATGGAGCCGAGCAGCAGGTGGGCGTCAAGGTTGTCGCGGTCCAGCTCGATGGCTTTCCGGCATTGTGCCACAGCCTCCTGCACGCGGCCGGCCCCGTACAGAATAGCGGCATATTCCGAGCGCAGTTCCGAGCTGTTCTTGTCGCTGTTCACTGCGCGACGCAGGTGCTCGATAGCGCGCTCCAGATCGCCCTGCCGCTCGTAGAGCCTGCCCAGGGCGAAATTAAAGTAGGCCTCGGAACGGTTCTGTGGCAGGTCCTGCCGCAAAAGCTCGTCGACATCTACGGGCCCGGTCTGTTTCTGGCCGGCCGCTCCGGTCGTGATGCTCCCGGCCACCAGCCATACTGAAATCAGGATTGCTCTAGCCAACATCTCCCCTCACCTTCAAAGCAGCGGAAACGCACGTGGACTGTAAGTAATGCGCGCCTCAATATTATGTCATACAAAGCCTGATAGCGCAAAGCCCGGCCTGTGGGCTGGGAGGGGATGGCAAGTTTCCGAGCCGATTACGAAATCTATCCCGTTCGCAGGTATTAACAGGAAACGGGCTCATTTTAATGGGACCTTGATCACGAGCTGGCTGCCGTGCCGCGATGCGGCGCCGAGGTAAAAAGTCCCGCCCAGGCTGTAGGCCCGCTCCCTGATAACGGCAAGTTCGGCCGCGCCCTGCGCGCTGCCTTCGCTCGGTTCGGCATCGCTAATCACCTTAAGGAAGAGGCTGTTGCCCATCTGCTTCAACGAGATGCACGCTCGCCTGGCTTCGCCCTGGCCGGCGATGAAAGTCAGGGCATCTGAAATGATCTTGTAAAGCGAGTTGCGCCTGTCGGGAGATATCTGCGTTTCCGGTTCGCTTACTTGCAGCTCGATCTTCAAATCGCTGTTTTTCTCCCAGCGGCGCGCCAGGGCGATCAGCGCGTAGCGCAGGCCGAGCAGGTCGACCAGCCGCGGGCCCGAGGCGATGCTGATCTGGCGGATTCTCTCGACCGCGCAATCGATGGCGCGGTGCGACTGCTCTACCCTCGCCGCTACCTGCGGGTCATCATGCGGGAGGAGGCGCTGTATCGATTCCAGGTTGAGCTTGACCGCGACCAGCGCTTGCCCTATCTCATCGTAAAGCTCGCCCGAGATCGCTTCGCGCTCCTCCTCTTGCGCCTCCATCAGATTACTGGCGAGTTCGAGCAGCTCATCGTGCAGTCGCTTTATACGCAGTTGCGCTTCGATGCGAGCGATCAGTTCCGCCTCCTTGAAGGGCTTTACGATATAGTCGTCGGCGCCGACCCGGAGGCCGCGCACGATGTCCCAAAGCTGTTCTTTGGCCGAGATTATGATAACCGGCGTATGCTTTAGCCCGCTGATCTTTTTAAGGTTTTTGCAGATTTCGTACCCGTCGAGGTCCGGCAGCAGAAGGTCGAGAAGCACCATGTCGATGGCCATGGGATCCTTCTTGAACATCTGAAGCGCCTGCCGGCCCGAATGAGCTATCATGCCGTTCAGCCCATCGCTGCGCAGCAGGCGCCACATCAGGTCGGCAATGTATTCATCGTCCTCGACGATCAGCACGTTGGCGCGAAGACTCCGCTGGCCCTCCTCTGGATCCAGGGTGGATGCGTTTGGCAATTTCTGCCTCCAGGGGTTATTTAATTAAGTTTATCAGGATCTCGGTCAAAAGTCACCGCGTACTGGCCGACCGCTGACTCGCACCGCCACAAGACGCAGATTTATCTTGAAATTTTTAGCGGCGAGGTGTATCTAATATAAGCGTCGAACTTCTGTGCTGGCCGCTTCAGAAGGTTTCCCCTCACACAGCGGGTTGCCCTCACGAACCGCGGGTTACTTGGAGGAGGAAGATTTATGAAAATCTCGATCTTTTTGGCGTTTATCCTGATCGGGGCAACGACAATCGGCCCGGCTGCCCCGGTTTTGCTGGCCGACGACGATGATGGCCCGATCAGGGTCGCGTGGCTGATCATAACCCCCACTACCGCCGTCCAGAGTCCCGGGCTGGTTGCCTCCGTCAACTTCGGGGAGACGCGGGGGCCGTTCGAAATCGAGACGGGGGTTCTGTCATCGAACCTGACCGACCGCGCACTCCTTGCGGTAAGCGTCAGCGGCAGGTTCAAGAAAAACCTCGGGCTTGCCCTGGTCAATCCCGACCCCGCTAAGTCGGTCAATGTCAATTTGAGCCTGGCCGACTCGGAGGGCACGTTGATCGGTGCCCAGCAAACCATCAACTTGAACCCTTTCGAGCAGACCTCGCGCTTCATAACGGATATATTCCCGGCCGGCGCGATACCGAGGAGCGGCGACGATGAATTCGAGAAAGAGATCGGCCTCTTGCCGCCGACCGGAGCGCCATTCCCTCAGGCCAAAGGGAAAGCAGAGGTCGAAGTGGAGGGGAGGGGCGCGAAAGCGGAGCAGGAGTTTGAGGTGGAAGTAGAGAAGCTGCCGCCCGGCGCGAGTTTCACCATCCTGGTCACCATATCAGGGACCGTCATCGATTTCGGCTCCTTCCTTACCGACATGGAGGGGAAGTTCGAAGTAGAGTTCTCGACCGATCCCGATGACGACGAACTGCCTCTTCCCGCGCTCCCGCCGGGAAAGACGGTCGCCGATATCGGCCTTGTGCAGATCAAGGCGGCTGACGGTAAAATCGTCCTCGAGGGTAACCTTTCAGGCGCCATCCCCCTGGGTTTCGTCGGGACGCTGCTGATCACGGCAGACGGCCCGATCGCGATTCTAGCCCTTCGTTTCAACGGCGAAAACTTCATGGCAACCCCGCTGGTGGATCTCGGGGCGACGAGTTTCACCGTCCCGACTAAAAATGGCATAGGCGGGGCCGGAGCCATCGTTATCCCGATCTTCGCTGTGGGCGGAGGATTTCGCAGCGACCTGGACGTCATAAACCCGACCGCTGCAGAAATAAGCGGCCGCGTGGACTTCTTCGGCCCCGACGGCAAGCCGCTCGATTTGACCCTCAACGGCGTCACGGCCAGCACCTTCAACTTCACCGTGCCTGCGCGCGGCGTGTTCATGCTGGCGCCGAAGCAGAAGCAGAAGAGAGGCAACTGACCATCGGATTGGTAACAAGGCAGCGTTCGTAGTGCGGGTTTTGCGCGTTAAGGGCTAAAGCCTGCACTACGAACCGTGGCCGACCGCCCGGCTTCTGGCTCCTCGTACCCGGTTGTGCTCCTCTGATTAGCACAAATTAACCAGTTAACACGAATTCCACGAATTTTATCGAACTGGACTTTGGCCAAAAAAGAGTTGGCAGGGGGCCTGGATTTTCCTTACGATAGAGTCGCAAAAGCGA
>FWPU01009290.1_pt1 | contig 15684 bp, 16 predicted proteins | sample 2228361 | NCBI WGS metagenome assembly FWPU01 (sample SAMEA103939777, study PRJEB20133) | metagenome
TAAAATCCTCACAGCCAAAAAGCGAAACGAAAATGCCGATACGAGTGAATGGGAAAGGGAGATAGATGGGTTGGTGTATCAGTTGTATGGGTTGACGGAGGAGGTAAGAATTGTGGGAAAAATATAAAATATGAGTAACGACAACAATAAATTTATTCCACCTCATGGAGGCTATCAAAAACTGGCATCATACCAAATGGCAGAAATAGTGTATGATGCAACTATTTATTTTTGTAATAAATATATAGACAAACGCTCCCGTACACATGACCAAATGGTGCAAGCCGCACGAAGTGGCAAACAAAACATCGCAGAAGGAAGCATGCTATCAGGTACTTCAAAAGAGGCAGAAATTAAGCTGATGGGTGTAGCTCGGGCAAGCTTAGAAGAACTGCTTAATGACTATAAAGACTTTTTGAGGGTTCGTGGCTTGCCACTATGGGATAAGGATGATAAAAGGGCTTTGGAAATAAGAGCTATTGGAAAGCAAAAAAATAAGTCGTATAATTCTTATAAGACTTATTTTGATAATGATTCCTTAGAATTAGTTGTAAATGCCATTATTTGTGTAATACATCAAACCAACTACCTACTAGACCAACAGATACGGAAGTTAGAAGAATTATTTATTAAAGAAGGTGGTATCAGAGAAAGAATGTCAAAAGCAAGATTGAATGAACGTAATAAGAAAAAATAATTTCGTCAGCATTTCATCCAGAGTTATAGGTTAAATAGAGGCGCTGGTCCATAAAATTCTCACCGCCAAAAAGCGGGATAAAAATATCTATACAAGCCAATGGGAAAGGGAGATAGATGGGTTGGTGTATCAGTTGTATGGGTTGAGTGAGAAGGAGGTAAAGGTAATTGTAAAGAAATGTAAAATATAAAGGAGGAAAAAATGCCTGCATGACCAGGCAGATCAAGCCGCCCCAGGCGGATAGATAAAGCCCTTACTGCCCCAAATAGGTACATCTTGAATATTGCCAGGTTTATGCTGAACTTTGCCCATGCTCCTGTCATCTTACACCGGCAATCCGGCCATAAAAGAAGCCGGCTGCGATGAGGCCGGAAGAGGCTGTTTGGCCGGGCCCGTGGTAGCTGCGGCCGTTGTGTTGCCATACAACTACCGCAATGCAAGGCTTAACGACTCCAAACAACTTACACCCGATGAACGCCTGCAGCTGCGCGAAGAAATAATACGCCATGCGCTGGCCTGGGCCGTAGCCGAAGCCGACAACAACGAAATAGACAGCTTAAACATACTTAGTGCATCCTTTCGGGCTATGAACCGCGCCATCCGCCAACTTGCTGTAAAACCCAACCTGGTTTTAATTGATGGCAACCGCTTTAAGCCCGAAGAGCCCTTTGCCTATCAATGCATAGTAAAAGGCGATGCCACCTACCTGAACATTGCGGCAGCCAGTATATTAGCCAAAACCCATCGCGATGATTTAATGTGCCGGCTGGCAGTCCGTTATCCGGGTTATGGCTGGGAAACCAACAAGGGTTATCCTACCCGGGCGCACCGCGAGGCCATACGCAGGCTGGGTGTAACCCCTTACCACCGCAAAAGTTTTCAGTTGCTGCCGGCCCAGCTTGAACTTTTTGAGCCCTAACCGCTTTTATTGTGCTGTATGTGCCTTATTTTCCTGTCGTTTAATCATCATAAAAAATACAGGCTCATCGTTGCCGCCAACCGCGATGAATTTTACAAACGCCAAACGGCACCCGCGCATTTCTGGGACGACTTTCCTCACATTCTGGGTGGTCGCGATCTGGAAGCGGGTGGTACCTGGATGGGAATTACCCGACAGGGCAAAATAGCCATGGTAACCAACTACCGCGATTTGCGCAACCTTAAACCGGTTGCACCTTCGCGCGGCCTGCTGGTTGCCGACTACCTGGTAAATGGAAACCAGCCGCTTGCCTTTGTGCAGCAGGTTAACAACCGGGCAGCAGACTACAATGGGTTTAACCTGATAGCCGGATATACACACCAGCTGGTATATTACAGCAACTATCGGCCTGGACCACAGGTATTGCATCCCGGCATTTACGGTTTAAGCAACCACCTGCTCAACACACCATGGCCCAAGGTAGAAAGGGGGAAAAAAATATTTGAAGAAATACTCAGCACTTCGTTTAATCATACCGATTTGCTCGAGTTTTTACGAAACGAAGAACGGGCGCCTGATGACCAGCTGCCCGATACAGGCATTGGTTTGGAACGCGAACGCGCCCTCTCATCCATGTTTATCCGCACCCCCGACTACGGCTCCAGGTGTTCAACCATCATTACCGTAGATTATGAAGACCGCGTAGTTTTTACCGAACGAACCTATCGGGTGCCTTCCGTCAATTTTCTGGATACATCGTATGAGTTTACTATCCGGGGTAATTAACTGTTAAATATGGGCAATAAGAAAAAAGACAAAACCCCGGTGGCGCTCCGGGTAATAAGATGGGCATTTCCAAAGCTTGAACGCCTTGCACCGCCTTTGGCACAACGGCTGTTTGTGATAATATTCTTCCGGCCACTCAATTACCCGTATCCGGAAAAAGAGAAAAAAGCACTTCGGTTTGCCGAAAAGTTTACCTTTTACGCAGCTGGTAAAAAACTACAGGGCTATAAATGGGGCCATGCCGCTGAATACGTGCTGGTAGTACATGGCTGGGCTGGCCGCGCCACGCAGTTCAGAAGGTTTATTAAACCCCTGCTGAACCGCGGCTTAAGTGTGGTGGGGTTCGATGGGCCTGCCCATGGTTTATCAGAGGGCAAGCAAACCAACATAGCCGAATTCGAAGAAGCCTTGCGCAAAATTTATGAGCTTCATGGCGAGCCCAGGGCCATTATCGGCCATTCATTTGGGGGTGCAGCTGTTATTTTTGCAGCACATCATGGCCTTAAGGTAAACAAAGTAGTGGCCATAGCCACGCCCACCATAGGCGACCTGATTATTGGCACCTACCTGCGCGCCATTAACGGCTCAGAAAAGACCAGGCAATTTTTCAAAAAATATGTACAGCGTACCTACGGTAAGCCTTTTGATGAGTTTACCGTTATGCATGCCATTAAGCACCTGCCGCAACCGGTAAAGCTGCTGCTGGTTTACGACAACAACGATACGGAAGTATCGCCTCAACATGCTCATGAATTGTGTTTGCAATATCCCGAAGCCCGGCTTTTACTTACCTCGGGCCTTGGCCATACCCGCATCCTTAAAGACAATAAGGTAATAAACCAGGTGGTGGAATTTGTGTGCAGCGCGGAATAAAAATTGCCAAAGCAATGTAATTTAAAGCAACCGGGTCATACTAATCAGTGTGTTGCCCTCAAAACCATGAAAATTATTGAAACCCAACACATTGCCAAAATCTACCGCATGGGCACCAACGAGGTGCGGGCGCTTCAGGATATTTCCATCGTTATCAACAAAGGAGAATACGTAGCCTTTATGGGGCCATCTGGCTCCGGCAAGTCAACGCTTATGAATATTATTGGCTGCCTCGATACCCCCACCAGCGGCACCTACATTCTCAACAACCATGAGGTAAGCGAAATGACCGAAAACGAACTGGCCGAAGTGCGTAATAAGGAAATAGGGTTTGTATTTCAAACCTTTAACCTGCTACCCCGTGCCACTGCTCTTGAAAACGTGGCGCTGCCCCTTATCTATGCAGGGTACAGCCGCAGCGAACGCGAAGACCGGGCCATGGAAGTGCTGGAAAGCGTGGGCCTGGCCGACCGCTGGCATCACAAACCCAACGAACTTTCGGGCGGACAGCGCCAGCGCGTAGCTATTGCAAGAGCTTTGGTAAACAACCCTTCCATTATCCTGGCCGATGAACCCACGGGCAATCTGGACTCCAAAACTTCTTACGACATCATGAATCTGTTTCAGGAGCTGCACGACAGGGGCAACACCATTATTATGGTTACACACGAAGACGACATAGCCCATTATGCCCATCGCATCATTCGTCTGCGCGATGGCCTGATTGAGTGGGACCGAAAGAACGACCATGTAACCCGTGGCAAGTCTGTAACCGCCTGAGTGGGTTGAATACCTGCCCGGATTCTTCCATCTTTGTTTTATGAAAATCTATACCAAAACCGGTGATGCCGGCAGTACTTCGCTTTTTGGCGGAAAACGCGTACCCAAATCACACCTGCGCATTGAAGCCTATGGCACCATTGACGAACTGAACAGCTGGATAGGCCTGGTGCGCGACCAGCCGGTTAATGCAAAGCGGGAGGAACTGCTGGTGGAAATCCAGGACCGACTCTTTACCATTGGCTCGCTGCTGGCCACCGAACCGGGCAACACGAAAGTAAAAACCCCGCACTTGCTTGAAGCCGATGTAACCCGGCTGGAAAAAGCTATAGACGATATGCAGGAACAGCTGCCGCCCATGCGATCGTTCATCCTGCCGGGAGGGCATCAGTCGGTTTCCTTTTGCCATGTAGCCCGCACCGTATGCCGCAGGGCCGAACGGCTGGTAATTGCACTGCACCATGCAGAACCGGTTGATGTTCTCATAATTCAATACCTTAACCGCCTTTCCGATTACCTGTTTGTGCTTTCGCGCCTCATGTCGCATGAATTAAATGCTCCCGAAACCCCCTGGAAGCCCAGAATGTAACCACCAACCCCTAACATCCGTTAGCTTTTATCAGATTATCTGTTAACTTGCGCAAAAAAACAGGGCAACATGATTGACACACAAACCATCAGCATCAGCCGGGTAAAAGAATCGCGCATAAGCGAGGTAGATTTTGCCAACATTCCTTTTGGTAAAATCTATACCGACCACATGTTTATGGCCGATTATCGCGGTGGCGAATGGAAGAACTTTCGCATCGTGCCCTATGGCCATATACCGGTAAGTCCGGCAACACCAGCCCTGCATTACGGGCAGTCGATATTTGAAGGCATGAAAGCATACCGTGGGCCCGGTGGCGAGGCCCTGGTATTTCGCCCGCGCGACAACTGGGTGCGCATGAATATCTCGGCCCAGCGCATGTGCATGCCCCACATACCCGAAGAGCTGTTTATGGAAAGCCTGGCCACCTTACTGGACCTGGACCGCGCCTGGATTCCTTCTACCGAAGGGGCCTCGCTGTATATCAGGCCGTTTATGTTTTCGGCCGAAGAATACATTGGCATCAAAGCCTCTACCGACTTTACCTTTATGATTATACTTTGCCCCGTGGGGGCATATTACTCCACTCCGGTTAAAGTGTGCATAGAAACACAGTACACGCGCGCCATTGAAGGCGGCACCGGATACGTGAAAGCCGGAGGAAATTACGGAGGGGCCATCTATCCGGCTAAGCTAGCCCAGGATAAGGGCTACCACCAACTTATCTGGACCGATGGTAAAACACACGAATACATTGAAGAATCGGGTACCATGAACGTAGCCTTTATTATAAACGATACCCTGGTAACTCCTGCCTTAACCGATACCATTCTGGCCGGTATTACCCGCGACAGCGTTTTGAAGCTGGCCAAAGCCTGGGGCTGGAAAGTGGAAGAACGCAGAATATCGGTACGCGAGCTTATTGACGGCCTCGAGAAAGGCACCGTAACCGAAGCCTTTGGCATGGGAACGGCCGCCACCATTGCCCCCATTGAATTAATAGGCTACCAGGACAAAGATTATGTGCTACCCCCTGTAAGCGGACGTAAGTTCGGCAAACGCATTTTGGAAGAGCTCGATGGCATTAAACGCGGCACCAAACCTGACCCGTTTAACTGGGTTGTGCGCATGTAAAAACAGCATGAACAACAACAGGTTTACCGGCAAGGCAATCCTCGTTGCAGGGTTGCTTTTTTTGTTTCCTGCCATCATTCAGGCACAAAACAGCCTTCGGCTCATTAAGGGCAACAAATCGGTTTATGCTTTTCATGAAGCCGACTTCATCCGCTTTAAGCGCATGGACCGCGACCACTTTAACTCAGGATTTATCAACGGCATTTATAACCATGCCTTCCGCATAGGCGAAGATACCACCCGGCTGGAATGGCTGGAAAAAATTGACCTCACCGGCCTGTCTGCCAGCGGTTTTAAAACGGCTGAAGCCGGAAGGGCATTTATGGTTGCCGGCATCGCCTTATTTGCTGCCGATGCCGTAAATACCACGCTGGTAATAGACCGGCCCTACACGCTGCACCGGGGAGTGGTTACGTCAACGGCACTGCTATGCGTATCAGGCCTGGTTATGCAGTTTGTAAACAACAATTACTTTAAACCCGGCCGGAAGAAAAGGGTAATCGTAACCCAATGGTAAACATTTGCCCTGTATGTTTGCGGTTGCATGGATGTTTCGCGTAACAAATCGCGCATTGTAGTTACCTGCCTGAACCGGCTTATGCCCTGGGTAAAGCAGGAAATAACCGCGCTGGGCTTCGGAATTAATGGCACCTTTGCCACCGGCCTGGAATTACATGGCACCATAAACGACTGCATACGCCTTAACCTTAACCTGCGGTGTGCCAGTAACGTGCTTTACCTGCTTCGCGACTTTACTGCCCGAAACCCCGAAGAAGTGTACCGGCAGGTAAAAAGCTTTCCGTGGGAAGTGGTTATACAGCCCCACGGCTACTTTAGCGTAACCAGCCACGTACAGCACCCAACGGTTAACAACAACATGTTTGTAAACATGAAGGTTAAGGATGCCATTGCCGACCGCTTTCGCGAACAAACGGGCGTGCGACCCAACTCGGGTGCCGGGCTGAACGGTGTGGTGGTACATTTGTTCTGGAAAGAGAACCAGGCCTCCCTGTTTCTGGACACCACCGGCCCTTCGTTAGCCCGCCATGGTTACCGGAAAAAACCCGGTGCTGCACCCATGCTCGAAGCCCTGGCTGCGGCGGCTATAATGGCAGGAAAGTGGGATAAAAAAACACCTTTTGTTAACCCCATGTGCGGCTCGGGTACATTGGCCATTGAAGCTGCCCTGCTGGCCACCAACCGCAAACCGGGTCTGCTGCGCCAGGCCTATGCCTTTCAGCATGTAATAGGGTACGATGCCGCATTTTACCAGGAACAGATGGAGCAACTTAAACAACAGGTAATAGCGCAATGCCCCCCGGTAATTGCAACCGACCTGCGGCCTGAGGCCGTAGCCGATGCGCAATACAATGCCAGGCAGGCTGCCGTTGACCACCTGATAGATTTTAAGGTGTGCGATTTTAGAGAAACACCTGTACCCGGCGGTGAAAAGGGTGTTGTATTTTTTAATCCAGGCTATGGTGAACGGATGGGAGAGCTGGCAGAGCTGGAAAAGGTGTACAGCCGCATTGGCGATTTTATGAAAAACAACTGCAAGGGCTACATAGGCTATGTGTTTACCGGTAATCCGGAGCTGGCTAAAAAAATCGGGTTAAAATCGGCTCAAAAAATAAAATTCTACTCGGCACAGTTGGATTGTCTGCTGCTGGAATATCCTTTATACTAAAACATATTAAATACCTGAGTAGCTGCTGGCAATTACGCATAACCTGCAAAACGTTGTATATTTGCCGCATGACTGCCGAACAACTGAAAGACTTGAGGAGCCGCGTTACGGCCCTGAGGAGGTATCTTTGACTACGACCGCAAAATAGCCGAAGTAAAAGACGAGGAGGCCATTACCCAACAGCCCGATTTCTGGAACAATCCCAAACAGGCCGAAAGCATTTTAAAAAACATACGCAGCAAAAAAGTGTGGACCGATGCCTTTGATGAGGTCCGTAAATCGCTTGAAGACCTTGAGGTGCTGAACGAATTTCACGAAGCCGGAGAAGTTGGTGAAGAAGAACTGCACCGCGAATACCAAAAAACCGCCCGCCTGGTAGAAGAGTTGGAGTTTAAAAAAATGCTGAGCCGTGAAGAAGATCAGCTCAGTGCGGTAATGGAAATTAACCCCGGTGCCGGGGGCACGGAAAGCAACGACTGGGCCGATATGCTGAACCGCATGTACATTATGTGGGGCGAGAAAAACGGATATAAGGTTACGCAGGTTGACTACCAGCCGGGCGAGGTGGCCGGCATCAAATCGGCAACGCTGGAATTTGAGGGTCCATTTGCCTATGGACGCCTTAAATCAGAAATTGGCGTACACCGCCTGGTGCGCATATCGCCTTTCGATGCCAACCAGCGAAGGCACACTTCGTTTGCCTCGGTGTTTGTTTATCCCAAAGTGGATGATTCTATTAATATTGAAATAAACCCTGCCGATATTGAAATACAAACTTCCCGTTCGGGCGGAGCAGGCGGCCAGAATGTAAACAAGGTAGAAACCAAAGTACAGCTTACCCACAAGCCTACCGGAATTGTTATTGTGTGCCAGGTAGAACGCTCGCAGCATGCCAACCGCGAACGTGCCATGCAAATGCTTAAATCCAGACTGTACCAGCTGGAAATGGAAAAGCGCAATGCCGAACGCGACCGCATAGAAGCAGGTAAAATGAAAATTGACTTCGGCTCGCAGATACGCAATTATGTGCTGCACCCCTACAAGCTGGTAAAAGATGCGCGCACCGGAGTAGAACGCACCGATGCGCAGAACGTGCTGGATGGCGACCTGGACGATTTTATGAAAGCCTATTTGCTGCAACTGCAGGAAGATGCAGTAACCAAATGATGCGCGAACAGGTTGTTGAAATCCGCTTGCAGATATTTGGCCGGCTGCGCAGTGAAAAACCACAGTTTGTGCCCCTGCCCGGCACATGCCATGTAACAAATTGTAAACTTTTTCTTTCAGAAAAGAATTGAAGCCTGCTGCTAATCTGTACACCCGCCAGTTCTGGATGTTGTGCCTCAGCTCGTTGCTGTTTTTTGCCAGCTTCAACATGCTTATCCCCGAACTGCCGGCATATCTTACTGGCCTGGGCGGAGCCGAATTTAAAGGCCTTATTATCTCATTGTTTACTCTTACGGCCATGCTTTCGCGGCCCTTCAGCGGTAAAATTGCCGATAAGGTGGGGCGCATACCCGTAATGGTTATCGGCACCTCCGTATGCGTGGTTACCTCGCTGTTGTATCCGGTTGTTTCATCGGTAGCGGGCTTCTTGCTGCTGCGGCTGGTGCATGGCTTCTCAACCGGATTCACACCCACCGGTTTAACGGCTTATTTGTCAGATATAATCCCCCTTCACAAACGGGGCGAAGCCATGGGCCTGTTGGGTACTGCCGGAACTATTGGCATGGCAGCCGGACCTGCCGTAGGTGGAGCGGTAGCAAATAACCTGGGAATCGATTTCCTTTTTTACACTTCATCAGCATTTGCGCTTATATCCATTCTCATTCTTGTGGGAATCCGCGAAACCCTGCATCCGCGCGGCAAATTTTCCCGCCAGGTATTTAAAATACACAAGCGCGACCTTTTTGAACCTCAGGTGCTGGTAACTTGTGTGGTGATGGCACTCACGGCCTACTCGTACGGAACACTCTATACCATTATACCCGACTTTGGCGCTTATGCAGGTATTAAAAACAAGGGCTTGCTGTTTACCTTTTTTACCATTGCTTCGCTGTCGGTACGCCTGCTTGCCGGCAAAGCATCAGACCGCTACGGAAGGCGGGAAGTGCTGCTGGTTTCTACTGTACTGGGTGTTGCTGCCATGTTAATGCTTGGACTTTCACAGGAGCCGCAACACCTTATGGTGGGTGTAACTCTTTACGGACTGGCCCAGGGTATGACTTCGCCCACACTGTTTGCCTGGGCTACTGATTTAAGCGATGAACAACATAAAGGAAGAGGTATTTCCAGCCTCTATATTTTTATGGAACTGGGCATAGGTGTGGGGGCGTTTGTAAGTGGATGGATATATGCCAATAAACCCGAAAATTTTCCGGTAACATTTTTTACCTGTTCGGTTCTGGGTGCAATTGCCTTTTTTTACCTGCTGGTGTTTGCCCGGCCTGCCTCCGGAAAACATACTTCGGTGCTTTCGGCCGAAGTACAACGCGCAGAAGTTGATCAGATATGAAAAGATATTTCCTTATAGCCTTTATCATTTTTTCGATCGTTGAACTTATTGCCACTTTTTTTAACATGCCTCAATGGCAGGCCTTTTCAAAACCCTTTTTGGTGCCCTCTTTAATGGCTTACTATGTGTTTGCCCGTAATAAAAGGCCACTGTCTATTGCATTTGTGCTGGCTTTGTTTTTTTGCTGGATGGGCGATGTGCTGCTGTTGGTGGAGTCGTATTTCATTTTTGGCCTGCTGGCCTTTTTGGTGGGCCATCTGTTGTTTATAGCAACCTGGCGGCAACACCGTAATCTGGCCACTCCCGATTCGCTAACCGGGCTTCAGCGGTTACGCATGGCTTTTCCTGTGGTGTTGTACGCCACCGGTATGGTGGTGGTGCTTTACCCGTATTTGGACAGGCTGCGTGTGCCGGTAATGTTGTATGCGGGGGTGCTGGCCTTTATGGTGCTGCAGGCATTGTTTCGCTACGGGCGCACTTCTGCAGCCAGCTTTGGTTTTGTTCTTGCAGGCTCGGTGTTATTTATGATATCCGATTCCCTTCTGGCTTTCAATAAGTTTATAGAGCCAGTAGCACACTCAGGCTTTTGGATTATGCTTACCTACACAACAGCCCAATTCTTACTGGTAACCGGTATATTGCGGCATAAATTTGTTACCGATTAACTGTTCAGCCGTCTTACCTTTCCGCTGCCGCTGCTGTGGGCATTAACCCGTGTTGGATTGCCGGTGTATCGAACATCGCCACTGCCTGTTATGTGGGCTTCCAGTTCGTCAGTAACATGAATTTCTACTGTTCCTGAGCCGCTAATGCGCGCATGGCAAATTCTGGATTCCAGGTCTGCAGCCAGCACTTTTCCCGAGCCGCTGATGCGAGTCTCTACTTCATTGGCACTGCCCCGGGCCAGCACATCGCCCGAGCCGGAAATGTTAAAGGCGGCAGGGCCGGCAACAGCAGCATTCAACTCCAGGCGTCCTGATCCGCTTATATTGTTCTCCAGGCTTTTCATGGCTCCGCGTAATACCATGTTGCCCGAACCGCTTATGGTTGCACGTACCTTTCCGGCATCCACTTCGGCTTTAAGGGTACCCGAACCACTCACCTTGAGGTTTAACTGGTCGGTTTTAATACGAGTCATTACCAGCATGTCGCCCGAGCCGCTCACCTGCAAACCATTTATTTGTTTAAGGTTTATACGGACTGTTATGTCTTTAAAATCACGGGTATCCCACAAGCTCCACCGGTCTTTAGGGCGAATAATAAGTTTGTCTCCTTCTACAGCGGTTTCAATTTCATCCAGCAGGTCGTCCGGTCCTTCCAGCTCAACCGAACAGCTGTTGCCTTGACGAACATAAGCTTTACCGGGGATGCCCAGTGAAACTTCAGAAAACTCATCAACCTTCGGGCGACGGAATTGCTGTGCTTGTAATGTGAAACCAATAAACAGCAAAAAAAGCAGGAAGTAGTTTTTCATATTCGGGTGGGGATTTGATATGTAAGCAAGACGTTCTTTCTATAAGAAAAGTTGCTTAGCACTTGTAATAATTTATATGATACCGGCCACAGACGACAAAAAATTAATAAAATGCACCTGTTATTACAGTGTTAGTCTTGTTTCCAGCCGTTTGTTTGTAATTGAACGCTAAACAATTAACAACTTACCAAACTGTTGCCTGCCCGGCCGAAGGACATTACCGGGAAAAAGGCAGTCGTTTTTTTTCGTTTGTTTGGCCGGTTCGGAACGAGGAAGAGGCACTTCATTACCTGGATATTTTGCGCAAAAGCTACCCCGATGCCAGCCACATATGTTATGCATGGGTGCTCGATGCTGCCGGCACCCTGTTTCGGACTCATGATGCCGGGGAACCCCGGCACACTGCCGGAGAGCCTATCTTAGGACAAATAAAGGTGCGCCATCTTACCTTTGTACTGGTAGCTGTAGTGCGCTACTTTGGGGGCACCAAGCTGGGAACAGGCGGTCTGGCAGCCGCCTACCGGCAGGCAGCAGCACTGGCCCTTGATAAGGCCGGGATAGTGCAAAAGCCTGTTATCCGTACGGTAGAAGTTACGTGCAACTACGAAGTGCTGAACCGTGTAATGAAATTGGCCAGTCAGCACCATGCCCCCGTTCGTACCAGAAGTTTTACCGATATCTGTACCTTAACCCTGGAAGTGCCTGTTGCGGAGTTAAATTCGCTGACTGCCGCACTGACTACTCTCAAAGCTATTGGTTACGGGGTGGAATTTAAAATCAAAGATTAGCGTATCTTGGCGGTTTTGCATCATGGAAACCACACGCAAACCTGCTTTGGGTTTTATTTTTATTACGCTGTTGATTGATGTTACCGGTTGGGGCATTATCATTCCCGTTATGCCACGGCTTATTCAGGAGCTTTCGGGGGGCACACTCAGCGAGGCCTCGAAGTACGGAGGCTGGCTGATAAGTACGTATGCGGTAATGCAGTTTTTATGTGCACCGGTTGTGGGGGCGTTGAGCGACCAGTACGGCCGCAGACCTGTGTTGCTGGCTTCGTTGCTGGGGTTTGCAGCCGACTTTCTGTTTATGGCTTTTGCGCCTACCCTGGGCTGGCTTTTTGTTGGGCGCCTGATTTCGGGCGTTATGGGAGCCAGCTTTACTACAGCCGGGGCTTACATTGCCGATGTAAGTCCGCCGGAAAAGCGCGCGCAAAACTTTGGCTTGATTGGCGCTGCCTTTGGTTTAGGGTTTATTGTGGGCCCGGTGCTGGGGGGCTTGCTTGGTGGAATGGGCACCCGTGTACCTTTTATGGTAACGGCCGGTTTGTGTTTGCTCAACGCTTTATATGGTTATTTTATTTTGCCCGAGTCGCTCGAGGTTCAAAACCGCAGGCCTTTTAACTGGAAGCGCGCCAATCCGTTGGGTACCCTGCACAACATAACGCGGTATCCGCAACTGGGCGGCCTGATGGTGGCATTAACCCTGTTATACGTTGCTTCGCATGCCATACAGGGCAACTGGGCCTACTATACTATGGAGAAATTCAAATGGACGGAGCGGCAGGTGGGTATATCATTGGGGGTGGTGGGTGTATTTGTGGGTTTGGTGCAGGGGGTATTCATCAGGAAGATAATACCAGCACTGGGTCAGCAGCGGAGCGTGTATGTGGGATTGGTCTTGTATGCGGCCGGATTTTTTATGTATGCTTTTGCTACGCAGGGATGGATGATGTATGCCATTACGGCCGTGTACTGCCTGGGCGGCATAGCCGGGCCTGCGCTTCAGGGATTAATGAGTAACACTGTGCCGCCGAACGAGCAGGGCGAACTGCAGGGTGGTTTTACGAGTGTGGCCAGCCTTTCGGCCATAGTGGGACCTTTTTTAATGAACAGCATGTTGTTTGCCACCTTTACGCGACCCGGCGGGCCTGTATATTTTCCGGGGGCAGCCATGGTATGCGGGGGGGTGCTTAGCGTAGTGAGTGCATGGTTGGCACGCAGGTCGCTAAAGGGAGGAGTGTAGAGAGTAGGTGTTGAATAAAAATTCTTCAGATGCCGTGAAGCAAATCACAACGCGCGCCGCTGCTAAAACATAAAAATAAAGCGCGTTGTGATTTGCTTTCAATGAACGATCTTTGACATGTGTTTGACGTGGATTTTTCGGGCAGCATAAGTTGTGATTTGCTTTCAATGAACGATCTTTGACATGGTAGCAGCGGCGGCCGTTGTCGTAAAAGCGTTGTGATTTGCTTTCAATGAACGATCTTTGACATGTTTTCATCGTCCTTTTCTCTTAGAACGGGGTTGTGATTTGCTTTCAATGAACGATCTTTGACATGAACAATCCGTTTGATAATGTAATCAATGTGGTTGTGATTTGCTTTCAATGAACGATCTTTGACATGGCCACCTTCAAAAGCATTGCACCGCTTGCAGTTGTGATTTGCTTTCAATGAACGATCTTTGACATGAGTAGTTTCTTTCACCCTTTCATGAAAGAAGTTGTGATTTGCTTTCAATGAACGATCTTTGACATGATACGTCTGGGCTGGTACTATAAAGATGGGTTGTGATTTGCTTTCAATGAACGATCTTTGACATGCTCCGCACGACTTCGCTTGCAGGATTGCTTGTTGTGATTTGCTTTCAATGAACGATCTTTGACATGACCTACAACGCCAATATCCGACACGACATAGTTGTGATTTGCTTTCAATGAACGATCTTTGACATGTGCTCGTGGAACAGAATAAAATAAATTTCAGTTGTGATTTGCTTTCAATGAACGATCTTTGACATGTTCTTTGTTTTCATAATCCATTTCAAGTTTGTTGTGATTTGCTTTCAATGAACGATCTTTGACATGACCGGAAGAAATACAGAAATTAAAGGAAAAGTTGTGATTTGCTTTCAATGAACGATCTTTGACATGATCCACATACATCACCTCGCCATCTTCATTGTTGTGATTTGCTTTCAATGAACGATCTTTGACATGCAACAGCAATGCAACCTATTGCTTTGTTCTGTTGTGATTTGCTTTCAATGAACGATCTTTGACATGATGCGAACTGCATCATGCCGGTCTGCGAGTGTTGTGATTTGCTTTCAATGAACGATCTTTGACATGCGCTTGGTCCGGTTTTCGTCTCGTTCGGTTGTTGTGATTTGCTTTCAATGAACGATCTTTGACATGTCAAACTGAGATAAGTACCGGTTCAGTAGTGTTGTGATTTGCTTTCAATGAACGATCTTTGACATGCATCCCGCATGTACGGGTGCATGGACGAATGTTGTGATTTGCTTTCAATGAACGATCTTTGACATGCAAAATTGATGGAAATCCACGCACGCGAGCGTTGTGATTTGCTTTCAATGAACGATCTTTGACATGTGCTGACGAGTTATCGGTTTCCAAAACATTGTTGTGATTTGCTTTCAATGAACGATCTTTGACATGACAGTTTAATTAAGAACCAAACCATCAACAGTTGTGATTTGCTTTCAATGAACGATCTTTGACATGGCTCAATGCCGTCAAGTTGCTCTTTCAACGGTTGTGATTTGCTTTCAATGAACGATCTTTGACATGGCGCAATGCGTGAGCTGCAACGTCTTCAAAGTTGTGATTTGCTTTCAATGAACGATCTTTGACATGAAAAAGCCCCAGCAGCATTCATGCTGCCAGTTGTGATTTGCTTTCAATGAACGATCTTTGACATGGGGTCGGAAATGTTAGCGAAGTCAATGAAAGTTGTGATTTGCTTTCAATGAACGATCTTTGACATGTCAAGAAGTGAGCAAATTACCCTCCATAAAGTTGTGATTTGCTTTCAATGAACGATCTTTGACATGCAGAATATAGATGACAGCATATCGTTTACAGTTGTGATTTGCTTTCAATGAACGATCTTTGACATGGCATCCCGGTTAGTATCGTAAACCTCTACAGTTGTGATTTGCTTTCAATGAACGATCTTTGACATGCTCGCCAAGCAATGGCCGGATAAACCAGGAGTTGTGATTTGCTTTCAATGAACGATCTTTGACATGTAAGATTGCGCGGCTAATAGAACAGATGAAGTTGTGATTTGCTTTCAATGAACGATCTTTGACATGCTTGTTAACATCAATTCCGCACCACTTATGTTGTGATTTGCTTTCAATGAACGATCTTTGACATGTTAAGGGCACACCGACAGCCCAGAACCAGGGTTGTGATTTGCTT
>FWPU01003244.1_pt1 | contig 15680 bp, 10 predicted proteins | sample 2228361 | NCBI WGS metagenome assembly FWPU01 (sample SAMEA103939777, study PRJEB20133) | metagenome
CTTACCAAGATATATACGATGGAAAAAATCTTTTGTTGATGCAAGGACTATTTTAGAGAGTTCGACATAACCTGGGTCAATGTTTACTTGCCTCTTTCCTTCAATCATAAATTTTTCCTCAATTTTAATGGTTTTAATCTTTACATCTACTATTTTATCGGGCATAATCAAATTTTTGAAAAAATAGAACCTTTTTTTTAAATTTTTCCCCATTTCTTTCTCATAGTAATCGGTGTTTTCAAAGGGGAATATCTCGCTTTGAAAATCTATATTACCAAATTCCTTCTCAAGAAATTTTTTTACATCCTCAAATAAATCCATTTTAGCAGTAAAAACCGCTGTGAAAAGTTTTACGGGTTTTTGGGGTTTTATTTTTGCCATTTTCCAAATTCTTTTTCCGCATTGCAAACTTTCACACATAAACCACATATATGCTGGGAACCAAATCCGTATTTTTTAGCAAATTCCCTTAATTTTTCTAAGCATTTTTCCATATTATAATCCTGAGGAGATTCGCCAAGAGCATTCGCAGGGCATATCTCAACACATTTCCTGCAGATTGTGCATTTCCTTTCAATCGGGGTATCGGTTTTTAGCTCCATATTTGTTAAAATTGTTGCAAGTCTTATTTTTGATCCTCTTTCTGGATGAACTATGAGATTATTTTTCCCTATCCAGCCCAACCCCGCTTTTTTGGCAATCATTTTATGGGATAGATGAGCTTTTTGAGTTTCCCAGTTAACAATTTGAGAGGCGGGTATTGGTAATGCCCTGAATCCCATCTCCTCTATTTTAAAGGATATTTTCAATGCAACTCTGTCAAGGTAGTAGTTTAGATTTTTATAATGGTGAAGATAAAGTCTTGTGGGATGGTCTTCTATAGTATTCAGCACTTCATCAAGAACCCTTACTGCTATTGATATGCCATACTTTAAGTTTTCTATATTTTCACAGAAAAGATTGTCAAAATAGGCTATTAAATCTTCTACTTCAGCAACCTTAAAATCAAAAATCCCCTCATCCAATGCAATTTTTTTTAAAATTTTATAATTTTCCTCATAAAATTCCATAATTACAAAATTATAACTCATAAATCTTTGCCTTTTCAATTGGATATTCGGGATTTAGTTTCTTTAAAATTATAATATGAAGTTATTATACCTTTTTTTTACACTATTTATAAATATAGGTCCTGAAGGAGGTATGGTATCCCAGATTGAGATTTCCCCAATCACAGGTAACATATATGCTGGTTTGACAGTAGGTGGTTTTTATGTCAGCCCTGACAATGGTAATACATGGAACCCGATTGTTAATTATCCTGATTCTCTTTATTTTAAAGAGTTTACTATTTTAAAATCCCATCCTTTAAGTCCTGATAGCTTGATGTATCTTATTGCAAAAAGAGACAATGATAAATATTCCCTTAATATCACTTTAAATCAAAAAGACTGGTATTATCCCAGTGTTCCGGTTCAGGACTCATTTGAAAAACCTGTCGGAATAGCTATTACAGGACCCTATGTTTTCTGGGGATTTGAAAATGCTGTTTATAGAACTGACCTTATAGGAACATATGATACAACGATTTTCCCTCCAGGAGGACCTTATAATGCGCTTGTGAATTTTGCTGATACACTTGTGGTCTCGGGACAGAGTGGAGCTTTCATATCTTATGATTCAGGGAATAGCTGGGACACTCTATTTACAGGTGCAGAGGTTATCGCATCAATGCTTCTGCTTCCAAATCCTGATACTGTGGATGCTATTGTGTCAGTGCCTTTGCTGGGAATATACTATCTTGTTAATGGAAACTGGAGACAGAGCAGTTTAACAGGTTCATTTGTTCAATCTTTTTATATGCACAATAATGTCCTATTTGCAGTGGAGGGTATAAGAATATGGAGAAGTTTTGACTATGGAAAAACCTTTGATTTTGTTCCAATTCCCGATACCCTGAATTTTGATGTTAATGACGCTGTTTCCATTGCAGATACCCTTGTGTTTGGAACCACAGGGGGTATTTTAATTTCATATGATAATGGTAATAATTATTATCTTAGAAATGGAGATATGAAAAAATTTGTGGTATTTGATATAGATGTACATCCTTTTATTAAAAAAAATATCCTTGTTTCTGCTTTTGGCACAGGACCCGTTAGAATTAATAATCTTGGTTCTAACTATAGAGTGAATAACAGGGGTATGAATCTTCCTTATGTTTGGCATTCCATTTATCATCCGTATACTCCTGAAACTCTTTATACGGTTAATGCCTTTGAAAACAGAGTTTACAGGTTTTCAAACGGTATATGGGATACTTTACCTTTGAACTCACCAGCGCCGATTTTATCCATATATATTCACCCTGATAGTTCCCTTAAAAACTTTTATTATGCAGGAACAAAAAATGGGCTTTACATTTCAAAGGATTATGGTAATACATGGATTCAGAGACTTCAAAATAGATATGTAGTGGATTTGAAATTTTTGCCAATAAGAGGAGATACAGTTCCGATTATTGCCGGAACATCTATGAATGGTTTTTATATGAGCAGGGATACAGGTTTTACCTTTACTCAAATACCTTATTTTCCGCAGGATTCAAATCTTGTCAGTTTTGATATAAATTCTTTCAATAGAGATGAGTTTTATGCTTTAAATGGAATGGGCAGATTTTATAGAACAATAGATGGAGGTAATTCATGGGATACTTTGATGATTCCTTATTCCCCTGGTTTTATAGGATTTACATCTTTAAAAGTGTTACCATCTGATAAAGGTATATTCTATGTTTCTCAATTAGGGGTAGATGGGCTATATCAGTTTTTTGAAGGAGGTGATACTTTCTTTTATTTTTTAAGAAATATTTATCCACCTCATGTAATCAATATTAACTTTTCAAAGATTCAACCTTCTGGTGGAATTCTTTATGCAGGAACTCTTGAAGGCACATGGTTTATATCTGATACAAATATAAATATTAATTTTAATATTTTTGATGATACTATTTTTACACCCGAAGGTGATGGTGTTGATGATTCTGTCCGATTTGAAATTCACATTTTTGATTCTTCAAACATAGGGAGAACAGAAATCTATGTTTTAGATACTCTCGGAAATACTTATATAAAAACTGATTATCCACCATCAGAATTTAATTTTGACAAGATAATCTGGTATTTTGGTTATGATTCCGTGGGAAAACAGGTGCCACCAGGAAAATATTTATGCAGAATTAGCAGTTTTGATGGATTTGCAAATGAAAAGACAGTGGAAATACCCTTTCACATAAACTATATACCCCTTCAAACAAGAAATCAAGATGCTTTTGGAAATTTTAATCAAAGGAAAGTTGCAATAAATAGTAATAGCACCTATATGGTTTACACATCCTGGGGCAGTAATTCAGAGGTTTATTATACCCTGAAACAGGATACTATCTGGCATTATCCCTTAAATGTATCAAATACTTTCCAGGTAAAGAGTTACATGCCAGCACTATCAGCAGGAAATAAGACAGGTATTGTTTACATTGAGGTAGGAAGCAACACACCTTTAAGTGTGATTATTTATAATGGTGACACTCTTAAAAATTTTATACCAATTGCCCGTCTGAGAGAATGTGCTGACCCTGTTATATTGGAAGATGATTTTGGCGATTTTCATATAGTATGGGGTGAAAAGCCAGCAAGTCTTTTTAACAGAATAATCTATATGAAGATAAGAAACGATGGTTCAATTGCAATTTCTCCTCAGGAGATTGCCAATATTTCCTCCGCGGACATACATTCCTTTTATCTATGTGAAGATAGTCTTGCAAACTTACATCTTTTCTTTGAAAATTTTGTCAACAACAGAATTTATTATAAAAAAGGAGATTTAAATGGTAACTGGGAACCCGAGGTCATTGTTTTTGATGGTAGATCTCCCCAGGCGATTTCTGATAACCTTTCCAGAATTTATCTCCTTAGAACATTTAATTCAAACCTTTATTTTAATTATATGGAAGCAGATACATGGAGTTCTGATTATAAGATAAATGAATCTCAGAGTGTTAAAAGTTATACATCTTCAATAGATTCTTTTGGTAACTTTTATGTCTTATTTGAATCACCTGATTCTTCCCTTTATTTAAGAGTAAGAAATAATCTTGGTGACTGGTCTGATATTCAAAATATGGGCAAGGGGAATTATCCACAAATGCCTGAGAAATTCAATGGATATTTTTATTCCCTTGATCTCGAGAACAGACCTTATATTATAAGAGAACGGAGTTTAACTTCCTATGGCGATACAGTTCCACCTTCTTTTACTTTTAATTTTAATCCTTTAGAACTTGCAATAGGAGACCTTGATACAATAACAATTTATTCCTCAGAGATTCTCAGAAACATCCCTGAATTTTACATTGTTAAAAATGATTCTTTCATTGCTTTAAACATATATGAAGACACAACGACCTCCAGCCCTATTGATTATATTTCTTATTTTGACTCTAAGGGGTATGAACCCGGAAATGTTGTATTTGAAATTCGGGGAACTGATATCGCAGGAAATTCGGGCGTGGAGAGAGATACCCTTGTTTTGAGAAAATCGGGTAAATTTGTGCCTGAATGGAAATTTGCAATATATCCTAATCCTGCAAAAAACACTGATGAGGTTCATATATCTTACTATATAAATGAAAATGCTGATGTTAAAGTTAAAATATATACGATAACAGGAAGACACCTAAAAACAATAAAAGAAAATGCAATTGGTGGTATGAGGAACGAAATTATATGGAAATTTGATAGCAAGGTAAATTCGGGACTCTACCTTGTTGTTTTTGAAGCAAAAGGTAAAAGCACAGGTGATTTTAAAAGAATTATAAAGAGATTGGGTATAATAAGATGAAAAAGTATATTTTAATTCTTTTTGTTTTTGAAGCTTTATTTGCATCAGGGGCTGAGTTTTTACTTGTTTATCCTGATGCAAAAGGTTCTGCTATGGGTTCTCTTTTCTCCCTTTCAGAAGGGGTTGAAGGCATATACTGGAACCCAGCGAATCTATCAAAAATCAGTTATCCTGAGATCATCATGACCCACAGTGAATGGTTTTACAATACAAGATTTGATTATTTTGGAATTTCTTTTTACAAAGAAAAAGTTGGTAACATAGGTTTTTCTCTTAGAGGATTCTACTCTACAGGAATTGAAGTAAGGGAGGATACACTTCCATCCGATGAGAAATATTCTGTTCTTTATACAAATTCAACAATTTCCTATTCAAAAAAAATAAAGAGTTTACTCTTCGGTCTGAATTTAAAAATGATATATGGAAGTATCTATAAGAGTTCTGCATTTTCTTTTGCAGGAGACCTTGGATTCAGTTATCCCTATAAACTTTTTCACTTCTCCCTGACATTGAAAAATCTGGGGCTCCCCATGAAATTTGAAGAAAAAGCAGACCCTCTTCCTCTACAGATAGGAGGTGGTGTAGGGTTTTGTACCTACTCAAAAAATTTTAGATTTGAAATAGGTGGATTTTATGATTTTCCTGATAAGTGGTGGGGGTTAGGAATTGGTGGTGAGTATACTTTATGGGATATCTTTTCTTTAAGATTAGGATATTCCACTAATGTAGCAGATATTCCCAACGAGACAGGCATAACATATGGTGGAGGAGTTAAATTTTTTGGGATGAACTTTGATTATTCTTATGTGCCTTATGGAATTCTGGGTCAGACCCATAGATTTACACTCAAGTATAATTTTGAGATTTTTCAAAAAAAGGAAAAAACAGCTATTGAAAAAATGCTTGAGATAAAAGCAAGAGAGGAATTGAGGAAAAAAGAAAAGATGGTTGCCCAGAATTATATAACTTCTGGTAAAGAAAAGATATATAGAGGAGAATTTGAAGAGGCAAAAAAAGATCTTGACATAGCACTTATATGGAACCCTGAGAATGAGGAAGCAAGAAAGCTTTATATTCTTGTAGAATCAAGAATCCTGACAAAGAAAATCACCGAGAATTTTTTGAATGCAAGAAAATATATAAATCAAAAGGATTATGCAAAATCACTTTTTTACATTCAGGAGATTTTAAAAATAGACCCTGAAAATCCTGATGCAAAAGCATTGGAAGACTCTATTGAAGCACTTATAAAACAAAAAGCAGAGAGTGAATTCAAGAAAAAAGAAACAAAGGATTATTTTGATACAGGGCTTAAGTTCTTTAAAAAAGGTGATTACAACAAGGCCAGAAATTACTTTTCAAAAATTTTGCAGATTGACCCTAAGAATGTTCAGGCTAAAAAATATCACGATGAATGTAACAGCAGGATAGAACAGATTTATTCCTTTTACTATCAAAAGGGTGAGAATCTGTATGAAGGTAAAAAGTATGTTGAAGCAAAGAGTATGTTTGAAAAAGCTATGAGCTACAAGAACACAAAAGAACTTCAAAAATTGATTCAGGAAGTTAAAGATAAAATCAAACAGATAGCTGATGAAAATTATACAAAGGGGGTTCAGTTTTTCAACAAAGGGGAGATAGAGGATGCCTATTTCTACTTTATAAAAGCAAGAACCTATGATTCCATGAGTGCCAAAATCAACTCCTATATAATAAGGATTGAAAGGGATTATAGTGATAGAATTGACGAAGACAAAATATATTTAAAAGGGATTGAAGCCTATGTGGAAAATGACTTTCAGACCGCGATAAATTGCTGGGTAAAGGTTAAAGAGATAAATCCTGAGTATCCCAATATTGATAAAAACATTGAAAGAGCAAAGTCAAAACTCGAAGAGCTTGAAAGAGGATGAGGTTTAAATTCCCTATAAGATATAAAGTTCTCTTCCTGCTTCTATTTTTGCTTGGATTAACTTCTTTTCTCTTTTACAGATTCATAGGCGATTTTACAATTAACTCTTTAAAAGATGAAATCAATAAAAGAATGGAGTCAGTTGCACAGAATCTCGCGTCTACCTGTGAAGACCCATTGATTGTTAAGGATGACCTTTTTCTTGCCAAAATCACAAAAGATGTAAAGGAAAAAGAAGGTCTTGAATATGCAATGGTTCTGGATAAAGAAAATATTATATTTGCCCATAATGATTTAAAATATTTTGGTAGTAAATATGAGGAGGGAAAATTCAAAGATCCACAGATTCTTGTAAAAGAAAAAGAAATATATCTTGCAGGCAAAAAATATCTCGGCAAGGTGATAATAGGAGTTTCAACGGATGTTATTAAAAACAAAGTGAGAAGATTGCAGGGTATGGTTCTCCTTATAACCCTTTTGATTTTTACTTCTGGTTTTTTATTAGTCCTTTTAATAACAAAATTTATCACAGACCCTGTTAATCTCCTCAAAAAAGGAACTCTTGAAATAGCAAGGGGGAATTATGATTACAAAATAAAGAAGTATCCCAAAGATGAAATAGGTGAACTTGCTATTGCATTTAATGAGATGGCAAAAAGTTTAAAAGAAAAGGAAATGATAAAAGATGCTTTTAGAAGATATGTATCCAAACAGGTAGCGGAAGAAATATTTAAAAATCCTGAAAGGTATATTCAGAGTTTAAAAGGTGAGAGAAGAAAAGTTGCAGTTCTGTTCGCAGATATAAGAGGTTTTACTCCTCTTGCTGAGAGATTACCCCCTGAAAAAGTTGTAAGAATCCTGAACAATTATCTAACAAAGATGACAGAAGTGGTTTTTAAATATGAAGGGACTCTTGATAAATTTATAGGTGATTGTATAATGAGTGTTTTTGGTGCTCCAATTTCTCACGGAGATGATGCATTAAGAGCGGTTAAGGTTGCTTGGGAGATTCAGAAGTATCTTGCAACCCAGAATGATGGCAAAGAGGATATGGAAAAACTAAAAGTCGGAATAGGTATAAGTTATGGTGAAGCGGTTGTAGGGAATATAGGTTCAAAAGAAAGACTTGAATATACAGTTATAGGTGACTCTGTGAATCTTGCTTCAAGACTTGAATCTATTGCAAAAGGAGGGGAAATACTAATATCTTCAGAGGTTTATGGGAATGTGAAGGATAAGATTTTAGCTGAAAAATTGCCTCTAACCAAAATAAAAGGAAAAGCAAAAGAAGTTATAGTATACAGGTTAAAAAACATACTTTTCTAAACATGGGATTTGAAATAATTCAAAAAGATGGTAATGCAAGATATGGGGTTTTATATACCAAGTCAGGAAGCGTGGAGACTCCTCTATTTTTACCAGTTGCTTCCCATGCGACTGTGAAAACAATGCCTCCTGATGTTCTTAAAAGAATAAATATAAATGCGGTAATATCCAATACCTATCATCTGCATTTAAGACCCGGTGAGGATATAATAAAAAAAATGGGGGGGATTCATAAGTTTATGAATTTTGATGGTGTCATCTTTACAGACTCAGGTGGATTTCAAGTTTATTCCCTTTCTAATTTAAAAAAGATTACAGAGGAGGGCATAGAGTTTAAATCCCATATAGATGGTAGAAAGATATTTTTTACACCCGAAAGAGTGATAGAAATACAGAATGATATAGGGAGTGATGTTATGATGGTTTTGGATGAATGTCCACCCTATCCTGTTACATATGAGTATGCGAAGGAATCCCTTGTTCTAACCGTGGAATGGGCTGAAATGTCCAAGAGATTTTTTGATAGCAAATTTAAAGGCAAAAGAGTAAAACCTCTTTTGTTCGGAATAGGGCAGGGTAGTGTTTATATTGATTTGAGAAAAGAAGGTATTGAGAGATTAAAAAAATTTAATTTTGATGGATATGCAATAGGAGGACTTGCAGTTGGCGAACCAAAGGAATATAGGGAAAAAGTGGTGAGTGAAATTCTCCCTTTTTATCCTGAGAATAAACCACGATATCTAATGGGAGTTGGATATCCAGAGGATATATTTTTCTCTGTTAAAAATGGGGTGGATATATTTGACTGTGTCCTGCCTACAAGGAATGCGAGAACAGGACTGGTTTTTACATCCCGTGGTAAATTAAGGATAAAAAATGCAAAATATACTGACGATTCCCTACCTCTTGATCCGGAATGTGAATGTTATGTATGCACCCATTTTACAAGGGCTTACATAAGACATCTTTTTCAGGCAGAGGAATATCTTGGTTTATACCTTGCAACCTATCATTCCCTTTTCTTTTTTTCCAGATTAATGGAACAAATAAGAGAAGCAATAAGAGAAAAAAGACTTGAAAAATTTGAAAAGGAATTTCTCAGCAAATACAGTATTCAGGAATGAGTTATCCTGCCTATATTGAACTCTATCAATCAGGTGAACTTGAAAAAAGAGTTAATAATGCTCTTGAATATCTTAAAAAATGTGTTATATGTCCCAGAGGTTGCAAAGTAAACCGATGGGAAGATGAAAAAGGGGAATGTGGAATAGGTAGATTTGCTGTAATCTCCTCTTTTGGACCTCATTTTGGTGAAGAACCTCCCCTTGTGGGCAGATATGGTAGTGGAACAGTATTTTTTTCGGGCTGCAATCTTCATTGTGTATTCTGCCAGAATTATGAAATAAGCCAGCTTCTGGAAGGTACAAAGGTTGACCCTCTCACCCTTGCTGAGATTTTTCTTGAAGTTCAAAAAATCGGTTGCCACAATTTGAACCTTGTGAGCCCGACCCATGTTGTTCCACAAATCCTGGAATCTCTTTTAATTGCAATTCCTAAGGGTCTAAGGCTTCCAATAGTTTACAATACTGGTGGTTATGATTCCCTTTTAATCTTGAAATTACTGGATGGAATTGTTGATATATATATGCCCGATGCCAAATATTCTGATTCTGATAAGGGAAAAAAATATTCTGATATAGAGGCTTATTTTGAAAACTCAAAAAAAATTTTAAAAGAGATGCATAACCAACTTGGAGACCTTGTGATAAATAACGGATTTGCAATAAAAGGACTTTTAATAAGACATCTTGTTTTACCCTGGGGAATATCAGGTTCTTTTAAAATTCTTGATTTTATTGCAGAGGAAATATCTTTGAACTCCTATATAAATATAATGGACCAGTACAGACCCTGTTATAAAGCATATTCCTTCCCTGAACTTTCAAGGAGAATAACACACCGGGAATATCAGGAAGTTGTGGAATATGCTAAAAAATTGGGATTTAAAAGAGGAATCCCATTTGATTATAGCAGGAATACACGAGTTTTATGGTAATTTAATTCTTATTTAAAATCTTTTTGGAAAAAATAAAAATTGATCGGGGTTTAACTATCATCTAATTAAAATTTTACCTTTTATTTCTCTATAATTTTGGACTCTGTCAGAAACAAAAAGTAAGAATCTGTGTATGCCCTTTTCAAGTTTTATTTCCCTGAAAAGTTCAATCTTTCCTTCAGAAGGATAATAAAATACCGGTATAAATTTATCATCAATATAAAACTTTATGCTTTTCTTATCAATTCCACTTTCATTATCATAAATATAAAAATTTATATCAAAAGGGTTTTTTGAATAAATCAGAGTATCTCCATTAAAAACAGGTAGAATTGTATCAGTTGTAATCTCAAATATTCCGCCTTTGGTTAAGCTTATATATTCTTTACCTGCAAATTTGCCTTTTAAAGCCCAGTATTCTTTTTCCTTTAGGTCCTTTTTAATTTTAAACTCCTCAAATACAGAAAAATAGGGCATTATACTTATTTTATTTTTATAAGTTTTTATATAGAAGTAAAAGGGGAATGGACTTTTATATTTTATATAAAAGTCATTTATGTTCTTGGATTTTAAAACATTTTCTGAAAACAGGACATAATATTCTCTTTTTATCCTTTTATCGCTTTCAAAAATAAACTCTACTTTTCCTTCAAACCCTAATGGGGGTATCCATTTAAACTCTCTATAATACCCTGCCTCAAAGGACTCTATTTCAAAATTTTTGTCTTCTAATACTGCGTAAATTTTTTTTGTCTGATTATCAGTCCTGAAAACTATACCATCGAAGGAGTAAAAAACCGACGGAACTTTTACCTTTCTTAATATCTTTTTTGGTATTCTGTTGTTTATTCTAAAAATAAGGGAATCCTTATTACCCTTATAATCATCTGCAACAATCTTTATTTTCATATCTCTGTTTACATTTAAAGGCGTGTAAAGGAGATAAGTCCAGCTTCTTGAATAGGAATTTTCGTCTCTATAATAAAGATTTATAGCTTCTCTTTGAAGAGGAATTATTATACTATCCATTTTAATAGAAAATATAAGGCTGTCTTCTTTAAAAATTTTGATTGAATACGGGGCTATTGTGTTTTCCTCATCCTGTTTATCAAAGCATTTGACCCATATTAAAAATTCCCCCCTTGCATATACCTCTTCTGTGTTTCTGACTATTAATAAAGGAAAGTAAGAAGAGTTTATAATGCTTTTACTGAGTGGAATTAGAAGAACTTTTTCTATTAAAGGACTAATTGTGTCATTAACATCTATGAACTTTAAAGGATTTAATGCGATGTCCATCCCTCTCCTTATCTCGAAATGCAGGTGTGGAATTTTTGTCCCGGAATGTCCGGTATAACCAGCTATACTCTGCGGTTCAATTCTTATACCCTTTTCAAACCACATATCAACCTCGTTTGCTTTTTCTTTTTTTAATTTATCAAAAACAATTGAGTCAATAAGCTCATTAAACCTTTGAAGATGTGCAAGCACATAAATAAATCCATTTTTATCTCTTAAGTAAAGCACCTTTCCATAACCTGTAAAATTTACCTTGAGTCTTATAACTTCTGTTTCAAAAGGGAAATATAAAGGAACACCATCTTTTTTAGATGTTGAGAAATCAACCCCTAAATGATACCTTCCACTTCTGTTTTCTCCAAATGTTGAAGTGACCGGATTCTTAAACAAAGGTAAAAAAAGAATTAACAAAAAAAATAAATTTATCAATTTATTTTAAAAAGATGATTCTGGCTTTGTTTTTGTCCTTTTTTAAAACATAAATACCCCTTAAGGGTAAATCTATCCTTCTTCCCATAATATCAAAAATTTCGTATTCTTTTAAAATTCTGATTGAGTTTTGAAAAGTCATTATCTTTATGCTATTCTTTTTATTAAATTTTTTACTCTCTTTTACTTCAAGGGGGGTTAAATAAAAATCTATTCCTGTTACAACGCTATCAGGATAAACCTGAACAGGTTCCAAATAGCACTGAGCATTGTATCCTTCTTTTGAGGCACACACCGTATACATATCGATTCCAAGTCCATAAACAATATAATATCCTGTGCTATCCGTATGGACAATATTTTCCCCAAATCCGTTTAAACCTTCTGCATGAATATCCGCTTCTGCAAGTGGTGTTGAATCCTGTGATGAATATACATATCCTGATATCCATCCATAATCATCATTTGGTTGTCCTGGAGTTGCTGTAGAATCTATGTAAAAGTTCAAAAGCACAATATTGGTTTGATTCACAGGGTCCCATATTGTATCAAAGAAATTTGATGCTGAAAAATAGGGCAGAGGGGTTTTTGCTGTATTCCATGAAAAAGAGGAAGTATCAGAATAATAGAAGTTGTAAAGCTCATTATTCAGAGAATCCACAAGTTCGATTGAGTCTTCACTGTCATTAAATATTAAATTCCCGATTATCTCGTTTTCTCCAACAAACATAACACTATCTGTTGTATGAATATTAACAATTGCTGTATCCTGAGAAGATATAATTCTAATTCCGTATATGTCGTAGTTTTGTGTCAATACCCTGAGCTCAAGCCATTCAACAGTATCACCCGGGGATACCTGAATCTCGTTTATTACAACATCCGCAGGAACCTGACTGATCAACAATAAATAAAAGATTAAATTTACCATTTTATTTTCTCCAAAATTTTCTAAAATTATATTACAATTATAAAAACAAATTGAAATACAAGCAAAAAATACTTTATAATTCAGAAATAATTTCGCTCTTACTATTTCCCTCCTCTTACTACTTATAGCATTTGCTTTTTCCCATGCTGGGCCGTTGCACGGGTATTTTTTCGAGAAAATTATTTCCTTTATTGCAATCCTTATAAAAGGAACAGGGATACTCTTTGATTATTTCAAATTTCATAATTCCCTTAATTACTATTTTAAAAAAGGAAAGGTTTTAGCCTTATTAAATAACTATGTATCAGTAAAAAATCTTGCAGAAATTGTCTAAAAAGGGATGAATATGAGAAGATCAAAAGAGTGTTTGAAAATATACTTAAAAACACAGAAGAAGAACTAATTAAGGAAGAGATAAATTATGTAACTTTTGCAAAAAGACCCTGTATCCAGTTCTGTCTCTTGGTTTTTTCCTATATTCTTTGTTTTATTTTTATTTACTTTAAAATTTAATATTGCTTTTTCATGGCTTTTTGTATGGTTTGTGCTTGTGTTTTTAATTTATAACCCCTTTGAGAGTTTGAAAATACTGTCAGAGGAAGAGTTTGATTAAAAAAACATAGTTATTTATTCCCTTTGAAATAATTTTATCTTTTAAAGTAAAATAATACTATGAAAAAATTAATTTTTATTTTTACAGGAACTTTTCTTTATGCAAAAAGCTATCTTGTTGTGATTCAGAATCCTGTTCCTGAGGATATTCCTGTTATAACATCCCTTAGAGACTTTTCAATATCTTTTTTCTCTGATGAAGAGCTTATTGCAATGACCAGAGGTCTAAATTACAGGATCGTTGACGAGTATTCCCCTGATAATGTTTATTACCTTGTGAAAGCCAGATTCCTTGATAAAAAACCCGAGGGTGTCCTTATCCTTTTTGAAAAAAACAGTGAATACATCGTGAAAGGGGTGCCTTATAATCTTGATACTAAGTATTTCTTTGTGAAAAAATTGTCTTCTAAAAGAAGATTAAAGAAAAATTATGAAAGGACGGAAAATGGTTTGAATTTTATAAATCCTATAATCCAGGAAATTGTTTCAAAGGTAAAAAATGACAGTGTTTTAAACTTTGTTATCACTCTTCAAAATTTCATAACAAGAAATTCTTACACTCAGGGATGTATAAATGCAGTGAGCTGGGCAAAAAATTATATGGAAAATAATGGTCTTGACACTGTTTATCTTCATTATTATCAGAGTAATTACGCTCCTAATGTTGTTGGAATCAAATGGGGGCAGACAGATTCCTGTTATGTTATAACCGCACATATTGATGCAACCATAGGACAGCCCTGGTGGCCCGAGGATACGGCTCCCGGAGCTGATGATAATGGTTCGGGTTCTTCAGCTGTTATTGAAGCAGTGAGAGTTATGAAAGGGTATAATTTTCACTATTCAATATTTTATATCCTTTTCACAGGTGAGGAACAGGGACTTTTAGGTTCTGATGCCTGGTGTAATCAGCATGCAGGAGAGCCGATTCTCGGTGATATAAACCTTGATATGATAGGTTATGTAAACTTTGAACCCGAAAGTCTTGACCTTGTTTCTGATAATCCCTCAACATGGCTTATGGATAGCTTTGTGGTTTATACTCAGAATTATGTTCCAGGACTTCATACAAGGACAATTGTGAATTCAAATTTCTGGTATTCAGACCATTCAAGTTTCTGGGACATAGGAAAACCTGCAATTTTGGGGATAGAGGATATTGGTGTTCCAAACCCCTATTATCATTCAAAAGGTGATACTGTTGGTGGCGGGTTTAATAATATTGATTTCTGCTCCGATGTCATAAGAGCCTCTGTTGCAACCCTATCAGGACTTGCAAGGCCTTTTGTTTATGTTAAAGAATTTAATCCCGAACCCCTTTATAAATATTTTGTTTTAAAGAATGGAATTTTATACTTTAAAGGGAAAAAGACCGGTTTGATGCACGATATCACCGGTAAAAGAATTAAAAAATTCAAAATGAAGGAAAATGTGGATTTGAGTAAATTTAAAAAGGGAGTGTATTTCATAAATACAAAAGAGGCAAAATATAAAGTTTTAATTTTTTAATTTAATAATCCATTAGATTGAAAAGATATCTTTTTCTTGACTTTTTAAAAACGATTGCGCTTGTGAAATGATTCACGGACATACCCTTGATGCTTTTTTATCTCCTGTGCAAAAGTTATCGGATTTTTGGATTTTCTGGCAAAATACAAGAGGATTTACAGCACCATTTTTTCTCTTTGCATCAGGAATTGCCTTTACAATGTCAACTCTAAGAAGGAAAGAGTATTTTTATATTTCAAAAAGGTTTTTAAACAGGTTAAGAAAAGTAGTTTTTATCATAGTTCTTGGTTATGTTTTACATCTACCTTATTTTTCTTTGAGAAAAGTTTTTTTAAAAGCACACTCTCTGATTTGAATAGATTTTTTAATTTTGATATTCTTCAATGTATAGGAATCAGCATTTTATTATTACAAATTCTTTATTTTATTGTAAGGGATGAAAAAAAGATTTTTGAAAATTCTCGGATTTGTTTTTATAAATTTTTATTTTTTAAGTACTTATATATCGCGGGTTGATTTAAACTTGCCCCTTTTCTTTTTAAAATATTTTAAAAACTCCCTTTTCCCCTTAACTCCGTATTCCCTTTATCTTTTTGCAGGTTGTATTTCAGGTTATATTTTTCTGCTTTAAAAAAAGCAAGATATATTCATAAAATTTTGTTTAGGTGTTATTTTTATATTTTTAATATTCAAAGGTCTATCCTTAA
>FWPU01009294.1_pt1 | contig 15676 bp, 15 predicted proteins | sample 2228361 | NCBI WGS metagenome assembly FWPU01 (sample SAMEA103939777, study PRJEB20133) | metagenome
AAAGAAGTTTATTGGCTTTGCCAGCTTTTTTGGTTTTTGCCGGTGCTGGTTTTGTTTATTTAAGACAGCTTTTGCTTAACAAAGCCAAAATTGTTTTTTGGGCTTTTATTTTTATTTTTGCTTTAGAAAAAATTCTTTTTATTCATTTATATTTTGTGCATCAGAAAAGTTATGCGCCTTTTTTTCGAAACGAAAAATCCAAAGAGTTGGCTTTAAAGCTTCTGCGTTATGCAAAAGATTATGATCAGATAATTGTTACCAACACGCCTGATAATCCTTATATATATCTTTTCTTTTTTAAACCTTATGAACCTTCTTATGCTCAAGAGTTAACTAAAAATAAAAAGGGTGACGAGTGGGTTTTGGAGAAATTTAGTTTTACTAATAAATCTTGCCCAAGTGAAGAAATTAGTGCTTTTGCAATAAGACAAAAGACCTTAATTGTTGATGGCGGCGATTGTAAAGTTTTGGTTGATCCGCGTTTTAAACGGCTGGAGAAGATTAATTATTCAAATGGTTCAGCCGCTTACTCTATTATGGAGTTTCAGCCGGATTTAAATTCAAAATCAACTTATTTCAGTTAAGTTAAAGATTGAGTATATTCAATTACTTTTTTTCGTCTTTCTTCTAGTGTTAAATTTGATTTAATACCCGGTCCGCCAATGCAGCCACCTAAACAATTTAAGATATCTAGCAAGTTAATTTTTGGGTTTTTCTCAAATTCTTCAAGAGCAGAGAGATTATTTTGAACCCCTGAAACTACTTTAATTGCTTCTTTTGGTAATTGATGAGTTAAACCACTGCTGTGGGATAAACCTCCATCAATTGGATAAAGTCTGGTCAAACCGATAGCGGAAATATCAAACTTGTCATTACTTTTTTCTGGTTTTTGAATATCAAAATAGGTAAAAACTTCAGATAATTCAAGGTAGGTGAGTACTAATATATTTAGATGGGGATAGTCTTCTTTGGCTTCCATTTTTTTCATCACACAAGGTCCGATAAACACAGGTTGATGATTAGGATAGGCTTTTTTGACAATTTTGGCTGTGGCAATCATGGGTGAGTCAACTGAATTAGTTAGATATTTGGCATATTGCGGCATTGTTTTTTTGATCATGCGCACAATGGTTGGGCAAGGACTGGTAATAACTTTGGTTTTGGGATTTTCTTTTAATAATTTAAGTAATTCTTCATTAGTTTTTTGAGCACCGGCTGAAACTTCAACTACATAAGCAAATCCGAGTTTTCTAAGCATAGTGATAATATGAGGGTATTGATAAACAATAGGAAAGGAAGGAGCCAGCATCGCTACCAGTTTTTCTTTCTTTTTAATCAAATCAATAAGGGTTTGCGCTTCATTCATTTTTTTGATTAAGGCGGGTCAGTAACCAGGCAAGAATACCACCGGAAAAGGCAGTAATAAATTGTAAACCACCCATTGAATTAAGGAAAAGTTGAGGAATAATATGCGCTTTAAAATACAGATTGGCCACCAAAAAAAGCAAAACAAATTTGCTTATTGCCGCGATAAACACCCGTAACAGATAATTATTGCCAGTTAGCTGGTTAAAAATAGCTATTAATAGATAATTACTTAACCAGATAAAAGGTAAAAAGTAAAGCAGAAAAAAAGTCAGCGGTCCAAAAATAACACCACGCAAGAAAGCACCAACACTTGGTAAAATAACAACTAATAAGCGTGAGGTTTTAGCCAGTTTATTAGCGGACAAAAAGAGCAGACAATTCACAATTGTACCCGTTAGCCATTGCGGGCCGGCAATAATAAAAGGAGTAATAAAAGCAATTACAGGAATAATAATGTCTGATTTTACTTGGTCAACAATGCTGATGGTAATAATTTTGGTCATCTTAATAAATGTTAGCAGAGAAAAAACTTTGTGGCAATTATTTTAATTTCAGTTATCGAGATATATTGGATTTTCGTCTTAAAACCTATTGTGGTGATAAAGTGTTTTTCTCCATAATTTTCAAACAAAATAAATCTCAAAAAAGGCGGATTTGACGCGCTTGCCGCGGAGGCGGGCGCGGCAAGCGCCAACCCCGAGCGGCTTTCTAATTCGTACTGGCTGCGGGGCTTGGATTCGAACCAAGATAACAAGATCCAGAGTCTTGTGTCCTACCTTTAGACGACCCCGCAATTATTGATAAAAAAAGCTGGCTTTATTATATCAAGAGAAATGCTTTTTTCCCAAGTATTTTATGAATAGGGAAAACTTGCTATAATTGGCTGATTTGTGAATTAGCGCTGCTTTAGCATGATACAAAATCGAAACGTGAGCTTTCGTCAGTTGGGTTACCGGACACCTCGTTGGTTTAAAATTAGAGCCATAAACAAACTCTGGCGGTTGAAATCACATAAAACCAATGAATTTTTTAAAACAAAAGGTGTTTTTAAAAAAGAAAATTTAAGTAAAATAGAAACTCATGGATAAAAAAATCATCACTTTGATTATTGGGGTAACTATTGTTATTTTTGTTTTAGGTCTTTGGTTAGCAACGCGAAGAACTAATTCCACTGCGGAAATAAAAAATTCGCAAGTTTTAGTGGGTGAAGCCCGACATGCCACTGGTAGTGCTAACGCCAAAATAACTTTAGTGGAGGTAGCTGATTTTGAGTGTCCGGCTTGTGGCTTGGTTTATCCTTATGTTAAAAGCATTCTTGAGGATTACCAAGATCAAATCTATTATGTTTATCGTCATTTTCCCTTACCGCAGCATAAAACTGCTTTTACGGCGGCTGAAGCGGCTGAAGCGGCAGGAGAACAGGGAAAATTTTGGGAGATGTTTCATTTGCTTTATCAAAATCAAGCAGAGTGGACAGCCAGCAATCAACCAATTACCAAATTTACTGAATATGCTGATCAATTAGGTTTGGATACTGATTTATTTAAAAAAGCCCTTGAAGAGCATAAGTTTAAAAAAATTATTCAGGCTGATTTTGACCAAATGATTAATTTAGGAATTGAGGCTACTCCCACTTTTTATATTAATGGCGTTAAATATCAAGGTGATTTTCGCGATTTAAAAGTTTTTTTGCAAAAACAATTAGAAACTAAATGAGAATAGAGGTTAAAAAATTACCGCCGGTTTTTTTGGAAAGATTAACTTCTATTTTTCCTGCTAAAAGCTACCATCAATTAGTTAATAGTTTTGCTTTTAAAAAACCGGTGAGTTTTCGGGTTAATACGGCTAAAATTGATATTAACTATGCTAAAGAAGAACTGGCTAAATATCATATTAAAGTTTTTCCTGTAACTTGGTATAGCGGTGCTTATTTTACCTATGATTCTCTTTATAAACTGCAGAAGCTGCCGCTTTATCAAAAAGGTGAAATTTATATTCAGCGATTAAGCAGTATGCTGCCGGCTCTTGTTTTATCACCCAAAAAAAATGATCAGGTTTTGGATATGACAGCGGCTCCAGGCAGTAAAACTTTACAAATGTCTAATTTAATGGAAAATCAGGGTTTGATTACGGCAGTTGATAATCAGGAGATACGTGTTAATAAACTTCTTTATAATATCCAAAAACAAAACGCTTTAAATGTAAAAGTTAGGTTGCTTGATGCCACCACTTTATGGCGGGAATATCCAGATTATTTTGATAAAATTCTTTTAGATGCGCCTTGCAGTAGTGAAGCAAGATTCAATGTTTATCAAGTTAAAACCTATCAGCATTGGTCAGAGAGTTTTGTAAAAAAAATGAGTAATTTGCAAAAAAAATTACTGGCTTCAGCTTTAATTTCTTTAAAAGTGGGTGGTGAGTTAGTTTACTCAACCTGTACTTTTGCACCGGAGGAAAACGAGGAAGTAATTGATTGGGCAATTCAGATGGTGGGTGATCGGATTGAAATTGTTGAACCAAAATTAAAAGTTTCCAATATCGGGCCGCCAGTCTTTGCTTGGCATGGTAAACATTTTGCCCGCAAAGTTGGCTTAGCCAAAAGAATTTTACCAACCAAACAAATGGAAGGTTTTTTTCTGGCAAAAATTAGAAAAATTAAAAAAATTGTGGTATAAAAAAGTCTATGGCTCTGCTTTATTCCTTAAAATTACCAATTGGTTGGCAAGCGCCTGATTTTGCCTTACCGGATACCAAAGGTCAGCTTTATCAATTAGCCAAACAAAAACTCAAAACCGGTATTTTGGTTATTTTTACTTGTAATCATTGTCCTTACGCTAAAGCCGCCTGGCCGATTTTAATTGGGCTTTATCATCAATATCAAAAAAAAGGAATTGATTTTGTGGCCATTAATCCAAACGATGCGCAAACTTATCCAGAAGACAGTTTGAAAATGATGAAAAAGAAAGTAATTGACTGGCAGATTCCTTTTCCTTATTTGCGGGATGAAAGTCAACAAGTGGCTAAAGCTTATCAAGCACAATGTACGCCTGATTTATACCTTTTTGATCAAGAGAAAAAACTTTTCTACCACGGACGCATTAATGATAATTGGCAGGATATCAGCAAAGTAAAAAGACATGATTTAGCCGAAGCTTTACATCGTTTATATTCAGGTGATAAACCGCCAGTTGAACAGTTTCCTTCAATGGGTTGTTCGATTAAATGGAAATAAAATTAATTAATCTTCTTTTAACTGGCGGATAAAAAGTTTTTAAATTTATGGCTAGTCCAATTATTTTTGATGTTGAAACACAACGAGTTTTTCAGGAAGTTAATGGCCAAGTGGATAAATTAGGCGTTTCGGTAGTTGGAGTTTATCACTATCAAGATAATTCTTATCAAGCTTATTTTGAAAAAGATTTGCCCGAATTATTTGGAGTTTTTGAAAAAGCCTCTGTTTTAATTGGTTTTAATATCAAAAAATTTGATCTTGAAGTGCTTAAACCTTATTATTTGGGAGATTTTAATCAATTTTGTGTACTTGATCTTTTGGAAGATATTCAGCTGGCTTTGGGTAAAAGGATTGCCCTTGATGATTTAGTCAAAGGTACTTTAGGCAAAAGAAAACAAGGTCATGGTTTTCTGGCGATTAATTATTTTCGGGAGGGTAAGCTCGATCAGTTAAAAGAATACTGTTTATCTGATGTTAAGTTAACCAAAGAACTTTATGAGTTTGGTAAAACCTATGGTCAGGTTTATTATCTTGGTCCTCATGGTAAAATTCCGATCAAAGTAAAGTGGCAAAGTCCGAATGTTAACCATGATGTTAATTTAACTTTGCCGTTATGAGAAAAAAAACGCTAGAAATTAAAAATTTGCGGGTAAGGGTGGCAGATAAGGAAATCCTAAAAGGCATAAATCTAAAAATTAATCAGGGAGAAATTCATGCGGTAATGGGACCTAATGGTTCCGGTAAATCAACTTTGGCTTATGCTTTAATGGGTCATCCTTCTTATCAAATTCCCAACTTAACAGATATTGTTCGGGAAAAGAAAGCTTTGGTTATGCTTGGTAAAGAAAACTTGTTGGAGCTTTCGCCAGATGAGCGGGCAAAAAGAGGTTTATTTTTAGCTTTTCAAACTCCGTTGGCTATTGCAGGAGTTAATGTGACTAGCTTTTTGCGGCTGGCTTATCAGTCGGTTAAAAAAACAAAAATTTCACCATTGCTTTTTTATAAAAAATTAGAAAAAAAAGCAGCTGAGTTAAAAATAGAGAAAAATTTACTAAAAAGATCGCTTAACGATGGTTTTTCTGGTGGTGAGAAGAAAAAACTGGAAATGTTGCAGATTTTGGTTTTGGAACCAGATTTTTTGATTATTGATGAAATAGATACAGGTCTTGATATTGACGCTTTAAAAATCGTGGCTTTAACCCTTCAGCGGTTATCCTTAAAAACTAAATCACCGGGAATGTTGATTATTACTCACTATCAGCGGATTTTCCGCTATTTAAAACCTCATTATGTGCATGTTTTAAAAAATGGATTGCTGGTTGCTTCAGGCGGTTTGGCACTTTTAACTAAAATTGAAAAAGAAGGTTATGCTAAATTCTGATTATCGTTATGGTTTTAAAGAACCGGAAAAATATGTTTACAAGTCACCCAAAGGGCTTTCTTTTAATGTAGTGGAGGAAATTTCTCGACAAAAAAGAGAACCAAATTGGATGCGACAAATAAGGCTTAAGGCTTTGGCCACTTTTACAGCTAAACCTTTACCCAACTGGGGTGGCAACTTAAAGGATTTAGATTTTAACGATATTTATTACTACATCAAACCTACTGAAAAAAAAGCTAAGAAATGGGAAGAGTTGCCAATTGAGATCAGAAGGACTTATGATCGACTGGGTATTCCTGAAGCGGAAAAACAACTCTTAATTGGTGGTGTGAACGCTCAATACGAAAGCGAGATTGTTTACAAAAGTATTCAGGAAAATTTGGTGCGCAAGGGTGTTATTTTTTTAGATATGGATTCAGCGGTAAAAGAATATCCAGATTTGGTAAAAAAGTATTTTGGTACAGTGGTGCCTTATACGGATAATAAATTTGCTGCTTTAAATACAGCGGTTTGGTCGGGCGGTTCATTTATTTATGTACCTTGCGGTATTTCCGTTGATTTACCTTTACAAGCCTATTTTCGGATTAACGCGGCTAATATCGGCCAATTTGAAAGAACTTTAATTATTGCTGAGGAGGGAAGTTTTGTTCATTATGTTGAAGGATGTACGGCGCCTATTTATTCAACTGATTCGCTTCATGCGGCAGTTGTTGAGATTATTGTTAAAAAAAGAGCAAGGGTTCGCTACACTACTGTTCAGAATTGGTCGAATAATGTTTATAACTTAGTCACCAAAAGAATGAAAGTTGGAAAGGAAGGTATTGGTGAATGGATTGATTGTAATTTAGGTTCTAAATTAACAATGAAATATCCGAGTATTTATCTTGAAGGTGAAGGAGCCAAAGGCGAAATTCTTTCCATTGCTTATGCGGGAGCCGGTCAGCATCAAGATGCTGGCGGTAAAGTGTTGCATTTTGCTGATAATACTTCTTCTCGGATTACTTCCAAATCAATTTCTGGTCAAGGCGGTAGAACTTCTTACCGCGGTTTAGTTTATGTGGCTAAAGGTTTAAAAAACGTGAGAAATAAAGTGGTTTGTGACGCCCTAATTCTAGATGAGCAATCTCGTTCTGACACTTATCCAAAAATGGATATTAATCAGTCACCAGTTGAAATTGAACATGAGGCTACCGTGACCAAAATTGGTGAGGAACAGCTGTTTTACCTTGAGAGCCGTGGTTTAAATACTGCTGAAGCTGAAGCGATGATTGTTAATGGTTTTATTGAGCCAATTGTTAAAGAATTACCGCTTGAGTATGCGGTTGAGATGAATCGCTTGATTCAACTACAAATGGAAGGATCAGTTGGTTAAATTTATGAATTATACCTTTATTTTGAAAAAGAAAAACGAAAAGAAAATTTTTCTTATTGATAAACCGGGTAATTATCAAATTAAATTAACCGCCCCAGGTGCACAGGTTGATATAATAGGTTTTTTCGTTGGTAGAAATAAGGATCGTTTTTTAGTCAACACCCAGCAGATCCATCTGGCGCCTAATACGCACAGTAACCTGCTTTTTAAAAGTGTACTTTTTGATCAAAGTGTTTTTCACTACCAAGGTTTGATTAAAATTAACAAAGAAGCCCAAATGGCTGATGCTTATCAGCGAAATGAAAATCTCTTAGTTAGTGATCAGGCAAAAGTAAAAAGTCAACCTGAATTGGAAATTTTAGCCAACAATGTCCGGTGTACCCACGGGGTAACTGTTGGTAGAGTTAATCAGGAGGAAATTTTTTATTTAAACAGCCGGGGGATTAATTTAAAACAAGCCCAAAGAATGTTAATTGAAGGTTTTTTAAGAAGTTTGGTTGATAAAGTTGGGCAAAAAAGTGTTAAAATGTTTCTTTTGACCAAAATTAAAAATAAACTTTATGTTTGACGTAAAATCAATTAGACAGCAATTTCCTCTTTTGGTTAAAAATCCCTCGCTTTGCTATCTTGATTCAACCGCTACTTCTCTTAAACCAAGTTCAGTCTTGGCGGCTATCAATCAGTATTATCAGGAATATAGCGCTAATGTTTTTCGGGGTCTTTACTCACTTTCGGAAAAAGCCACTAAGCAGTTTGAGGAAGTTAGGGAAAAAGTAGCTCGATTTATCAATGCTTTTTCTGCCAAAGAGATTATTTTTGTTCGCAATACAACTGAAGCCATTAATTTAGTCGTTTATAGTTGGGGCCGAATAAACATCAACCAAGGTGATGAAATTATAACCACGATAATGGAGCATCATGCAAATTTTGTCCCCTGGCAACAGCTGGTTTTTGAGAATCAAGCCATTCTTAAAATCATTGAGATTGATCAAAACGGTTTTTTGAAAAAAGAAGCTTTACTGGCCAGTATTACAAAAAAAACCAAGATGGTAGCTTTAACCCATGCCTCAAATGTTTTAGGCGTGATTAATCCAGTTAAACAGCTGATTCAAGAGATTAAAAGAATTAACCCTTATTGTTTGGTTTTAATTGACGGTGCTCAAGCCGTACCTCATTTTTCGGTTGATGTGCAAAATTTAGGTTGTGATTTTTATTGTTTTTCCGGCCATAAAATGCTAGGACCAACAGGAATAGGTGTTTTATGGGGAAAGAAAGAATTATTAGAAGCGATGGTGCCTTTTAATTTTGGGGGAGAAATGATTGATGAAGTTACTCTGCAACAAACCACCTTTAAACCACCTCCTTTTCGGTTTGAGGCAGGTACGCCCCATATTGCTGGTGTGATTGGTTTGGGTGCGGCTATTGATTTTCTTAATGCAATTGGTTTTTCGCAAATTAGAAAACATGAGGAAAAGATTACAGATTATGCCTTAAACCAGTTAGGTCAGTTGAAAAATTTTACTCTTTATGGACCAAAATCAGGGCAAAACAGACTTGGGTTGTTAACTTTTAGTATTAAAGGTGTTCATCCCCATGATGTGGCGCAAATTCTTAATAGTGAAAATATCTGTATTCGTTCCGGTCACCATTGTGCCATGCCGCTTCACGGATTTTTGGGAGTGAAAGCCACCAGTCGGGTGAGTTTTTATCTTTATAACACTTTAGAAGAAGTTGATAAACTGATTAAGGGGTTGAGGAAAATTTATCAAATTTTTAAATTAAATGACTGATCTGTTCTATAAAGAATTAATTCTTGATCATTATCGTTATCCGCGTAACTTTGGTCAATTAAAAAATCCTTCGGTTGTTTTTCAAAAAAACAACCCTTTTTGCGGCGATCAGTTAAGAATTGAACTGATTATTACAAAAGATAAAGTGGAAAAAATAAAATTTTCCGGTGAGGGTTGTGCGATTTCCATTGCTTCGGCTTCTTTATTAACCGAGAAAGTCAAAGAACAAAAGCTAGCTGATTTGGAAAAGTTAACGGCAGAGGATATTTTAAAACTACTAAATATCAATCTAACGCCAACTAGACTGAAATGCGCTTTATTGTCTCTTGAGGTATTGCAGAAAGCGATTAATCTTTATAAAATAAAGTCTGTATGAAGTATCAAATTAAAATTGATCGAAATCTTTGCATTGGCGCTGCTACTTGTGTAGCGATTGCTCCCAAAGCTTTTAATCTGGATAATGAAGCTAAGGCAATTTTACTGCCTACAGCTGAGGAGGAGTCGGATCAGACAATTCTTGAGGCGGCTAAATCTTGTCCGGTGGCAGCCATAATTCTTTATGATGAAACAGGCAAGCAAGTTTATCCATGAAAAAAACACTAACAGTTAAAATTGGCGGCGAAGCAGGTTTTGGCATAATGACAACAGGTTTGATGCTTTCCCGATTAGCCAACAGACACGGTTTTTTTGTTTTTGATTATGTTGAATATCCGTCTCTTATCAGAGGTGGTCATAATGTTTATGAGGTTCGTTTTGGGCAAGAGGAGATTTTTTCTCAAGAAAAAGGTGTTGATTTGTTGGTTTGTCTTAACCAAGAGACTTTAAGTTTACATCAAAGCGAACTTAAAGAGGAAGCGGCTGTTTTATTTGATGATAGTTTGGTTAAAGCCAATATCAATTTTAATAACAAAAAAATCAGTTTAATTCCAATTCCTTTTACTCAACTGATTAAACAAGCTGGTGTTTCCGTTTTAATGCAGAACAACATAGCTTTAGGAGCAGTTAGTGCCATTTTGGGTTTTGATCTTAAAGTATTGTTTGAACTAATTAAAGAAGTTTTTCTGGATAAAGGTGAACAAATTATTACCGATAATCAAAAAGCAGCTCAAATTGGTTTTGATTATGTTCTAAATCGATTTTCTCAAGTTCTACCTACTAAATTAGAAACTAATAAAGTTAAGGGAAATAAATTAGTGGTTACAGGCAATGATGCTGTTTCGCTAGCGGCCATTGCAGCTGGTTGTGGTTTTTACGCAGCTTATCCGATGACACCTTCCTCAAGTGTTCTTCACACTTTAGCTGCTTTAGCTTCTCAATCAGGTATGGTGGTTAAACACGCTGAAGATGAAATAGCTGCCATCAACATGGCTATCGGTGCTTCTTTTGCCGGTGTTAGGGCAATGTGTGGTACTTCGGGTGGCGGTTTTTCCTTAATGACTGAAGGTCTAGGTTTGGCGGGAATAACAGAAACGCCTCTTGTTATTCTTGAAGCACAGCGTCCGGGGCCAGCCACTGGTATGCCTACTTGGACCGCTCAAGCTGATCTTCAGTTTTTGATTCATGCCTCACAAGATGAGTTTCCGCGCATTATTCTGGCTCCGGGTGATCCTAGCGAGGCTTTTTATCTGACTTTTGAAGCTTTTAATTTAGCTGATATTTACCAAACGCCAGTTTTTATTCTTTCTGACAAATACCTTTCTGAGAGTCATAAATCAGTAGAGGAGTTTGATTGGCAAAAACTACAGATTAAACGGGGTAAGATTATAACAGACACTAATTCTAATTTAATCGCTTCTTATCAACGTTATCAATTGACTGAAGATGGTGTTTCCCCCTTTTTAATACCAGGTCTGACTAAAGCAACTTTTTTGGCTAATTCTTATGAACATGATGAATCCGGTTTTGCCACAGAAGAAGCCAGTGTCCGAACGAGACAAGTTAATAAAAGAAATCAAAAACTAAAAACTTACCAGAAAAATTTGCCTTTACCTAAAATTTATGGTGAAAAACAAGCAGATTTAACTTTAATTGGTTGGGGTTCAACCAAAGGGCCAGTTTTGCAAGCTTTACACGATTGTCAATTTTCTTTCAAGGGTAGTCGGATGAATTTTTTACATCTTAATCAAGTTTGGCCTCTTAATATTGATTTTTTAACTGAATTTTTCAAAACAACGCAAAGAAGAATTATGATTGAAGGTAACTCAACTGGTCAAATGGCTAATCTTTTGCGTGAACACACCGGTTTTCTTATGGATGATTATCTTTTAAAATATGATGGACGACCTTTTTATCCTGAAGAAATTCTTGCTAAATTAGACCAAATTCTATGAATTTAATTGATTACCAAACTAAACATTTTCCGACTTGGTGTCCGGGGTGTGGTGATTTTGGTATTTGGGGTGCGCTTAAAGCTTCTTTTGTTAGAATGAACTGGCAACCGCATGAGTTTGTGATTGTCTTTGGTATTGGTTGTTCGGGTAATATGGCTGATTTCCTTAAATGTTGCGGATTTCACAGTCTTCACGGTCGGGCTATTCCCAATGCCGTTGGTATTAAAACCGCCAATCATAAACTGCCAGTGATTTGTGTGGTGGGCGATGGTGATTGTTATGGTGAGGGCGGTAATCATTTGATTCATGCTGCTCGGGGTAATCATGATTTAACGGTGGTGGTTCATGATAATCGGGTTTATGGTTTAACTACTGGTCAGGTGGCGCCAACTGCCAGTACTGGTTTTAAATCAAAATCAACACCTGCCGGTATTATTGAAAAACCTTTTAATCCGCTGGCTTTAGCTATCAGTCAAGGAGCAACTTTGGTAGCGCAAGGTTTTGCTGGTGACATTCCTCATTTAACTGATTTGCTGGTTAAAGCTTATCAGCATCGGGGTTTTGCTTTGGTTAATGTTTTACAGCCTTGTGTTACTTTTAATAAAGTAAATACTTATCTTTACTATCGCCAAAATACTTATAAACTTGACGATTCTTACGATCCCACAAATAAAATTGAAGCTTTAAAAAAAGCAGTTGATAACGAAAAAATACCGCTTGGAATTATTTATCAGGAAAATAGACCTACCTATCAAGCTAGTCTATCTCAATTAAGTGAAAAGTCGCTGGTTGAACAAGGTGTTCAATTAAAAGATATAAGCGTTTTTTATCCGGATTTTAGATAAAACTTGATATTTAGCAGTTAAAATGTTAGACTGCTAATTTACCAACGGAGTAATTATGTCAATTTTACTTTCACCATCGTCTAAAGAAAAAATAGTGCCTTTAGTTCCTTTAAGAGACAGTGTGGTTTTTCCCTCAACTGAAGCGATTTTAACTTTTGGTCGAGTTAAATCGTTAAACGCTATGGAAACTGCTTTTTCGCAAGATAAGATGGTCGTAATTGTTATGCAGAAAAACCCAACGATTAGTGATCCTAAACCCACTGATCTTTATCAGGTGGGTACTTTATGTCAGATTGATCGAATGCTTAAGACTGAAAGTGAAATTAACGCTTTAGTTAAAGGAATAAGTCGGGTAAAAATTGTTTCTTTTGTTGAGAGTGATCTTTTTTTAAGCGTCAAAGTTATTCCTTTGCCTGATGAGATAGTTACCGGTGACGAGATTACGGCTTTGGTTAATCATATCACCAATCAACTACGTTACGCGGTTAATTTAGGTAAAAGCATTGATTTTCTTTCTTTTATGAACATCATGTCCAAAACTGATCCAGTGACTCTTTCCAATCAGGTGGCAGCAGTGTTGGAGATAAAGCCAGCGGAAAAACAAAAATTGTTGGAAATAACTAATGTGAAAAAAAGATTAGAAGAAGTTGGTTCTTTAATTACCAAAGAAACCAAGGTTTTGGAATTAGAAAGAACAATTGCTTCAAAAACCCAAGAGCAATTTAATAAAGCCATGCGGGAAACAGTGCTTAAGGAAAGATTAAAAACCATTGAGAAAGAATTAGGTGAAGAGAGCCCAGAAAATAAAGAAATGAAGGAGATTTTAGAAAAAATTAAAAAAGCAAAAATGCCGCCTGAAGTTGAGGAAAAAGCCAAAAAAGAATTGAAAAAACTTTCCCAAATGTCTTCTTATAATCCCGAAGCTTCCTATGTGCGTAATTACTTAGACTGGTTGGTTGAGTTGCCTTGGAGTATTAAAAGTCCTAACAATGTTGATATCAATCAAGCAGAAAAAATTTTAAATGAAGATCATTTTGGTCTTAAGAAAGTAAAAGAAAGAATTTTAGAGTATCTAGCCGTTATGAAATTAAAAAGCGAACAGGCAAAGTTAACCACTAAGAAAAAAGAGAAAAAAAAAGAGAAAAAAAGCGCTCATGTACCTACCATTCTTTGTTTTGTGGGACCACCGGGAGTAGGCAAAACCTCAATTGGTCGATCAATTGCTCGAGCTTTGGGTAGAAAGTTTGTTAAAATGTCGCTTGGAGGAATCCGGGATGAAGCAGAAATCAGAGGTCACCGCCGAACTTATGTTGGTGCCCTGCCGGGTCGCATTATTCAGGGTATTAAGCAAGCTGGCACCAAAAACCCTGTTTTCATGCTTGATGAAATTGATAAGGTGGGAAGTGATTTTCGAGGTGATCCGTCAAGCGCTTTGCTTGAGGCATTGGATCCAGAACAGAATTATGCTTTCTCTGATCATTATCTTGATGTGCCTTTTGATCTTTCTGATGTGATGTTTATTACCACTTGTAATGTTTTAGATACTATTCCACCGGCTTTACGTGATCGGTTAGAGATTATTCATTTTCCTGGTTATACTGAAGATGAAAAATTTCGTATTGCTAAAGATTTCTTAATTAAAAAACAGCTTGAGGCTCATGGTTTGATCAACTTTAAAGTAAAAATTGCTGATGAGGCCTTAAAAACAATTATCAGGCGTTATACGCGTGAATCTGGTGTAAGAAATTTAGAAAGAGAAATTGCCAGAATTAGCCGTAAAGTTGCCCGCAACATTGCGCAAAAAAAACAAAAAAGCAAGGAAATCACCATTAAAGTGGCTGATTTACCAAAGTATCTTGGTCCTTACCGCTTTACTTCTTATTTAGCTGAGAAAAAAGATGAAATTGGGATGGCCACTGGTCTGGCTTGGACGGAGGCAGGCGGGGAAATTCTTTTTATTGAGGTAGCTTTAATGCCTGGTCGGGGTAATTTACTTTTAACTGGTCAGTTGGGAAATGTAATGAAAGAATCCTGTCAGGCGGCTATGAGTTATATCCGGGCCAGAGCAATTCATTTTGGTTTGGGTGAGAAGTTCTATCAAAAAGTTGATGTGCATGTTCATGTGCCAGAAGGAGCGGTTCCCAAAGACGGGCCATCTGCGGGTATTGCCATTACCACTGCTTTAGCTTCTGCTTTCATGAGAATTCCCGTTAAAAAAGAGGTAGGTATGACCGGTGAGATTACTTTGCGCGGTCGGGTTTTGGAAATTGGCGGAGTGAAAGAAAAAGTAATTGCTGCTCATCGGGCCAACCTTAAGACAGTAATTTTACCTAAAAATAACAAAAAAGATTTAGAAGATATCCCCAAAAACATTCTTAAAGATCTGAAATTTGTTTTTGTTGATCACATGGATCAGGTGCTTAAAGAAGCTTTAGTGAAAATGCCAGTTATTAAGAAAGCCAAAGACAAAGCAAAAAATTCGGACTAAATCCTCTTTTTTATTGACTAGTAAAATACTCGTAAGTTATTTTGGAGATTTCCGCAATGATTTTTTTAGCCTGTTCTTCATCAGGATTATCAGCCACAAATACACCAAGATAATAAGGTTGGTTTGGTAAGTCAATAATGCCCACATCATGGGTGTTTCTTATTTCATTACCGATTTTATGATAAACTTTAATCTCTTTGGGTAATAAAAGCGGTATCCTATCTTCAAAATCGCTATCATCCATAAAATCAAACATTTCGGTAGTGAGAGCCGGATTGGTAATTTTTCCTTCATACATTAACCTTAAGAGTTTTTCTTGATCAGCATTGGAGGTTTTGTTTTTGGCTATATCAGTTTGGGTAAGACCCCATTTTTCAATAATTTCTTGAATTTTGGCAAGACCAATTACTTGGTTACTTAAAATATAAGCAGCTGTGTTGTCTGATTTTTCCATCATTAAACGAGCCAAAGTTTTAAGAGAATAAACCGTGCCTGGTGGATCGTAACGGATACTACCAGTTCCGTCTTGAATATCGCGGGCTTGCAGGGTAATATCTTGATCAAGGTCGATTTTACCTTGTCCCGCCAGATAGTAAAGGACAGCTAAAATAGGAATTTTATTAACTGAAGCGGCGGTGAAAATAGTATTTTCGTTAATACCGATTTTTTCGTTGTTTTTAAAATCACTAATATAAACTGAATAAGTGCCAGTTTGCTTTTCAAATAATAAGCGAATTTGAGAAAGCAATTCATTCTTGTTTTCCACAGTTTTTTTTCCTTTTTTTTTTTCTACTGACAAAGGCGAGATTAGATTATTATCTTTTTTATTTTTAAGCAGATTACTAATGAGAAAGAAAAACATTAAGGTAA
>FWPU01009295.1_pt1 | contig 15675 bp, 11 predicted proteins | sample 2228361 | NCBI WGS metagenome assembly FWPU01 (sample SAMEA103939777, study PRJEB20133) | metagenome
TTTAAATATTATTATTATTTACAAATTGTTTTTAAATTTTTTCATAATGATTTCTGTACCTTATGAACTACCACCTGTTTTTATTACTTCTTTAATTTCCAATTTGATTCTCATTCATCTTGTCTATAATCGCTGGATTTCATTTTTATATATTATTATTTTATTAATTCTAATGTTATATAATGCTCTGGTATATAAATCTATAACACTTAATGCTTCGTATTTTTCTGATAAAATAAATTTTTTTTATGATTTTGCTTTTTCTTCTATTTTGATCTGGGTATTGTTGGAAGTTTATGAACATTTTCGAGAAGAACTTGAGTGGAAATTATTGAAGAATAAGCAACAGCAGGAAAAAGACATTGCTCTGGCAGCTGAACTACAGTTGCAAATGAATCCGGTTATAAAGAAAATGAAAAATTATTTTTTAGATTATAAAATCATACCTTATGACAAAGTAAGTGGAGATATTGTAGAAATCATTGAATCCGAAGATGGTTTCTGGATAGTCTTAGGTGATGTTACAGGACATGGTTTACATTCTGGTATGCTTGCTATGGCAATTCATAGTTTATTTAATTATCTTGTAAAAGAAAAAGAATTAGAAGATATTTATGAAATTTTTATTCAATTAAATAATCACTTTTATAATACAATTTCAAAATTGAATATAAAAAATTATTCAGATTTAAAAGTTATAAAAGTTGATGATTCTGGAATCATTGAAGTAGCAGGTAGCCTGTCAAATATGTTTTATTACAATTATAAAAAAAATCGATTATCCAGGTTTAAAAAAGAGTGGGTGTTTTTATTGGGATTAAAAATATGTAATGATAAAAATCAAATACCGTACTATCGCTTTCACTTAAGCGAAAAAGATAGTTTAATTCTCTGTACAGATGGAGCTATAGAAACACTTTTTAATTCATCAAATCAAGTTTCAATTTGTCAGACAGTAAAAGAATTAAAAAAAAATTTATCAATTATTGAATCTAGTTTAGATAATTTTTTTAATTTTTTTTATAAAAAGAATAGAAATATAAAAGTTGTAGATGATATAACTTTAATGGTCATTCAGTATTTACCGCGAATATAATCATTTCTTGACATTTGAAATATTTAAAAAAATTTAATATAAAAACTACATCAGGAGTAATACTATGAGAGAATTTCGCATTGAAAAAGATACTATGGGCGAAGTGAAAGTTCCTGCCAGTAAATACTGGGGCGCACAAACCCAGAGATCTCTGGAAAATTTTAGAATAGGAAACGATCATTTCCCACGCGAATTTATATGGGCTTTTGGAATTTTGAAAAAAGCCTGTGCTTTAACAAACAAAGAACTGGGAATTCTGGAAGCTAAAATCGCAGATTTAATTTCACAGGCTGTTGATGAAGTGATTTCTGGAAAGCTGGATGAACACTTTCCTTTAGTAATCTGGCAGACGGGAAGTGGAACCCAATTTAATATGAATGTAAATGAAGTTATATCCAATCGTGCAATTGAAATAGCCGGTGGTGAACTGGGGTCTAAAAAACCGGTGCACCCTAATGATCATGTAAATATGTCTCAGAGTTCCAACGATACTTTTCCTGCAGCTATGCATATTGCTGTAGCTAAACAGGTTGTAGAGCATCTTATACCGAACATTAAAATTTTGCGAAATACCTTATATAAGAAATCTGAAGAATTCAGAAATATTATTAAAATTGGAAGAACTCATTTAATGGATGCTACTCCTTTAACTCTAGGGCAGGAATTTTCAGGTTATGTAGCTATGCTTGATTATGCAATAGAAAGACTTCAGGATTCTCTTAAAGGTGTTTATAAATTAGCACTTGGGGGAACAGCTGTAGGGACTGGAATTAATTCTCATCCAGAATTTGCTGTTCGCGTTGCTAATCAAATAGCTAAATTAACGGGACTTCCTTTTGAAACAGCCCCTAATAAATTCGAAGCTTTAACATCTCATGGGGCTTTACTGAATTTACATGGAGTTTTAAAAACATTAGCAGCAGATCTAATGAAAATAGCTAATGATATTCGATGGATGGCCAGTGGTCCGCGTTCTGGACTTGCAGAAATCAAAATACCTGAAAATGAGCCTGGAAGTTCTATAATGCCTGGCAAGGTAAATCCAACCCAGAGTGAAGCAATGACGATGGTATGCTGTCAGGTAATGGGAAATGATGTTGCAATTAACTTTGGCGGAGCGGGGGGTAATTTTGAACTTAATGTTTATAAACCGATGATCATTCATAATGTATTACATTCTATTCGTATTTTAGGGGATGCCTGTTTGAATTTCAATGATAAATGTGCAGTCGGAATTGAGCCATGGTATGAAAATATTACAAAACATTTAAATAATTCTTTAATGCTGGTTACTGCTTTAAATCCCTATATAGGTTATGATAATGCAGCAAAAATAGCCAAACATGCGTATAAAACCGGAACATCTTTAAAAGAAGCTGCTATGGAATTAGGAATTCTAACTTCTGAACAATTTGATGAGTATGTAAAACCTGAAGAGATGGTTTTCCCTAATTTAGAAAAAAAATAAAATTATTTCGCAGTAAAACTGCGGATATTTTTTATTTAACCAAAAAAATTTGAAAAAATTTGTACATTAATGAGAGAAAAATATCAAAATTTGGTTTTTGCACTTTTGCAGATAATCTAAACGAATATTAAAAAAAATTATAATATATCTTATATTCATCCTGATTATGTGATATTCTGCTATCTTTTACAGGGTTTGGATAAGTAAATCAACTTCTAAACAAGATTACGATGTATTATAGGATTGACGTTAATTAAAAGAAAAAAATTTAATAAAATATGAGAAAATATTTAACTCTTGAGAATTTGGTTCGCATTGGATTTTATTTCTATATTTTTTTTGGTTTTTTTGCAGCTTTTATTTATCTTTTAGTATGGTTCGCTAGCAGCTTCTCATCACTAACATTAAATCAATATATCGTCGATTATTCAGCAGGATTCATTCGGAGAGGATTACTGGGAACTCTCATTAGTTTTTTATCTTTATTAACACATATACACGAAAGAATTTTTATTATATTTTTCTTAATCTTTGCTTATGCAGTCTTTCTTTATTATACAATAAAAATTATAAAAATGCAAAATACATTAATTCCTTTTGCATTTCTAATATTTTCTAACATAATTTTTAATTATTTCTTTGAAAGTGGTTTTGGTAGAAGTGAAGTTTTTTACTATCCCATTCTTGCTTTTGTTGTAGCAGGTGTTAAAGAAATTAATTTTTTAAAATTTTGGAGAAAGTTTATTATATCACAGGTTTATTTTATATTTTTGTTATTTATTCACGAGGCATTTATATTTTTTTATCCTTATTTAATTGCAGTTTTTTTCGTTTATATATATAGGAATTTTAATGAAGAATTCACTAAGGTTTTTCAGAATTATAAAAATCAGCTTTTAATAATAATTTTTCTTATTTTTGTTACCATTTCTGTTGAAATATTCCTACTTTTTAAAGGAATACCTGATAAAAATAAGCTTCAAATGATGATTCTAAATTTGATTTTAAGAAATCAATGGTTTTCTTTTAATGATTTCTATTTTCTTAATTTAAAACTTGTTGAACACATGCAGGAGATAGTTCTTCCTGAAGTACTCAATATGAAAACAATTTTGATTTATTCAGTATTAACGATTATAATAATTTCAGGTTTTTATCCTTTAAAGTCAAAAATTAAAATTATATATAATTATAAACTAGTTTTAATTTGTATTTTTTTTTGCATGATAGGAACAATCATTTTATCTCTGATAGCCTTAGATATTGGAAGATGGATACATATAAATATATTTTCTATATTTTTTTTAATACTATCTTTCCCTGATGAAGTGAGGACAGTTCCAATAAATAAAAAAAATTTATTTTTGTATGCAATATTATTTATATTTTATATATCAACATGGCATTTGCCCATGTGTTGTGTTTCTTCGTTTTCTTATAAAGATATATTTATTAAAAATCCAGTAAATTTGTTTATGTTCCACTATAAAATGATGCGTCAATTAACGATGGACAAACTTAGGTTCATAATACAAAATTTTTTTATTGATCCTGGTATTATCAACAAAGATATACAATTACCGGATAAGACATTTATAACTGCGTTATCTTTTCATCACGAACAGCAAATACTGGCATACAGTCATTTTGATGGAACTATTATATTATGGGATATGGAACGCAAGACCATAATTCGAGAATTTAATCCCTTTAAAAGGCCCATTCGGTTTATTCAATTTTCCAATGATGGTCAATTTATACTTTTATGTGTGGATACTTGTAAAAGCTCGGAAACTTTAATAATGAATTTAGAGACGAATCAATATAAACAAATTTCAGATATAAATAGTTTTGATTTTATACCTTTTGAAATTTATGCATATTATTTAAAAATCAATAAAGATTTATATGATTTTAAAAAAGAAATTTCTACTTTAAAAGTGTTAAGAAACAAAAATTTTATTATTATAAGTCTTTTCCCGGAAGATTTAATTCTTTACGATATAAAAGAAAGAAAAGATGTCGTTTATTTTAGAGGGCATATCTATAAAATAACAGGAATTGATGTTTCCCCTGATGAAAAATATATGATTTCCGCAGGATGGGATGGCCTTCTTTGTAAGTGGAATTTATTTTCTGGCGAAAAGATTAAATGCTGGAATGCTAATTTTCCTTTAAATGCTGTTTCATATTTATCTGATGGGAAAAGATTAGCTTTTGCTGGAATGAATAATAAAATCGTAATTATAGATTCAGAGCTTTCTAAGGTTTTAGATATTATTCATCTTGACCAGCATTTAGAACCATAATATAATTAATTAGTTAATAAAAATTATTTAAATGCGTAAATCAGATTGGATCTTTTACTTCCTCTTGCAAAACCATAGCCGAATTCAAAAGGGAGTTTACCTGATGAATTATCTTTAAAATCTTTCACCATTTCAGGTTGTAAGGGATGGATAGTTTCTTTAAGATGTGGTGTATCAATATATTCACCAAAAAATTTAAACTGAAAATTATGACTTTTAAGAATAGAATAGGGTATACCTGAATCATCCTGTATGACAGCATCAAAATTTTTGGCTAGATAAGTTGCAAATTCCCTAAAAGATTTATAATGAAATAAATACACTGCTGATTTTAAAAATAAAGCTTTCTGTGCAGAAAATTGATTTAAAAATTTTATAAAGTTACTATCTGGTTTTACATCATCTGGCATAAGTTTTTTAGATAGATAAATAATGTTTGCCTCCCGATCATTTTTAAAAATTTTTATCTGGTAGCCCTTTTCTAAACAGATTTGATTTTGTTCGAAATTACAAAATTCTTTTACATCTTCTATATTCCACTGAAAGTAGTGTATAAAGAAAAATACAACAGGCAATGTACCATAAATTTTATATTGTTTATCTTTATTTAAAAAGGCATCCATTGTACGTGAGAAAAAATAACCGGAGTAAGCAAGGTTATGAATCACCTGCTCAATAACTTTCAAACTATTCATAAAGTCCTGTTCAGAAAAGGATTGATAATCAAATAGTTCACCAGGCTTTTCCATTGCAGTCATAATATAATTCTTAGCCTCCGGGAAAAATAAATAAAAATGAAAAAAATCTGCTCCAGATAATAAATAGACTCCATTACTAATATTTTTAGTTTCTGGTAAAAATGTTTTTCGCCAGTCGACTAAAATTTTTTCTTTATGCTGAAATGTTTTAATATGTTTTTCTATTTTTTCTTTGTATTTTATATACCATTGTTTTTCTACAAATTGTTTTAGATGTGGATGAGTAATATTCTGACTATCTGCAGATATAAATTTTGCGAATTGTTCCCATTTTTCTTGAGGTCTTTTTTCAGGCTTGACTTCTTTCTCAAGTTGTTGTTCTTTATAAAATTTTTGATTAATAACTTTATTTTGATTGCAAAAGAATGAGAAAAAAATAAAAAAGGGTTGAATTAGAAAAAGCATTAAAATTTTTTTCATAAGCACATTTTTTCTATCTACTAAACTTAACAAGAAATTTATTGATTTATTATGAGAAAAAACATTTGTATTGTTTTAATTTTTATATTAATTTCATATTCTCTTGAATCAACTCCCTCTCTAAATTTAAAATCCATCAGTGTTCAAGATTATTCAATAAGTTATTACGAAGGTGGTAGAAAACCACCTGTGTTTTTACTTGTGCATGGTCTTGGAGTTACTAAAGAAAGTTTTTATAAAATGGCTGAACTATTAGTAAAAAAATATAATAAAAAAATTTTATTACCTGATATTCCTGGGCAGGGGGAGACTCAAAGAATCAAAGGTATAAATTATTCAGCAGATAACATGGCAAACTTCTTAAATAATTTTTTAGCTATTCTTAAAATTAAACAGGTTATTATAATAGGAAATTCTATGGGAGGACATATAGCTACCGCTTTTGCATTGATGTATCCTGAAAAAGTAAAAATTTTAATTTTAATTAATCCAGCAGGAATTCAGTTTGAAGATAAAATGCCTTATCAACCCATTGACTTAACAAACTTTGATAAAGAACAAATAATTGAAGAATTAAGATGGAATAATAAAATTCGTGAAGACCTTCGTAACGGTAAATTTTATCCTCTTAATGATTATTTATCTAAAATTAAAAGCAGAACAATATTATTCTGGGGAAGGGATGATGATATTATACAATACCCCTATTCTGCGATATGGGCATCAGAAATACATAATGTGGAATTTTATGTATTGAAAGGTAAGCACTTATTGCAGGATGAAGTACCAGAACAAATACTAAAAAGAATTTTTAAATATTAATTACTTTTTAGTATATCCCTTGTATCTGTGAATTTATCAAAAAATATATTTTCTGACTTAATATGGTTTTGTAATGCTATTTCTGTACATTTATCAATCATTACTGGAGGCCCACACATATATAATTGAAAATTTTCCAATCTCTGTATTTTTTTTAAGAAATCGTGAATAAATCCTATTTCCCCTTTCCAATTTGAGGAAGTTTCTTCTGATAGAATTGGAACAATTTCGAACTCATTCTGCCATTGCTTTTTAAAAATCTGTAGTTCTTCCATTTTGTATAAATCTTTTTGAGTTCTAACTCCAAAAAGAAGTTTAACTTTTTTTTGTATTGTTTTTTTATTTATCTCTTTATCCTGATTATATACTACGTCTTCAAGAATGGAAAATATGGGAGATAAACCCGAACCCCCTGCAATAAAAATGATAGGTTTTTCTATATTTCTTAAATAGAAATTCCCTTCCGGTCCTGAGATTTGAAATACTTCATCGAAATGATCTTGCTTGAATATCCATTCTGTAAATTTACCGCCGGGAACTTTTCTGATAAAGAATTTTAAAATTGAATTCCCTTTGGAAAAGGGACGATTTGCCATGGAGTAACTCCGTGGACGGTCTAACCAGTCAAAATAAAAGTTCACATATTGACCCGCTTGAAAGTAAATGTTTTTTTCTAATTCAATAGTAAGTTCTAGAATGTCATGAGTAAGATTTTTTCTGGCTGTGATTTTAGCATTTATAAAATCGTTATTTTGATTAAAATTGGTTTTTTCAATAACAATATCAGATCTGGGGATAGACTGGCATATTAATATATAATTTTCATTCATTTGTTCCTCGGTAAGAACAAAGGCTTTATCTGTTAGTTCTTTTACTTTTCCATCTTTAAGTTTAGAAATGCAGGTAGTACAACTTCCCACTCTACAGTTATGTGGGAAGTTAATACCCTGATCTAGTAAAGATTGTAAGATTGTTTTTTGTGAGCTAATTTTAATTTCTAAATTTTGTGGTAAGATTCTAATATTATATTGATTTTGCTTTTTTAAAAAATTTAACATAACATTTTCCTGTTAAGCAACTGCGAAGGTCAATTTCTTATTTTTTTGATATTCTTCAATGATTTTCAGTTCTTCTTTACTGGCGAATTTTTCATCCCATTCTTTTAGTTTAGGATTAATGATTTTGTACCAGAGTGAAGGAATCATACAAATATAAATAGTAGTTAGATAACCAAAAGGCATTTCCGGAGCCTGTGGATAAGGATTTAAAACCCAGAATGGTAAATCTCCTTTTTCGTGATGAGCAGAATGTCTTGTGAGGGAAAATAAAATTAAACTGGACATAACTCTATTTGTATTCCAGGAATGTTTAGGTTCAACAGGTGCTCCAGGAACTCTTACTAATCCGTAGTGTTCCATATAGTTCACAATTTCAAGTAGTGTACGAGCCCAGAAAGCCTGAAGCATATATAAACCAAAACCAACCCATCCCCCTGCATAAATGAAAAATCCCATAAATACAAGACTCATTAGAAGTCCACGAATATACTGATTATGGTAACTTAATACAGGTAGATTTTTTTTCTTTAGTCTGTTTGCTTCGAGTATCCATGCATTTCTCAGGCTTCCGGTAATAGAACGAAAAATAAATTTATAAACATTTTCTCCGCGTCGTGCAGTGGCGGGATCTACAAATGTTCCTACAGTTTCATGGTGACCATAAACATGTTCGATGGAAAAATCAGTGGTATTGGATGCGGCAAGAATCCATCTACCCCAGATCCATGCAAATTTATCCCAGGTTCTATGAGTCAATTCATGTCCTACATTAATTCCGTAGCCGCCTGTTAAAAAACCCATAGAAATTGCCCCGCCAACTAAATGGTACCACTTTGTGTTTTCACGATTGGCTAATGCATCTATTCCCATCATTTCCTTTATGAAAGTACCTATTCCAAATAAATCAAAATCCCCGCTACCACTATACCAGGCAAGTAAAATTAAACCCATTATAAGAACTGGCAGTGTTAAATATAAAGGGAAATTTAAAAGGAAAGTATTTTTATATTCAGGAACACTATAATCATTTCCTAAGAAAGCATCCCCCAGAATCATAATCAAACTAATTGCCAGAACAGGAAACCAGAGAAACCAGCCCCCGTAAAACATTACTGGTAATAGCAAAATAAATAAAGTTGGTGTAATAAAAAATTTTAAATATTTGAACATACTACCTCCTTTTTTTAATAGATTAAATATATATAATGACACTACTGTCGTCAAATAAAAAATCGAACATTTCGATAAAAAATGTTTAATTAATACTTTTTAGTATTTGATTCATAAATTCCCTATATCTTATATATTTGCCAATCTAAATTCAAAATATACATGAATATTTTTGACAAAAAAACAATTCATAAAAATTGTCCGCAAATGGTTAATTGGAAAGAATATTATCAATCAAGAAAAGTACCACCAAATGAAGCCATTGAGCATATTAAAAGTGGACAGAGGATATTTTTAGATGGAAATGCTGCTATGCCCTGGGCATTGATAAGGGCTTTAAAAGAAAAGGCACAAAAACTGGAAAATATTGAATTAAATCATTTGCTTACTTTTGGTGAGGATCCCTTTGAAGGTATCGAGTCTGTTCGTCATAATGCCTGGTTTATTGGACCTTCAATCAGGAAAAAAGTAAATCAGTGTAAAAGCGATTATATACCCATTTTTCTTTCTGAAATTGCTAAATTAGTTCGATCAGGAAATTGGACAATAGATGTAGCTTTAATTCATGTTTCCCCGCCGGATCGTTATGGATATATGAGTTATGGAATTGAAACTTCCATTACAAAGCCCTGTACAGAAATGGCCAGACTTGTTATTGCTCAGGTTAATAAAAAAATGCCGAGAGCCCTGGGGGATTCCTTTATCCATGTTTCTCAGGTGGATTATTTCGTAGAACACGATGAAGATTTATTTGAATTAAAACCAGTAGAGCCTTCTGAAACTGAGAAGCAGATAGCAGAAAATGTTTCGAAATTAGTTGATAATGGTGCAACCTTACAATTAGGTATAGGGGGTATTCCTAATGCAGTTTTAAAGGCTCTGGAGAATCATCTTGATCTTGGTATTCATACGGAAATGTTTTCTGATGGAATTTTGCCTCTTTTAGAGGGTGGTGTAATAACTAATCAAAAAAAGGGAGTTCATCGGGGTAAGATTATCTCAGGTTTTTGTATTGGTTCTAAAGATTTATATAATTATATTGATAATAATCCCCTGTTTGAGTTTCATCCTAGTCATTATACCAATGATCCTTTTTTAATTTCACAAAACTATAAAATGACAGCCATTAATTCAGCAATTGAAATTGATTTGACAGGACAGGTTTGTGCTGATTCTATGGGAGATAGAATTTACAGTGGAATTGGAGGACAGGTGGATTTTATTCGCGGTGCAGCAAGGTGTCCTGAAGGAAAACCTATCATTGCTCTTCCTTCTACTGCAAAGAATGGAACCATTTCCCGTTTTGTTCCTTTTTTAACAAAAGGAGCAGGTGTTGTAACAAGTAGAGGGGATGTTCACTGGGTTGTAACAGAATATGGTGCTGTAAACCTATTTGGTAAGAATCTTCGCGAAAGAACTGAATTATTGATCAGTATTGCACATCCTGATTTTAGGGGATGGCTTAGAAATGAATCAAAATGGTGTTTAAAAAATATTTAATTTTTTTTATAATATTATTTCTCTTTTTTTGTAATTCGAAAAACATTGAAAGAAAAATTGATACTTTTCAGGGTAATATTATATCACAAAGAAACCAAAACTATGATTTTGTGGAAGGCAATATTATTGATTCGAAAAATATTTCAGTAGTATATTTGAAAGGAGATATTCTTGGAGATAAAAATCTCAATATCTATGTGAATGTTATGAAAGGCAATATTTCGGCAAATAATGTAAAAGTGAATATCCTTGAAGGAAACATTCTTTCAGGTGAAAATATCTCTGTGAATCTTCTCATTGGAGAAGATTATACAAACAAAGCTAATGTTTTAAAACAAATAAAAAGAAAAAATTAAGTTTTATAATAAATTTTATTATTAAAGATTGTTCTTTTCCGGAATGAGACCAAATTAACATAACTAAATAATTTTTATTCTTGACTTTTAATGGTATACAAGAAATTGATGAAAGAAAATGGAAGTTGATGATTATAAATTTTTTCATCCTTTAAAGAAGCCCTCCCTTATGCAAATTTTCTTCTCTGCTTTTTTGGGAATACTTGGATTGCTCGGAGCAATTTTGGTATTATTTATTACTTATCGTTACCTACAATTTGATGAAAAGTCATATGAAATATTAACCTATTTAATTATTGGATTGATGGTTGCAGCCGTTTTTTCTTATTTCTTTTTGAGTAATACCGTTTCTTATTGGAAAGTAAAATACTATGTAAGTTCTTATATGGCTTTTACTGACAAAGACTTTATATATTATTACTATGATAAAAAAAATAAAATGGAAATTAAAGAAATAATTCCAATAAAAAGTATTTATAAAATTGATGAAGTCTTTAATAGAAAAGATTTTATTTTGAAAATCTATTTTATTAACTCTGATAATATTAAAAAAGTATTTTCAATATCTGATACCGATGATTATATGAGCACAAAACCTTTAAAGGAATCGCTGGAAGAAGAGTGGCAAAAGCTGATAAATACTCGTTGAAAAACAGGGCACTTTTTTTAGATCGTGATGGAGTTATCAATATTGATAAAGATTACGTTTATAAAATAGAAGATATTGAATTTATTGATAGTATTTTTGAAGTTTGTAAGCACTTTCAGGATTCTGGTTATCAAATATTTGTAATTACAAATCAGTCGGGGATTGCAAGGGGCTATTATTCGGAAAAAGATTTTTATATTTTAACTGAATGGATGTTGAGAGAGTTTCAAAAAAGAGGAATTATTATCACCAAAGTATACTTTTGTCCTCATCATCCTGAATATACAGGAGAATGTGAATGTAGAAAGCCACAACCGGGAATGATAATTCGAGCATATAAGGAATATAATCTTGACCTGAAAAATTCAATTCTGGTAGGTGATTCTGTCTCTGATATACAGGCTGGGATCAATGCAGGAATTGAAAAACTGATTTATCTGAAAAATCAGAAAAAACCATTATCACTGAATTATTTAGATCGAGTAAAAGTTATCAGTAATTTAAAGGAACTTATCGAATAGAAGATGTTTTTCCTAAATTTTGAATTGATTATAGATATGATTTAAATCTTTAACAATTTTTTCTATTTCTACGGAAAGTTCAGCTAAATCCTTCATGAGTATCTTATTCTGTAGGTTCTCATATCTGATTTAAATATTCACCAGGGAAAAAGAAAAAATTCCTATTAAAGGAAATATACTTATTATTAATAATTTTGTTCTAAGGAGAAAGCTGATTTAGAAAATTCATATTTATAATTATCCGAATTTATTCTAATTTTTCCAATTCTTTTTCTAATTCATTCATATATTTTCCAAATTCTATCCAGTTGCCTCTAGAGAGTTGTTCTTTTGCTTTTTTTAGTAGGAATAACAAAGGATTATCTTTTCTAGTTTCTTTTTTATCTTCTACAAAACTAAAGTTTGAATATAACTTTTGTAAACTATCTTCTATGGATTCGCCCATAGCAATGGAGACACCATTAGATATTACAACTCTTTTAAATTCTGGAAAAGGAGACTGGGAGGATTGCAGATAAATTGGTTCAATATAAAGTAAATTTTCTTCAACAGGAATGATTAAAAGATTTCCCCGTATCACACTACTTCCCTGTTGATTCCATAAAGTTAAATCTTTAGAAATTTCTGCGTCCTGATTAATTCTTGCCTCAATTTGCATAGGACCATAAATCTGTTTGGTTCGGGGTATTTCAAAAACGGTAAACCTGCCATAGTTATTCCCAAAATCAGAATGAACTGCCATCCAGGAAATCAAATTTTGCTTATTTGAAGGTATAAAAGGAAGCATTAAAATTGTTTCTAAATCTTTTTCAATTCGAATTATGCTATAATAAGGTTCCAGAGTTTGTTCATTTTCATAAATAAGTTCTGAAGGGATTTGCCATCTATCTTCTTTGGTATAAAAAATTTTAGGATCTTCCATATGATATTCTGTAAAAACTACAGATTGTAAAAAAAACATAGTTCGGGGATATCGTACATTAGGAAGTAAAAATTCTGGAAATTCACTTTTATCTTTTATGAGTTGCGGATAAATTTTTTTATATGTTTCTATAATAGGATCTTCATCAAATTGATAAAATTGGATGGTTCCTTCATAGGCATCAATTAAAATTTTTACAGAATTGCGTATATAATTGATTTTGTCGAGTTCTTCAAATCCTGTTTCTTCCTGAATATAAGATAAAATATTATGCGGTTTTAAATACACACTGTAAGGAAATCTTGATGATGTCGTAAATGCTTCTATAATCCAGTAAAGTTTCCCATCTTTTCCTATAACGATATGAGGATCGGAATCAAAAATTAAAAAGTTTGCAAGTTTCTGAATTGATTCCTTTATGTTTCTATGAAATAAAATTCTTGAATCAGGTTTAATATATTCAGATATTAAGATTTTCCAAGTATCAAAGTTAAGAGAAATCAAAAGTTTTCGTAATCCTGTTCCTATTTCAATACCTCCCTTGCCTTCGTACTGGGTTTGATGAAAACCACTTTCTGTTGGATAATCAATCTCTTTTAATAAAGTATTTACAATTACATAATGATTGGTGAGTTCTCCAAAATAAATTTCCGGTCTACTGATTTCTGGAAAATCTGATTTTTCCTTTACAGGAGGAAAATCTCGTATCCATAGAATGGGTAAACCTTCTGAATTGACTTCATTGGAAGGGGCAACCACCACTCCATATCCATGCGTATATTGCAGATGTAAACTTAACCACTGTTTTGCCTGATCCGGTAATTCTGCAATATTAATTTCTCGAGCACTGATGATAACCTGTCTTAATTTGCCATCAATTCTGTATCTATCAGTGTCCACATCATTAAATTCATAGTAAGGGCGAATTTCTTGTAATTGCCTTAAAGTTTCTTTTATAGGACGATAATCCCATAATCGAATATTTTGTAATATATCCTGATTTTTCATTAAAGTTTCAAAGGTAAGTTCTTTTTTGAAATCAATAATTTTTTTATCCACAATGTCTAATCTATAAGCAATTCTGGTAAATTTTAGATCATTTTCTATATATTCTTTTTCAAAATTGAATTCATTGGGTTTAATGCGAAGACTATGATAAATTGCAGGAAAAACTACAATTCCAGAAAAATAAATCATAATAAAAGAAACAAAGAAAATGATGGATAATATCCAAGCTTTTCTAAAATAGATAATTAACATAGATATACCAATGATTATACTTACATAGAAAAGAAATCGATATATGGGGATTTTAATATGTACATCTACATAAGAAGCACCAGAAACAACAGAAGATGATCCTTTAATAATTAACTCGTAAGGAGCTAGTAAAAAACCGAAGCCTAAAGAAATCACAAAAATTCCCAGTAATATAGATATTATTAATCCCAATGTAATCAATGTATTGCGTTTATAATAAATTCCTGAAAGTTTAGCAAATGATATATTCGTATAAAAAAATATTAAAATAAATATGATATTAAATATAATGAGGACCTGAATCCAGTATAAAATTTTTTGAAAAAAAGGTAATTCAAATAAATAAAAAGAAATATCTTTTTTTAAAACAGGATCTTCCAAACCATAAGAAGATGCGTTTTTAAATAATAAAAAATCAAAACCATATTTAGAGAATATGCTTCCGTGAATCAGAAAAGCAAGGACAATAGCTACTATTAAAAATATTTTTCTTATGAGTTCGAGGTTTTTAGATTCAGGAAAAGTATTTTTGAAATTCTTTAACAGCAAAATATAGAAAAATAAGTAGATAACCAGAGAAATCAAAAACCCGGAAAAATGAAAAATATACGAAATAGTCTTATTTAACCAGAAAACCTGTAATTGCTGATGTGATTCATACCATAGATAATCCAGATAAAAACCCGGAATCCATTTTAAGAAGAACAATAGAATCAAAAAAAAAATAATAGCTACAATTGAATAAATAATATTTGCTTTCATATAATAAAGATAATTATAAAATAATTTATGTCAATCATTTTTGTTACTTTAGAAGAATTTGTTTTATCTTAAGAAAATAGTGTGAATAGTGATTTCAGCTTTTGATGCTTTAATTTTGGAATAACTATTTACAGAGTTATTACTAAAACGTTATAAATATCTGAATTAATTGAATTCAAAATCATATAAAAAAATTGTTAACTAGTTGTTTATTAATAAATATAGATATAAAAACCTAACAAAGGGAAAGATTGTATTCAAACTTCCTTGAGATTTTTTCAAAACTACTAAGACTTCCTTTCGTCTAAGATAGTAACATAATCGTAGATAGGCAGTTATATCAGTTATGATAATCTTTATAATATAAAGCTCAATATGTATCGCTTAATACCACCTATTTTTATACTTCATACTCTTTTTATGCTTGTTTTTTTAATACTTCACAAATAACCACAAAAGAAGTTTTTCCTTCGTTCTTAAACTATATAAACATAATAAATATATACTATTATAAGGTAGTATAAATATCCTAAATATGCAATTAAAACAAGTATTCTATGGTATGCATATTATTAGTTAAGGAGTTTTATATTAAAATAAGTTA
>FWPU01009296.1_pt1 | contig 15673 bp, 15 predicted proteins | sample 2228361 | NCBI WGS metagenome assembly FWPU01 (sample SAMEA103939777, study PRJEB20133) | metagenome
TCGCCCATGGCGGTCGGCGCCGGCCGGGGGCGGGGCGAGGGCGGCCCCAGGGCCCAGAGCCGCCCGAGGGGCGAGCACCGCCCGCGGGAGAGCGGCCGACGGGGCGAAGGCGTCCAGGGGCGAGAGCCGCTCGAGGGGCGAGCACCGGCCAGGCAAGCACCGACCGCCGAGGAGGTTCGGACCGGCCGGGGGACCAGCTCGGCGAGCGGCCGGCGCAGGCCGGAGAGGTGAGAGCGGCCCGAAGAGGCGAGAGCGACCGGACAAACCCGCCCGGACGACGACCCCGCGCCCTAGAAGAGCAAGAACAGCGTGCCCGACCTAGTGGGCCGGCAAGTCGAGGCGCCCGCGGGCGAAACGATGGGCGCGGAGGCGATCTCCCAGCCCGCCGTCGCTCCGAACGAGGCCGATGAAAAGGGCCACCAGCTCCGGGTCGAACTGGCGGCCGGCATGGCGGTCCAGCTCCTCGAGGGCCCATTCGACCGATCGAGCCGCCTGATACGGACGAGCGTGGGTCATCGCGTCGAAGGCGTCGGCGATCCGGACGATCCGAGCCTCGAGCGGAATGCGGTCGCCGCGGAGGCCATCGGGATAGCCCGAACCGTCGATGTTCTCGTGGTGCCAGCGAGCGATCCGCCGGGCGACCTCGAACCCCTCCCCCTGGGCGAGGATCTCGGCGCCCCAGATCGGGTGACGGCGCATGATCTCCCACTCCTCCGCCGAGAGCGGTCCAGGTTTGAGGAGGATCCGGTCAGGGACGTGGAGCTTCCCAACGTCATGGAGCATCGCCGACCAGCCGATGTCCTCGGCTCGCTCAGCGTCCATCCCGGTGGCTCGGGCGAGATTCTCCGCCAGGAGTTGGACACGAACGACGTGGTCCCCCGTGTCGGTGTCCTTCGCCTCGGCGCCCCGGGCCAAGGCAAGCATGCCGTCGCGCTGACGCTGGGCGATCTCGACCGCTGCCTTCTTCCAGCCGAGCGTGGCCGTTCGGCAGCGGTCGAAGAGCGAGCCCGTCAGGCCACCGACGAGCCCGAAGGTCGTTCCCCGGACCGCCCAGGCGTCGGGGGCCTCGAGCCCGCCGCCGAGGTTCGCAAGCGTCGGCAGGGGCCCCAGGAGGAAGGCGACGTAGGCGGCGGCCGCCAGACCGCCTCGCCAGCCGAAGAGGTAGGCAGCGAGGACGATCGGCAGATAGCCGAGGTGGTTGAGCGGGTTCGGAGAACCGCCGGTGGTGCGGACGAGGACGAAAGCGAGTAGGCCAGCGACGACGATCGCCGCGCCGCCGGCCAGCCGGAGCCACGGCAGGCTCGGGGCACGACCGGCCAGTTCCACCGTCGCGATGCGGGTGATGGTCTGGGTCGCCACTCGACTCCTTTCGGTGGGTCGAATGGGCCCAGACTACCGACGTTTGCCCCGACCGGCAGTGGGCCGATGGTCCCAGTGCGACCGCGGACCGGCGAGCCAGGCCACTCGCTCCCTCCGGCCCAACGCTCCGCCTACGTCCCCTTGTGGTACATCCGCTCGAGGACCTCGGCCGCGTCCTCGGCCGCGTCGATCGCCTCCTCCTGCTCGCGGTAGATGTCCCGCCACTTGATGACCTCGAGCGGGTGCTCCCCGTTCTTGAACAGCCGGCCGACGGCGGCCCGCGACAGCCCATCGGCCTCGTTCTCGAGGCGGTGGATCTCGACGACGTGCTCGTCGACGTTCTTCAGTCGGTCGAGCTTGCGGAGCGCCTCGACGAGCTGGGCCGCCGCGGCGGCGAGGATGGCCGCCATCCGGCGCGACTCCTCGGTCGGTCGCTCGACGCCGTAGATGACGAGGGTCTCGGCGATCGACTGGATCCCGTCGAGGACGTCGTCGATCCGCGACGTCAACTCATGATGTCCTCGCGGTCGAAGGGGGTGACGAAGGCCGCCTCGAGGCGCCGGGCGATCTCGCGGTCGATCTCGTCCCCCCGGTGCTCGAGGACCTGAATCTCCGCCACCCGTTCCTCGACCCGATCGAAGTCGTGGAACAGCGACTCCAAGCGACGAGCGGCCTCGAGGAGGTTCTCTCCTTCGGCGACGAAGAGCTGGAGGAAGCGGGCGTCGCGGGGCAGGAGCCGGAAGGTCATGGCGGGTCCTCCGATCCGAAGTCGGCGCTCATCGTACGCCGAGCGCTTCGAGGACGATCCAGGCCCCGGCGGCGATCGCCCCGGCGGCGGGGATCGTGATGAGCCAGGCGACGAGGATGTTGCCGGCGACCGCCCAGCGGACGCCTCGCGGACCGCGAGCCGTGCCGACACCCATGATCGCGCTCGAGATGACGTGGGTCGTCGAGACCGGCATGCCGAGGTGGGCCGTCGTCAAGAGGACCGAGGCGGCCGTCGTCTCGGCGGCGAAGCCGTGGACGGGTTCGAGCTCGGCCACTCGATGGCCCATGGTCCGGATGATCCGCCAGCCCCCGACGGCTGTACCGAGGGAGATCGCCGACGCCGCGGCCACGATGACCCAGGTTGGGACGCTCACCTCGGGGATGAGCCCAGCCGAGAAGAGGGCGAGGGTGATGATGCCCATCGTCTTTTGGGCGTCATTCGAGCCGTGGGAGAAGGCCATGTACGCGGCCGAGAGGACCTGAAGCCGTCGAAAGACCCGGGCGAGGGGCTTGCGGGAGACGCTCCGGAAGGTCCAATAGAGGCCGAGCATGAGGCCGAAGGCGACGGCGAAGCCGAGGAGGGGCGAGGTCACCATCGGAACGAGGACCTTGCCGACGATCCCGTCGACCTTGAAGGCGGCTGGGCCGGCGGCGACGAGGGTCGATCCGAAGAGGCCACCGAGGAGGGCGTGGCTCGAGGAGGAGGGGAGGCCCTGGTACCAGGTGATGAGGTTCCAGGCGATCGCCCCCAGAAGAGCAGCCCCGACGACGGCCTGGGTCGTCGTTCGCTCGTCGACGAGGCCGGCCCCGACGGTCTTCGCCACGGCAGTGCCGGCGAAGGCCCCGATGAAGTTGAAGGCCGCCGCCATCGTCACGGCCACGGCTGGGGGGAGGGCCCGGGTTGCCACGGAGGTGGCGATGGCGTTCGCGGTGTCGTGAAAGCCGTTGATGTAGTCGAAGATGAGGGCGAGGCTCACGACGACGACGAGTGTGAGCGTGACGCCTTCGGGCACGGGGACCTCATCTGTCGGGGTGCCGGAGCTCCGTTCCGGCGACGGGGGTCGCCGTCGGCGATGGTAGTGGATGGTGAGTGGGAACGTGGGGTCGGGCGGACGAGGGCGCGGGCGAAGGGCGGGGGCGGGGATGGGTTCGGCGATGGCGATCGGCGGGCCGAGAGAGCCCCGTCCCGGATTCCACCACCTCGTCCGCGACGCCGCCGGTTCGTCCGCGACGCCGCCGGTTCGTCCGCGACGCCTCGCGAAGGGCGCGACCGGGTTGGGGCGGCGGTGGGCTGACATTCGCTCGTGAGGTGGGCGTTATGTCGCCGGTTCGTCCGCCCGCCATGGCCGACGAGGCGCCACCCCCAAGATCGAGCGTGGGCGGCGCGCCGTCGAGGCGCTCCGCGCCGGCCAACCGAGGCCGAGCCTGACAAACGCTCGTGAGGTGGGCGTCTGTCAAGATGGAAAGCGGGCGACAGCCCTCGCTACCTCCGCGCCCCGACCAGGCGCTCGTCCCACGAGAATTGACCGCGCAACGCTCACCACGTGGGCGCTTGACCGTCGCGCGGGGCCGTCGCCTCGGCTGGGTCGGGTCTGAGAGCCGCGGGTTGCCAGGCGGCGCTCACCTGGCGGGAAGATGGCAGAGTTCGGCGGGGAACCACCCGAAGGGTCGGCCGAGCGGGGCGGAGTGCGGCGGCGAACGACCCGAAGGGTCGGCGGAGGCGGCCGATCGCCGACCCCGGCCCCCGCCCCACACCCCCGTCACCTCCCGCCATCCGACCTCCCGACCCACCGCCCAGCTATCCTTCCGGCCATGCGATGCTCCCAGCTCTTCTTCGCCACCCTCCGCGACGACCCGGCCGACGCCGAGATGCCCTCCCACCGCCTCCTCGTCCGGGCCGGGTACGTCCGCCAGCTCGGATCCGGGATCTACTCCCTCCTCCCCCTCGGCTTCCGGGCGACGAAGCGGATCGAGCAGATCATCCGCGAGGAGATGAACCGGATCGGCTGCCAGGAGATGGAGATGCCCGTCGTCCACCCGGCGGACCTCTGGCGCGAGACCGGCCGCTACGACGCCATCGGCCCCGAAATGGTCCGCTTCAAGGACCGCTCCGGGCGAGACATGGTCCTCGCCATGACCCACGAGGAAGTCGTCGCCGACCTCCTCCGCGACATCGTCCGCAGCTACCGCCAGCTGCCGGTCATGGTCTACCACTTCCAGACGAAGTTCCGCGACGAGCCACGGAGCCGCGGCGGCCTCATCCGGGTTCGCGAGTTCGTCATGAAAGACAGCTACAGCTGCGACCGCGACGAGGCCGGCCTCGACGAGAGCTACCGGAAGCACTTCGAGGCCTACAGCCGGATCTTCGAGCGCCTCGGCCTCGAGACCATCGCCGTTTCCTCGGACGTCGGGATGATGGGCGGCTCCCAGGCCCACGAGTTCATGGTCCTGAACCCGGCCGGCGAAGACGTCCTCGTCCTCTGTGGGGCCTGCGACTACGCCGCGAACCTCCAGGTCGCCGTCGTCGGCAAGCCGGCCCCACCCGTCGAGGAACCCCGCCCCCTCGAACCCGTCGACACCCCCGACACCACGACCATCGACGCCCTCGCCCGCTTCCTCGGCGTCGGCCAGGACCGGACGGCGAAGGCGACCTTCTTCGTCACCGGCGACGGGCGCTTCGTCGTCGCCATCGTTCGCGGCGACTTCGAAGTGAACGAGACGAAGCTCGTCAACGCCCTCCGGGCGATCGGCGGCCTCCGGCCCGCCCACCCCGACGAGATCCGGGCCCACGGCATGGAGCCCGGCTACGGGTCGCCGATCGGAGCCCGCGATGCCGTCGTCGTCGTCGACGACCTCGTCGCCGCCTCTCCGAACCTCATCGCCGGGGCAAACCGGCCGGGCGTCCACTACCGGAACGTCAACGTCCCGCGCGACTACGAGCCCGATCTCGTCGCCGACATCGCCGCCGCTCGGACCGGCGACCCGTGCCCCCGCTGCGGCGGTCCCGTCGAGCTCCGGAACGGGATCGAGGTGGGGAACATCTTCAAGCTCGGGACGAAGTACACCGAAGCCCTCGGCGCCTTCTACCTCGACGAGCGCGGCGAGCGCCGACCGATCGTCATGGGCTCCTACGGGATCGGCCTCGGCCGAAACCTCGCCTGCGTCGTCGAGGCCCACCACGACGAGAAGGGGATCGTCTGGCCCGAAGCCGTCGCACCCTACCCAGCCCACCTCGTCGCCCTCGGCGGGGCGAAGGAACCGCGGGTGGCCGAGGTCGCCGACCGCCTCCACGACCTCGCCCTTGCCGCAGGGCCCGACCGGGAGATCCTCTACGACGATCGCGACGAGTCGCCGGGAGTGAAGCTCACCGACGCCGAGCTCCTCGGGATGCCGATCATCCTCACCGTCAGTCCACGCTCCCTCGCCGCCGGTGGGGTCGAGGTGACCCGGCGGCGGACCGGCGAACGCTGGATCGCTCCCGTCGCCGTCGTCGAGGACTGGCTGACCGGCCGGCGGCCCTCCCTCGAGGTCGCGGAGGGCGAGGAAGGCGCGGTCGAAGCCAGGTCGGCATGACGGCCGGATGGGCGCCCACGCCTCGGCGGCGTCGCGAGGGACGTGGCGCGGGTCGGACGTGACCCCGCCCGGGAGGTGGAGAACCGATGGCCGTCGTTGGGAAGCGATATCGGCTCGTCATCGAGAAACGGGTGCGCGAGCGGCTCGGCGTCCACCCCGCTGACCGGGCCGTCGAAACTGTCGAAGGTGGCAGACTCGTCGTGACCTTCCTGCCGGCCCGACACCAGCGCTCCCTCCGAGGGCGCCTGGCGGGACCCGGCGGCCCGTTGGACTTCGCTCGGCTGCGCGACGAGGGCGGCATCCCAGCCCGCGAGCCGGAGGACGCCGGGCGAACGCGCAGCTGAGCCCCGAGCTGGCGCCAGCGGCTCATCGTCACGCGCCGGAAGGTCGCGACGGAGGGGGCGAATTCGCAGCTGAGCCCCGAGCTGGCGGCCGGCGCCGACATCGAGCCGCCCGAGTCCGCCGGCGGTGGGCGACCGCCTCGCAGTGAAGCTCCCAACCAGGCGGCCGACCAGGGCATCCGAGCCCACGAGCCAGCGGGCGGTGTGCGATCCTCGACCCCGTGGAGACGATCGGACCCATCGCCCTCGCCACCCTCGCCGCGCTCCTTCTCTGGGTCGGACGGCTCGCCCGCCGACGAGGTCGAGAACTCGACCGGATCCGCCAGGCCCTCGGGGCCCAGCGGGAGGCCGACCTCGTCCAGCGAGTCCGAAGCCTCGTCAGTGCGGCCGAACCTGGGCGGATCGAGCGCGTCGCCGCCGACATGGCTGCCCTCGCCGACAGCCTCCCGGTCGGGGTCATCCGCCTCGACGAGGAGCGCCGGGTCGTCTTCGCCAACCGGCCGGCCCATCGGATGCTCGGCCGAAGCCCCGGCAGTCTCGTCGGGCGGAGCGTCATCGACGCCTTCGTCGACCCAAGGGTCGAGGCGATCGTCGCCACCGGGAGCACCACGCCGACGGAGCTGACGATCCGGAACGGGGAACCGCGGACCATCCGCGTCGTCCATCGCCCCTCGGCGGTCCGAGGCGCCTGGCTCGTCCTCGAGGACCTCACCGAGCTCCGTCGGCTCGAGCAGATTCGAACGGAGTTCGTCGACAACCTCTCCCACGAGCTGCGAACGCCCTTGACGACGATCGGCCTCCTTGCCGAGACGGCCGTCCGCGAGCTCGAAGGGATGAGGAAGCGGAGCACGGCGACAACCCCGCCCGAAGCCATCGCGACGACGCCTCCGCCCGAAGGCACCCGAGCGCCCGCCCCGGCCGAACCCCCGCCCCCCGCCGCCCTCGCCCGCCTCCGGGAGCGTCTCGCGAAGATCGAAGAAGAGACCGGCCACCTGAACCAGATGGTCGCCGAGATGCTCGACCTCGCCCGGATCGAGTCGGGGCGGGCGATGACCCTCGCCGACCGCGTCGATCTCGCCCGCGTCGCCGCCGAAGCCGTCGAGCGCCTCCGCCTCTTCGCCGAGCGGAGCGGCGTCCGGCTCTCCGTCGTCGCCCCGCCGGACCTCCCGCTCGTCGTCGGCAACGAGGAGCGCCTCGGCCAGGTCCTTGCCAACCTCCTCCACAACGCGATCAAGTTCAGCCCTGAGGGCGGCCCCGTCGAGGTCCGCCTCGAGCGGCGGCCCGGGATCGTCCGGATCGCCGTTCGAGACGAGGGGATCGGGATCCCGCGAGAGGCCCAACCGCGGATCTTCGAGCGCTTCTACAAGGTCGATCGGGCTCGCGGGCGGGCGGGTCGGCCGCGGGGCGGTGGGACCGGTCTCGGGCTCGCCATCGCCCGCCACATCGTCGAGGCCCACGGAGGGCGAGAACCGGTCGAGTCGGAGGAGGGGAAGGGCTCGACCTTCTTCGTCGAACTCCCGGCCTGAGCCGGGGAGGAGGCTCGGGCGCCGACCGCACGGGGCGCCGACCGCACGGGCCGCCGGCCAGCCGAGCGGCCATGAATGGGCCCGAAGGGCCCGAAGAGGCCACCGCGTGGGTCCTCTTCGGGCCGGACGACCCTCCCCACGCCCCGCCGCTCCCGCTAGCCTTGCCACCACGATCGACCGGGCAGGCTGCCCTACCCTCCAGGCCCGGCGACATCAACCTTCGGCGAGGTGCGAGATGGAGCGGATCGACACGACCGTGGACACCGTCGTCGTGGGCTCCGGCGCAGCCGGCCTGACGGCGGCGTTGACCGCGAAGAAGCATGGCCTCGACGTCCTCATCGTCGAGAAGTCCCCCGTCTACGGCGGCTCGACCGCCCTCTCCGGCGGCGGCCTCTGGATCCCGAACAACCCCCTCATGCGGGCCGCCGGGATCTACGACTCACCGGAGCTCGCCGAGACCTACCTGACCTCGATCATCGGCGACCGCGTCCCCCTGTCCCGGATCCGGGCCTTCATCGCGGCGGCGCCCGAGATGGTGAGCTTCCTCGCCGAGCGCTGTGGGATCGCCTTCCAGATCGTCCCGAACTCGGCCGACTACTACGACCGACCGGGCGCGATCACGAACGGCCGCGCCCTCGAGACGAGGCCCTTCAACGGCAAGCTCCTCGGGCCCCACCGAGCCGAGCTTCGGAGCCAGCTCGAGCTGCCGGGCGGGGTCGGGATGTCGATCGGCGAGTACCTCCGGCTCGGCAAGTTCCGGACGACGATGGCCGGCAAGAAGGAGCTCCTCCGGTTCGCTGGCACCGCCGCCGCCCACATCCTGACCCGGCGCGAACGGCTCGGCCTCGGCCAGGCCCTCGTGGCACGGCTCCGCCACGCCCTCCTCCAGGCCGGCGTTCCCCTCTGGCTCCGCTCGCCCCTCACGAACCTCGTCGTCGAGCGGGGTCGTGTCGTCGGCGTCGAGGTCGAGCGGAATGGCCGCCGGACGACGATCGCCGCCCGTCGCGGGGTCGTCCTCGCCGCCGGCGGCTTCGCGAAGAACCAGGCCATGCGGGAGCAGTACCTCCCGAAGCCGACCTCGGCCGAGTGGAGCAGCGCGAACCCCGACGACACCGGCGACGCGATCCGCCTCGGGATCGAGATCGGCGCCGCCGTCGACCTCATGGACGACGCCTGGTGGGGCTCGGCCTACGTCCTCCCAAAGGACGGCGCCTTCTTCACCGTCGCCGAGCGGCAGCTGCCTGGGACCCTCGTCGTCGACGCCACCGGCCGCCGCTTCGCGAACGAGGCGATGCCCTACACCGACTGGGGCCACGCCGTCTACGCCCACCACGCCGCGACGGGGGCGGGCATCCCGAACTACCTCATCATGGACCAGCGGGCCCGAAGCCGGTATATGTTCGGGACCGCCATGCCGGGTCGCTCCCTGCCGAAGGTCTTCTTCGAGAGCGGGATCGCCAAGGAGGCGAACTCGATCCGCGAACTCGCCCGGCAGCTCGGGATGGAGCCCGAGGTCCTCGAGGCGACGGTCGAGCGCTTCAACGGCTTCGCCCGCGGCATGCGCGACCAGGACTTCCGGCGCGGCGAGACGCCCTTCGAGCACGTCTACGCCGATCCCGGCAACTGGCCGAACCCGTCCCTCGCCCCCGTCGACCGGCCGCCCTTCTACGCCGTCCGGATGGTCGTTGGTGATCTCGGGACAAAGGGGGGCCTCCTCACGGACGAACGGGCCCGGGTCCTCGACGGCGAAGGGCGGGTGATCGAAGGGCTCTACGCGGCCGGGAACAGCTCGGCCTCGGTCATGGGCAACGTCTACGCCGGAGCCGGGGCGACGATCGGCCCGGCGATGACCTTCGGCTACCTCGCCGCCCTCGACATGGCCGGGGCGCTCGAGGCACGACGGGCGGCCTAGCTCGGAGCCACGGCAGGCCGCCGAACGCGAGGTCACAGCAGGCCGCCGACCACCGGCCCCCGGCGACGGCAGCCCGCCGGATCCCGAGGCCACGGCAGCCCGCCGGATCCCAGGCCACGGCAGCCCGCCGAACCCGCGGCCAGCGCGGGCGCTGCCTCTGCCCGGCCGCCGCCGGCTCGGCCGCGGTCAGTTCGCCCCGGGCTTTCGGGCTCGGATAATGGCCGCGAACATCCCGTCGGCGACCTCGTGGGTCGGCTCGATCGTCACGTCCGTCAGCCCGACTGCGGCGAGCCCCGCCGCGTACTCGCCGAAGGAGAGGGCCCCAGCGATGCAGCCGACGTAGCTCCCCCGGGCGGCACGCTCGGCTGGGCTCAGGTCGTCGCGGGCGACGACATCCGCCACCCCGACCCGACCCCCCGGCCGAAGGACGCGGCCGATCTCCCGGAAGACCGCCGCCTTGTCGGTCGAGAGGTTGATGACGCAGTTGCTGATGACGACGTCGACCGAGGCATCGGGGAGGGGGACCGCCTCGATCCGCCCCTCGAGGAAGGCGACGTTCGCGACCCCGGCCTCGGCGGCGTTCCGACGGGCGAGGTCGAGCATCTCCGGGGTCATGTCGAGGCCGTAGGCGAAGCCCGTCGGGCCGACCCGGCGGGCCGAGAGGATGACGTCGATCCCGCCCCCGGAGCCGAGGTCGAGGACGACCTCGCCCGGGTGGAGTTCGGCGACGGCCGTCGGGTTGCCGCAGCCGAGGCTGGCGAGCCGGGCCGCCTCGGGGAGGAGCTCGGCCTCGGCGGCGCCGTAGAGGCCCGCCCCGAAGGCGGCGGCCTCGGGGTCGACGGGTTCGCCAGTGGCGAGGACGGCCCGTTCGGTGGTGGCGTCGGCGGTCCCGCGCTCGGCCGCCGAGCCGCAACCGCAGCCGCCGGAACCGCAACCGCAATCGCTGCCGCCGCAGCACGGGTCGGCAGCGGCGAGCTGGCCCTCGCCCTCCGGCCGGGCCGAGCGATCGGCGACCGCCCGAGCCGCCTCGGCATAGCGCTGGCGCACGAGGTCGACGAGCGCTTCGTCACCCTCCGCCTCTCGCGAGGTTCCTCGGCCGGGCGCGGCCGCGGTGTCGATGGGGATGGGGTTCCCGGTTGTCTGGGCGACGGGGTCGGGGGCCTGGCCGGGCTGCGTCATGGTGCTGCTCCTGGCTTCGGGTTCGGGGTGCTCGGGCGATCCTAGGCCATAGATTGATGCTTGTCAATATAGAGAACCTTCGATATGCTGGCCCCATGACGAGCAAACCCGGTTCGCCGACCCGCACCTCGGGTGTTCGGACCGCCCTCCCGGTCATCTCGCCGCGAGACGACTCGCGCTCGGCGGCTCCCGCCCGGCCCGGCCTCGACCCCGACGTCCGCCTTCTCAGCGCCCTCGCCGACCCGGTCCGGCTCGCCATCGTCCGCCAGCTCGCCGCCTGCGGCTCGGTCTGTGCCTGCGACCTCGACGCCTGCTCCTGGGTCAGCCAGCCGACGGTCTCCCACCACCTCCGGGTCCTCCGCGAGGCAGGCGTCGTCCGGGCCGAGCGGCGGGGGACCTGGATCTACTACTCCCTCGAGCCCGCCGCCCTCGAACGGCTCGTCGCGGTCGTGCGGAGTGTCATCCCCGATGGAGCGTCGCCGCTCCCGCTCGGCTCGTCGGGCGTGTCGGCAGTGTCGGCCGCGTCGGCCGCGACTGAACCTTCCCCTTTGGACCCAAGCCGCCCTCGGGGCGCCGCCGGCCGAGCGGCCTCCTGACCGAGCCCGAGGCCCGCTCATCGCGGACTCCAGCCCGGTGGCGCGGGGCACCCCGTCGAGGCTCTCGGAGAAGCCGCCCTGGCAGCGAACGGCGCGCATCGCCTGGGAGTTGCCCAGGAGAGGAGGAGGGTCGCCTCAGCGAGCCCGACGGCTGCGGACCGTGGTCCCCTCAACAGTCCGCGCGGCGATGGAGCTCGTCGCGGGTGAGGCGCTCGGCGGCCCGGAAGCGAACGACCTTGGCCTGGAGATCCTTCTGGCGGGCGAGGAGCCGGGCGACGTCCGTCTCTCCGGCGAGGGATCGGAGGGTCATGGCGTCGCAAGCTCGGGGTTGGGATCGCAGGCCGCTCCTCGTCCTGCGTCTCCCGGGACGATCAGGCCTCTATGATGAGAGTCCACGAGCAGGGAGAGAGATCACCAGGGAAGGATTCGATGTCGTGGCCGCCAACGTTCCACGAAGGCACAACGAGGACGTGGCTCGCGGGCTGGGCAGTGCTCGTGTGCGTTGTCAGCCTCATGATCGTCGGCCCCCTCGCCCGCCCGGTTCGGGCCGACCACGTGACGCCGCGTCGGGTCGACATCGCTGATCGGAACAGCCGCCCAGCTTGCCTCGACTTCGGATATGACGCCGGGTTCCTCGTCGATGACACCGAGGTTCCGTTGGGGGGCACCTGGAGGCAGTTCGACTTCCGCGGGCTCTTCGAGGCAACCGTCGAGATCCACATCGCTTCCGCGCCCGTCGAGGGCGGCGTGTCCTATTGGCTTGAGTTCCGCAACGCCCGCCCCGGCCTTCGAGCTCTCTTCGTCCGATCGAGTCCGGAGTCGGGCGATCTCTACGCGTATCCTGAACCAACGGCGGCTGACACGCTGCTTTCTCTCCCCGACCTGGAGGACGGCTACGGGTATCTCGCCTTCTGCTACCTGCTCAGTGAAGCTGCGCCGAGCCCGACGCCCTCGACGGCGCCAAGCCCCAGCAGCACGGCGCCATCGAGCCCAGCCTCGAGCGTCATCCCGAAGGTCACGCCACCGGTGCCCGACACGGTCGCTGGGAGAATGGGCCTGAACTCGGGCTCGCTACTGGCCCTCCTCGGCTTGGTGATGCTTGCTCCCGGTCTCGTCCTCTTCGCCCTGGGGTGGTGGTCGCGACGCAGCGGCTGAGGTCTCGCGGTCGAGGTGCTGACCACGAGGGCACGCACCGACGCCCTCCGCTCCGCTGCACGGATCCGGGCGGAGCGGTTCAACCTCCACCGACCGACCCGATCGGAATGAGCCCGATCGCCGTCGCCTTGATGTCGGCTTCGACCGCCTGGCCTGGGGCGAGGGCGAGGTCGGCGACGGCGGGTCGGGTCACCGCTGCGAAGAGGCGAACCCCCTCGCAGTCGAGGACGACCCGGACGACGGGGCCGACGGGCTCGAGGGCGACGACTCGACCGAGGAGCCGGTTTCGAGCGCTCGTGCCCCTGGTCTGACGGCCAGGATCGTCACGGGACGAGGTGAGGGCGACGTCCTCGGCCCGGATCGTGAGGAGGACCCGCGCCCCGACGGTGCCGGTCGTCGCGCGACCCATCGTCCCCGCCGCCACTCCGGCTGCACCCGCCACCTCCGTCCCACCCCACTCGACGACCGCCAGCTGCGGTCCCCCGACGTCGACCGTCAGGAGCCCCTCCGCCGCCCCGACGACGACCCCCTCGAGGACCGTCTCGACCCCCGTCACCTGTGCCACCGCCGCGTCGGCTGGGCGGTCGAAGACCTCGAGGGTCGGCCCGATCTGGCGGAGGGCCCCGCCGACGAGGACGGCGACCCGTTGGCCGAGGACGAGGGCCTCGGTCCGATCGTGGGTGACGATGATCGCGCTCACCCCGCTCGCGGCGAGGAGGTCCCGGAGCTCGAGCCGGAGCCGCTCCCGGGTCGGGGCGTCGAGGGCCGAGAGCGGCTCGTCGAGGAGGAGGAGCCGGGGCGAGGCGGCGAGGGCTCGGGCGAGGGCGACTCGCTGGCGCTGCCCACCCGAGAGCTCGGCCGGTCGACGCCGCTCGAGCCCCCGGAGCTCGAAGCGCTCGAGGAGCTCGGCCACCCGCCTCGCCCGTTCCCGCCCCTCGAGCCCGACCGCCCCGAAGGCGACGTTCCCGGCGACGTCGAGGTGGGGGAAGAGGGCGAGGCCCTGGGGGAGGTAGCCGACCCGTCGTCGCTGGGGCGGGAGCGACCGGCCGGTGGCGGCATCGAACCAGACCTCCGCGCCGAGGTTGATCCGGCCCGCATCGGGTCGCTCGAGGCCGGCGAGGCAGCGGAGGATCGTCGTCTTCCCCGCTCCCGAGGGCCCAAAGAGGACGAGTCGCTCGCCGGCCGAGGTGTCGAGCTCGAAGGCGGCGGTGATGAGCGGCCCACCCCGGAAGCGGCGCTCGATCTCGACCCGGAGGGTGCGATCGACGGCGGGCGTCCGGGCCGAGGCGCCATCGCTGAGGTTGGTCCCTCGGTCGGCCCCGAGGTCGGCCCCGAGCGTCGCGCCGGCCGTTCCACCGGACCGCCCTCGAGCGCTCATCGCTCGCTTCCCCGCCGCGAGCCCGCCCAGCCGAGGAAGGTCGGGCCGCGGAGGCCGTAGGTGATGGCGAGGACGACGAAGGAAACGAGGAGGAGGGGGAGGGCCGTCGCCGCCGCGGCATCGTAGTCGAGGGCCTGGACCCGGTCGTAGATGGCGATCGAGACCGTCCGCGTCTCGCCGGCGAGGTTGCCGCCGACCATGAGGACCACCCCGAACTCGCCGAGGGTGTGGGCGAAGGCGAGGACGAGGCCGGTCACGATTCCGCCCCGGGCGAGGGGGAGGGCGACGGTGAGGAAGGTCGAGAGGCGCGAGCGGCCGAGGGTCCAGGCTGTCTCGATGAGCGAGCGATCGAGGCCGGCGAAGGCGACGGCGAAGGGCTGGACGGCGAAGGGGAGGCTGTAGATGACGGAGGCGACGAGGAGCCCCTCGAAGCTGAAGGCGAGGTGGGCGCCGCCGAGAGCCGACCAGAGGCGGCCGAGGGGGCCCGTCGGCCCCATGGCGAGGAGGAGGTAGAAGCCGAGGACCGTCGGCGGGAGGACGAGGGGGAGGGCGATGGCGGCTTCGACGAGGGGACGCCAGGGCCGGTCCGTCCGGGCGAGCCACCAGGCGAGGGGGAGGCCGAGGACGAAGAGGATCGTCGTCGTCGCCGCGGCGAGGCGGAGGGAGAGGGCGACGGCCTGCCAGTCGATCATCGGTCGCCTCCTTTCGATGGCGCGAGTAGGTGGGGTCGAGGTCGCTCGCGACTCAGGTCGGGGCCGTGTACCTCACTCGTTCCCGGACTTATCTCCTGCTTATCTCCAGAGCGGTCGACGGCCGCACTTACCTCCCGCTTATCTCGAGCCCGACCCACGGGCTGACTTATCTCCTGCTTATCTCCAGAGCGGTCGACGGCCTCGCTTATCTGCGGCTTATCTCGAGAGCGGTCGATCGGCCGCACTTATCTCCCGCTTATCTCGAGCCCGACCCACGGGCTGACTTATCTCCCGCTTATCTCGAGAGCGGTCGATCGGCCGACTTATCTCCCGCTTATCTCGAGAGCGGTCGATCGGCCGACTTATCTCCGGCTTACCTCGAGGGCGGTCGCTCCACGCACTTACCTCCCGCTCATCTCGAACTCGGTCAACGGCCTCACTTATCTCCGCCTTATCTCGAGCCGGCGCCTGTCGGTGACACCGTTCGGGCTTGTCTCCTGCTCGACAGCTCCGGCCACCGGGCTGCGAGGCTTCTGCAGGCCGGTGCGGGTGCCGACTTATCGCCGGCTTACCTCCAGTGCCGCCCCGCCGCCCATGTGGCCTCCGCTCACCATCGCCCTGAGGCATCGGTCACTTACCTCCCACTTATGTCGCGCGTCGACATCGCTGCCTTCACTCCCACTTATCTCCGGCTTATCTGCCGCAAGGGCTTCGGTCCGAGCGTCGACGCCGATCGCTCACTTAGCGGACGGTTATCTCCGCCCCGGTCTTCCACCATCGAGCCGCCAGCCATCGTGCGTCCGCTTATCTCCCGCTTACCTCGCTTCGACGTAGTAGCGGCTTGTCTCCGGTGGTCGCCTCCTCGAACGGGACCTCGCCGAGCGCATCGGCGAGACTTCGCTTAGCAGTGGCTTATCTCGCGCGGTCGCCCTCGGCGCGCTCCGCGGACTCATCAGCGACTTATCTGGCCGGGTCGGGCCCGGCACGAGGCACTCACTCATCGCCGACGTATCTCCATCCGCCGCCTTGCCCACGTGTCGCTCGCCTGGCCTGCCCCACTTAGCCGCGGCTTATCCGCCGCCACCGCCGGGGGCCCACGGAGCACGCATCGCGGACTTGGCTGGGGTCGTCGCCGCGCCACTTATCGCCGACTTATCTCTCGGCAGCGCCGCGCCACTTATCGCCGACTTACTC
>FWPU01009297.1_pt1 | contig 15671 bp, 16 predicted proteins | sample 2228361 | NCBI WGS metagenome assembly FWPU01 (sample SAMEA103939777, study PRJEB20133) | metagenome
TGTTTAAATTTTTTTCAGATGAATTTAAACAATATTTTACTTTATAAAAAATTTATTATGTATTATAATACAACCTGAAATGCAAAAAGTTTTGATGTTTTTTTTGATTTTTTTTAGTTTATTCTCCTGCAGTCACCTGAATAAAGAGGAAGCTAAAAAACCTCACCTTTTAGCTAAAGTAATTGAAATACTTGATGGTGATACAATAAATGTTGAAATAGAAAAAGATTACCTGAACGAGAATTTTTCAAACAGCATTTATTCAATTAGATTACTTTACATTGATTCCCCTGAAGTTGAGGAAAATGAAAGATTTGAAAGATTTGTTAGCAAATTGTACAAGAAAGGGAATTATTTAAAGAGAAATGAAATTCTAAAACTGGGTGAATACTCATACTCTAACCTTTCTGCCTTATTAAGAAAAAATGATACGGTTAAAATTTTTTACTACCAAAAAAACCTATTTGATAAATATGGAAGAATATTGGGTATAGTATATATAAATGGCACAAATGTAAATCTTTACCAGTTAACTACTGGATATGCAATGGCTTATTTCTATGAGATTAAGCCACTTAATAAATATAAAAATGCTGAAAAAATAGCAAAAAAGCAAAAACTCGGAATCTGGAAATTTATAGATAAACTTTGAGGAGGAAATATGCCACAATTAAGACAAAGCTACATTTTAAAAGAATGGGTGATAATCTCAACAGAAAGAGCCAAAAGACCCGAGCAACTTAAAGAAGATAAAGATATTTCGATTAAACTTCCTGAGTATGATGAAAATTGCCCCTTCTGTCAGGGAAATGAAGAGAAATTTGGAAACACATTTGATATTTATAAAATGGAAAAGGATGGAAAATGGGAGCTCAGGGTTATTCCGAATAAATACCCTGCTCTGATGCCTTTGAAAGAAAACTTTAATTTAAATACTTACAACTATGAAAGATGGATGGATGGTATTGGAAATCATGAGGTTTTAATTGAAACACCTTTTCATAATCTCACGGTCGCCACAATGCCTCTTGAGAATGTAAAAAATATTCTGGTGGGCTATCTAATCCGAATTAAGGAATTAATGGGACTGGATTATATTGAGTCTGTGATTCCTTTTAGAAATCATGGAACCAGAGCTGGTGCCTCATTGGTTCATCCTCACTCCCAGATAATTGCTTTACCAGTGATACCAAGGGATGTAATTGCAAGAATGAATGAAAGCATTCGTCACCACGAAGAATACAGGGAATGTATCTTTTGTAGAACTTTAAAGTCAGAGCGTGACGCACAAAAAAGAATTATTGTCGAAACAGAACACTTTGTTCTTTTTACTCCCTATGCTGCATTTTCACCCTTTGCAATGTGGATTTATCCAAAATCCCATAAATCTTCTTTTTGTGATATTACTGAAGAGGAATTAAATGATTTATCATATGTTCTAAGAACTGCTGTAAGAAAGCTATATTATGGTTTAAATGACCCTGACTACAATTATATAATAAGAACAGCCCCAAAGGGTTACTACAATTCTGCTTTTTTCCACTGGTATATAACTATAGTTCCAAGACTTACCAGAAGTGCTGGCTTTGAGCTTGGTTCTGGCATGTTTATTAATCCAACTATTCCTGAGGAAAATGCAGAGTATCTAAGAAGTATTAATGTTTAGTAAAGGAGGTGTAACTCAAGAAGAAAATTTTGCTGTGGTTTATAACCTGGAAGTTTACTGAATTCCTCAGTATAGTAGGCAAAATTTATGTGCAAAAATGGGATTTCCAATCCAAAACCAAAGGTAGGATACCCCTTATATATTCCTGCCTGGATTCTAAAAATTGAGAGAATTTTTACCTCTGTGCCAAATCTCAGTTTCAAAAAGTAGTTTTCTTCAAAATCAAATACATTTACAAGGTCAAAGTAAAACGCCCAGTTCTGGATTTGATATTTTTGAAGAAAATCTCCCAAATCATAGCTTAAACCCAAATTAAAAGTAGCAGGATAATAAGTAGGTTGAATTGTCCTATTTGATATATACTGAAAATTTGTATCGTAGGCGCTCCAAGAGAAAAATGTAGTAAACCAATCTTTTATTACAAAACCAACATTAATATTATCCGACTTAAATAATATTCCAATGTCTGAACCTATTGCCTGCCCCCATAAAAAACCTTCTTTAAAACCACTTGCATAAAGATCATACATCTTAAGAAGACTTAATCTCGGATTTTCGTATTTCAGTCTGTTGATATACTTAATACCTATACCAGCATAAGTTATCACATTCTTTCCGAAATAAAACGGAATATCAAATTTTTTCCCAAAACCTGAAAGAAAAACGAGATTGAAAAACGTACCAACATCAGCATACGGAATTATCCCGGAAACATGTGTCGCTAATGAGGTATGAAAATCATTATAAATCAAAAATCCAATTCCCTCCGTCATATACCCGAAAGCCAGCGGACCATTCAACCCTAAGGAAATATTTAATGAGTTGAGTTTTGAAATGATTTCTGCAGAAAGTGAAGAAATATCTAAATTACCACCTGTTCTCTCAAAAACTTGATAGTATTCATAAAGGTCATAGTTTAATCTAATTCCTGTTCTAACCAGAGAAAAATACCCTTTTGTGGTTACTCCGAAACAGGCTGGATTCATAAATATCATGCTAAATTTATCACTTGCAACTATACCTGTCCCCCCCACTCCCATTATTTCAGCTGGTAGAAGTAAGTCTTTTTCTTTTTCGAGGCTACTTCCTATATCCATACTTATTATGATTATTAAACTTGAAAGTAAAATGCTTCTTCTCATTTTAACCCGCTTATAAATCAAAGTAGTTTGAAACTACACTTGAAATGTTAGTCATTGAAGGAATAATGTTTGTAATGTCATTTAAATTTGTAATCCCGGCATTATATAAATCATTTGTAAGAGAATCATAATCATTGGTATTATATCCGGCATCGAAAATATAATCGGTAATCATGTCATCATTTGTAATTTCTATGTTGGTTAAAGAAATTAAATTTGTAATTTCAAAGATATTTGTAAACATCGAAATGCTTATATTTGTATTTGAAAGATTTAAGCTTTTTAATAATTCATCCATATCAAGAATACTTTTAGTAAAATTACTATAAACAAGATTTGTAATGGATATCACAAAGTCCCTTGCTTCTGTCGATACAAGGTTATTTAAGATGTTGTTAATGCTCTGATCAACCTTTCCTAAATTTGATTTAAGAGTTTGCTGTCCTGCTATTAATGTGCTGGCTATATTAACAATCTCAAGCATTTTGAATGGATTCGGTGGATTTTCATCAAGTATGCTTAATGTTTTAAAAAATTTTGAGTTATTTGTATCAATTTCATTATAGCTTTTCAATACGATAAGGTCATTTGTGTCATTCACAATATTATAATTAGTATTGTAATCTATAAAATAAAAGATTGAAAAAAAATTACCAAACAGATAATAATTCAGATTAACATTTATGTCATCATACGGTATCTTGTTATTAGTTTCATTATTTATTATTTTGTAAAGATTTATTGAAGCAAATCTCGACACATCATAAAGCAGATTCAAATCTCCAACCTTTGAATAATCATTCTCCTGAAAGGCAACTATAAAATTAGTAATATGGATTTTCATAGCAATATAAGCATTCACCTTTCCCTCAATAGCTCTTGATTTTGTGGGAGATAGACTTTCAGCTCTCAAATAGGCTTTAAAGGCATTTTCATAATCTCCATTTTCAAAATACTCATCTCCCATCGCTATAAGTACTTCACTATCCTGAACATCATCTATATTGGTAGGATTGGTAGGAGAATAAACATTATAGGCACTACACCCAAAAAAAATTAAAAAAATAAAAATTGTCCTTTTCATACCATGTCCTAAAATATATACTTTTAATATTAATTTTATCGGAAAAATTTTTTTAAAAATTCTCATTTGAAAATATATAAGAATTATTGCTCAATTAGGGATAAAATTTCTTCTAGAGACTTCACAATATAAAATGAACCAGTAAAAAGATAAAAAAAATCTTTATTTTTTTTAAAATCAAAATCTTTCAAATCAAAAAGAAAAAGCAAATTTTTCAACTTTCTTTCATTCAGAAGATCAAATAACCTTTTACTTCCTGTGGGACGAATGGCAGGAAAATCAAAGGTAATAATTTTATAAAACATTTTTCTATATCTGTAAACAACTTTTTCAATTCTTTCAATTTCTTTATCCTCAAGTAACCCAATAAAAAGCAAAATCTTTTTCTTATTTGCAATTCTGTATCTATTCATGCTTTCAAAAAGCCTTTTTATGGAATTATCATTATGAGCAACATCTAGCAAATAGTTGTTTTCTACTTTCATTCTATAAGGCAATTTTACCATTGCAACTTCTTTTACCAGTTTCTCGCTCAGCTTCTTAAAATGAATGTAAAAGGATACAGTTGCAAGTAAAAGGTTTTCTACAAAAACATCAGATGGTATGGTTAAAAATATATTTTTCAATTTGATTGATTGATTAAAAATTTTGAAGGAAAAATGAAAAACTACACCTTTTTTCTCTCTCTTTATTATTCTGAATCTTGAAATCTCTGGAAGATAAAAAAAAGGAGCTTTTTTTTCATATGCAACCTTTTTCAATACATCTAAGGCATCAGGATATTGCCTTGCTGATATTACAGGTGTAAGCTCCTTAATAATTCCAGCCTTCTCATAGGCAATCTTTGATAATGTATTACCCAGAATCTTTGTATGGTCAAAGCTGATTGGCGTAATAATGGATAAAACTGGACTACAAAAATTCGTTGCATCAAGTCTCCCGCCGAGCCCTGTCTCCAAAACAATGTATTCGCATTTATTTCTGATAAAATAAACCATCGCAATAAAAGTAAGAGCTTCAAAAAATGTAAGTCTTTCAGACTTTATTTTTTCTTCAAATTCTGAAATTAAAATTGCAAAATCTTCATCTGAAATTTCTTTTCCATTAATTGAGATTCTCTCATTTATTTTTGATACATGAGGAGAAGTATATAGACCTGTATTTTTTAAAGTATGATTGTGAATTAAAAGTGACAGATAAATTGAAGTACTTCCTTTTCCCTTTGTTCCAGCAATATGAAAAATTTTAGCCTTTGAAAAATTTACATCTGAGGCTTTTAGAATTAGAAAAATCTTTTTTGGATCATAGTTTTTCTCACTGTAGTCAAAAAACTTCTTCTCATAATTAATAAGGCTTTCAATAAAATTCAAAGCTTCAGTGTAATTCATCAAATCTGCCTGTGAAATACATTTTCTTCTGAGGGAAATTTTCCATCTTTCACATCTTTAATATACTTTTTAACTGCTTTCCTTACAATTTTGTAAAGATTTACGTAAGTTTTATTGTGTTTGTATTTTCTCTCATTATCTAGCCCAAGAACATCCGTAATAACAAGTACCTGTCCATCAGTAAATCTTCCAGCGCCAATGCCTAATGTTGGAATTTTTACACTTTCAGTTATAACCTTTGCAGTCTCTTCTGCAATACACTCGAGTACAATAGAGAAAACTCCGGCTTCTTCTAAAGCCAGCGCATCATCTAAAAGTTTTTCTACCTCCTGATCGGTCTTGCCTGCTACCCTGTAGCCATAAATATTTACAGATTGAGGTTTAAGCCCTATGTGCCCCATTACTGGAATTCCTATTTTAGTCATTGCCTCCACTACTTCTGAAAATTCCTTCCCTCCCTCAAGTTTTACAGCATTGGCTCCCGTTTCCTTAATTAATCTACCCGCATTCACTACACTCTCCTCTACAGAAGTACCATAGCTTAAAAATGGCATATCAGCCACAATAAATGAGTCTGGTGCCCCCTTCCTCACTACTCTCGTATGGTAAATCATTTCATCCATTGTAACACTAAGCGTTGTTTTTTCACCCTTTATCACCGTACCGAGTGAATCTCCTACAAGTATTATATCAATCTCAGTTTCTTCAAGAATCCTTGCAGTAAGATAATCATAGCAGGTTAGCATTGTAATTTTTTCTTTTCCCTTTTTTGCTATAAGTTTATGTATCATATTTTTCCTCTTATAAAATACTTATACCCCTTGAAAAAATCGCTCAATAATAGGAAGTAATAAGTTTTTACATTCAAATTATATTACATTATTTCAAATAGAGCAATTTTTAAAAAAGTGCTTGCTACCTTTCTTTTGAGCGACACATTTTTATTTACTTGATCCGCTATCCGGTCGATAACTGGAATTTTTTTTCACAATATGTTATTCTATGAAAAACAATTTTTTTCGGGAGATTAAAATTGCTTTTTACCATTTTGTATGGCATATACTTTGTTATTAATTTATTGTTTTTTTCAACCTATCTCATTATAGTTTATCCCTTTCTTATGATTTTTAAGGCTAAAAGTAGCTGGGAAAAATTGCTTTTTTCATCAGCATCCCTGTGGGCAAGATTTGTGGTTTATGGAACGGGGAGTAAGGTTGAAGTTATCGGGGTTGAAAAAATACCAGACAGAAATGTGCTATTTGTTTCAAATCATCAAAGCTATTTTGATATACCTGTAATTTTAGGCTTTTTAAAAAGACTTGTTGGTTTTATAGCCAAGATTGAATTAAAAAAAGTTCCTGTACTAAACTTCTGGATAAAGAGGATTCATTGTGTATTTATAGATAGAAAAAAACTGAAAGAAGCAGGGAAATTTATAGAAGAGGGGATAGAAAATTTACGCAATGGATATAATATGGTTGTTTTTCCTGAAGGTACGCGCAGTAAATCTCAAAAAATGAAAGCTTTTAAACCCGGAAGTTTCAGGCTTGCGTTTGAATCTTCAATTCCAATTGTGCCAATTACTTTAAACAATACCTACAAAATTTTTGAGGAAAAGGGAAAGATACAAAAGAGTAATGTAAAAATAATAGTTCATGATCCCATATATCCTGAAAATTTTTCAGAAGATGGCAAAATTAACTTAGTTAAATACGTAGAAGAAAAGATAAAAAGCTCCATCAAGGAATAAATTAATGTTAAAGCTTCAAGATGTCTCAAAGTCTTTCTTGATAAATGGATATCGCAAAAAAATTCTTGAAGATATAAATTTTGAAGTTAAGAAAAACGAAATTGTCGCAATTACTGGAAGGTCGGGTGAAGGTAAAACCACGCTTCTGAATATAATTTCCGGAATTGTAAAACCAGATAAGGGAAAAATCTATTTTAATGATAGAAAAGTTCACTTCCTTTTTGATGTACACACAGCATATCTAAGGAACACATACTTTGGATTTGTTTTCCAGACATTCAGACTTCTACCAGAAGAAACCGTATTTGAAAATCTCATCTTACCTGCAAAGATAAAAGGCTACGTAAGTAAAAGAGTAAAGGAAAGAGGATTAAAGCTACTTGAAGAATTTGGGCTTATCGAATTCAAAAATATGAAAGCGGGGTTGCTCTCCGGTGGACAAAAACAGAGATTGTCAATAACAAGAGCATTAATAAATGAGCCCCTTTTGATACTTGCAGATGAACCCACTGCAAATCTTGACAAAGAAACTTCCAGAGGGATTTCAGAAATATTTAAAAAAATAACATCAAACGGAACATCACTTTTAGTCGTAACCCATCAGGACGAAATAATTAATTTTTCCAGCAGAAGATATATCTTAAAAAATGGGAGGCTGGAGAGTTTAAATGGGTAAGATATTGCTTCTTTTAAAAGAGATAAAAGGAAATTTTCTCATAAATTTTTTGTTGCTTATTGTTATGTTTATCTCCAGTTTACTTGTTACAATTTTCATAATGGTTGTTTTAAATCTTTCAGAATATATAGAAAAAAGATTCTCAAGGGCAATCGCTCCAGATATAATAAAAGTAAGCCCGAGAATTACAAGATTACCAAAAATTGGACTTTTTGGTCTTCAATTAAAACAACCAAAGGGAACTTATATAGACGATTATGTCTTAAATGAGATTAAAAGATTAAAGGGGGTCATAGAAGTAACCCCCCTGCTTGCTTCAAAGATTCCAATGCAAGTATTTGTAAGTATTTTTGGTCTGAATTATGGGAGTGATCTGATATGTATTGGTGTGGATTATAATCTTGTCGCAAATGATATACCGGGAAAAAAGTTAAAAAAACTTTGGAATAACTGGAAAACAGGAATGGATGTCCCTGTTTTGATACCGGAAATTCTCTTTCAGGCATATAACTCAAGCATGGCAGAACCAAATAATCTTCCTAAGGTTACAAAGGAAATGATCACGGGTGTAAAAATAAAACTTAATTTTGGTAAGTCTTCACTAAAAACCCTGCAGGGCAGCACTACTGAAAATGGTATTGTTATAGGTTTTACTGATAAAGTTGCAAATATCTGCCTTGTTATCCCAATAAATGTGATGAGGTTTTTTAATAGAAAATTTGGTGTAAAATCCGAATATATTTATCTCTTCGTAAAGGTAAAGGATCATAATTCTCTTTTAACTATAAGCAAAAAGATAAAATCAATGGGGTTACAGGTTGAATCCGAAAGAATTGTTTCAGAAGAGATTTTAAAACTAAAAAATTTTATCTCAATACTGGGAGGATTACTTATTTCGATCATTATACTTATTGCCTCTATCTCGCTGGCTTTTGGCAGTATAATCTCTGTAAATAAAAGATTCGAGTATTATAAAATCCTAAGGATACTTGGTGCTTCCAGAACTTTTATTGTATTCTCTATATTGATAAAGTATGCACTTATTGGCTTTTTTGCAGGAAGCGTTTCCATTTTAATTTTTGATAATATATTTAAAATCCTTTTCTCAAAATTTTTACTCTCAAATTATATAATGCTTCCCTATTTAAGCATAGATTTAAAGAAGAAGATTGTTTTAGTCAGCACTTTCCTGCCTGCTATTTTTTCAATATTTGGAATCTTAAAGCTATACCACCATAAAGAACTAGTAATAGACTAATTTCTAAAAGGAGAAAAATTTTGCATCTAGCTCAAATCTTTAATATCTGTCTTCTATCTATCAATCTTCAGAAGCTCATTAAATTCCTTTTCTGAAATACCCACGAGTTTTACCAGCTTGTTTTTTGATGTTTTGCCTTTTTCTATTATCACATTTGACTTTGGAATAGAAAAAATTTTTGAAAGAAATTCAATTAATTCCTTATTTGCTTTCTCTTTAACAGGTGAGCTTTTTACTTTTATTTTAATTTCACCATTTATGTTCTCAATTTTTGTAACTGAAGAGTTGGAAGTAACTTTTAAAGAAATCCTTAAATATTTTTCTCCTTTTTTCATAAAAATAAAGTTGCAACCTTCGATAAAACTATTCTTAAAAACCATAAAATTAAAAAAATGTAAATTGGTGAAAAATCAAACATTCCTATTCTTAAATGCGGCAAAAACCTTAATACAAAATGGTAGAATGGTTCACAGAGATTATCTATCATTTTAATTATAAAATTATTTCTATTTACAGGGAAAAAGCTCAATAGTATGTAAACAATAAAAATATATTCATATGCCTGAACCACAAATACTAGAAAAATAAAAATGTTATATATCATAGACTTTCTCCAAGTTCTCTTGCCCTCTCTACGGCTTTGATTACTGCTTTAATGATACTATGCCGGAAACTGCCCTCTTCAAGTGCCAGAAGTCCTGCTGCAGTTGTACCGCCGGGCGAGGTAACCCTGTCTTTTAATTCTTCAAGGTGTGCATTCTCTTTTTGAGCAAGGATTGCTGCACCAAGGACCGTCTGAATGGCAAGCCTTCTAGAAGTTTCCCTTGGTAAACCTGAAAATACTCCGCCATCGGAAAGTGAATTGATAAATGTGAAAACAAAAGCAGGCCCTGAACCTGATAGCCCGGTAATTATATCAAGCAAACTTTCTTTCTTTACTACCTCTACAATTCCACCGGACTCAAAAATCTCACTCACAAACTTTCTGTCATCATTATTAATCCTTTCATCAAAATATATTCCTGTTGCACCATATCCTGCAAGGAAAGGAGTGTTTGGCATAACCCTTGCAATCTTTATCTCTTTCAGGTATTTTCTGTAAAACTTTATACTTAAACCAGCAGCTATTGTAATAAGTAACTTAGAATCTTTGTCAATCTCTGAACTGTAATTTTTTAGAAAGCCATCCACATCCTGTGGTTTTATTGCTAAAATTATATAATCAGTGTCTGTTATTAATTTTTTTAAGTCTTCCACTTCTTTTACATTAAATTCATTTTTTGCCCTGTTAATTTTCTCTTTATCGACATCGTAAATATAAATCTCTACCTCTTTTTTAAGCTTTGAATTACAAATTCCTGAAAGCAGGGCAAAACCCATATTGCCAATTCCGATAATACCTAAATTTTTCATGTTTTCCTCCTTTTAACAAATCCCCAAATCTGTTGGAGCTCTACCAAGATTTTTTAGCAGGTTTAAAGTCTCTTCAATTTGTAAAGAAAGGGGTTTATCTAAATTTGCTCTTTTAGGATAAATATCGTAGAGATACTTATACTTCTCCGGTGTAAGATTTAACATCAATGAATTTGCACCAGCAAGAAGTCCTTTTCTTCTTGCCTCTTTTGAAAGAGTTTCAAAACCTGTTGTTACAAGTATTTTTGCATTTTTTGGATCTATAATCCTTGTTAAAGCAATAACTTTTAAAACAAGATTTTCTTCTGGCGGATTAAGTTCTTTTAAAGGTGTTTCAGGATGAGGTAAAAATGGTCCAAAAGAATACATCTCTGCATGTAATTCTTTTGCAAGAAGAATATCATTAATCAGGTCATCTTTTGTTTGACCCGGCAAACCTATCAGACTACCTGTAATTATTAAATAACCTATATTGTATGCTTCCTTCAAATGTTTCAAACGAATTTCAAGTTTTTTAAATGGATGTAATGAGGTATAAATCTTCGGATTACCTGTCTCAAATCTCATCAATAAACCTCTTGCTCCAGCCTTGTAAAGTATCTCCAACCCCTTAATGCCAATCTCACCACAGCTTATAAAAATTAAAACAGGAAATCTTGCTTTAATTTCTTTAACAATTTTGGCAAGAATTTCAGGAGTATAAAATTTATCCTCCCCACTTTGAAGAACCAGTGCTTTAAATCCATAATTTTCTACAGCTTTCTTGACCTCCTCAAGTATCTCTTCTTTTGTAATTCTGAAACGTTTTATTTTTTTATTGTGGGTGGAAATGCCACAATATAAACAATTTGATGTACAACTATTTGAAAATTCAATAATTCCATGAATGCAACATGAATTTCCAAGATATTTTTGCCTCAAAAAATTAGCTGTTTTGAAGAGTGCGTCAAGATCTTCCTCATTGTCAAGATTTATGAGATATAACAGTTCTTTTTTTGTTAAATTAATCCCTTGAGAAGCTTTGTCAAGTATTCTGGATAACTTATCATTTTTGCTTGAAACTTTAGAACTTAAACTTTTATCTACTTCCTTGAGGTGAAAAAAAACTTCTTTCCAGAGTTTAAGAATTTCCTGTGCTTCTGATTGAGAGAGTCTGTTTATAACATATCCACCCTGGGCATAGATATAATCACCTACCTTAAGATCAGTTAATTCGTTTATAGCTTTTTTCTTTTCTCCAAAATAATCAACTGTAACAAACCGATGATTTATATCAATTACTTTTCCAGGAATTGCATAACACATAATCTATAAATTCTCGCTTACTGCTTTTGCAAATTCACTGCACTTAACCTCTTTTGCTCCCTCAATCTGTCTTGCCAGATCATATGTAACAATTTTATTCTGGATTGTTTTTTCCAAAGCATTTTTTATCATTTGGGCTGGCTTTTTCCAGCCAATGTATTCAAGCAACATTACCCCGGAAAGGATTAAGGAGGATGGATTAACCTTATCCTGATTGGCATATTTTGGTGCGGTACCATGTGTAGCTTCAAAAACTGCGTAAAAATCTCCTATATTTCCTCCCGGTGCCATCCCCAAACCACCGACCTGAGCAGCTATAGCGTCAGAAAGATAGTCGCCATTAAGATTGGTCGTTACTATTATATCATATTCATCGGGTCTCGATAAAACCTGTTGAAACATATTGTCGGCAATTCTATCTTTAATAACTATTTTATCAGCCGAGTTTTCAGTTAGTTCTGACTCAAGAATCACATAATCTCTAAACTCTTCAATCGCAACCTCATAAGCCCAACTTTTAAATGCACCCTCAGTGTATTTCATAATATTCCCTTTATGTACAATTGTTATAGACTTTCTTTTATTTTCAATGGCAAATTTTATTGCCTTCCTCATTATTCTCTTACTTGCAGTCTCACTAATATTTTTTATACCTATTCCGGAATCCTCTTTAATTTCTTTTTGCAATGTGTTCTTCAGAAAATCAATAAGCATTTTTACCTCATTTGAATCCTTTGGCCATTCAATACCACTATAAACATCCTCTGTATTCTCCCTGAAAACAACCATATCAACAAGTTCTGGCTTTTTCACAGGAGCCGGTGTCCCCCTGTAATATCTAACAGGCCTTACGCAGGCATAAAGATCCAATAGTTGCCTTAAAGCCACATTGAGACTTCTTATCCCACCACCAACAGGAGTTGTCAAAGGACCCTTTATGGCTACAATGTATTCCTGAATAGCAAGTAGTGTTTCTTCAGGCAAATAAACACCATAAAGTTTTTCAGCCTTCTCTCCAGCATAAATTTCCATCCACTTTATTTCTTTTTCGCAGTTATATGCCTTTTTTACTGCATTATCCAAAACTAGTTTAGTGGCTCTCCATATATCAGGACCAGTCCCATCTCCTTCAATAAACGGAATTATTGGATTATCTGGAACCTTTAACTCTCCATTTTCAACTGTTATTCTTCTTCCCTCTTCTGGAATTTTTATCTTTTCAAACTTCATTTCAATTCCTCTCAATTAAAATTTATTAAGTATATCACAAAATCGACAATTTTTCAATTAGGAGACTTATAAATGAAATTACAATAAAAACTCAAATTGAGCAACAACTTTTTTATTTGTTTATAGAATATAGGGATAACTTAAAAAGAAGATATCAAAGAATTTTCCACAATCCTTTAAAAAAGGTCAATTAAGAAAGATGTAAATTAAGTGAGAGTTTTTCCTATAGAAATAACCCACTGGACAATGCTAAGGACTTTGTTCCAGTGGGCTAAAACACTTCACTGGAGATGATGGGACTTGAACCCACGGCCCCTACAATGCCATTGTAGTGCTCTCCCAGCTGAGCTACATCCCCATATCTTTTTTCTAAAATTATTATAAAACATTTTTTTGAGATTGGCAAGTCTTTGAAATATTTAATATAACCTGAATTGAGTGCACATTTATATATTTATCTAAAGACATAGAAATAAAATTAAGAAAATAGGTACCGAAGCCGCCTCATCTTTTGATCTCATATTTATTACCCTAAAAAAATCGCGAGTTCAGGTCAAAGAATATATTTCATTTTTTTTACATAATTCATAATTTTCCTTATAATATTTAAGTATTAAAAAGTGGGTTAATTGTCTCATTCCATCTTAGAAATCTTTAAAAAACGCTAAAGAAAGGAGAATTCAATGGAAGAAAAAATCTTAAAGTTTGGTATACCAAAAGGAAGCCTTGAAGAAGCTACAATATGTATGTTTAAAAAAGCAGGCTACAATATCACTGTAAATTCAAGATCCTATTATCCATGGGTGGATGATGAAGAACTTTCTCTAATGTTAATAAGAGCACAGGAAATTGCCAGATATGTAGAAGAAGGTGTTCTGGATGCAGGCATTACTGGAAAAGACTGGATAGAGGAAAGTGGGGCAGATGTTGTAATAGTATCTTCTCTGCAATATTCCAAAGCAAGCAGAAATCCTGTTAGATGGGTACTTGCAGCTCATAAGGATTCTGGTATCAAATCTGTTAAAGATCTTGAAGGAAAAAGAATTGCCACAGAAGCAGTGGAAATGACAAAAAAGTATCTTAAAAAGCATAATGTAAACGCCATAGTAGAATTTAGTTGGGGTGCCACAGAGGTAAAATGTCCCACTCTTGCAGATGCAATTGTAGAAATAACAGAAACAGGCTCAAGTCTTAAAGCAAACAATCTGATAATAATTGACGAAGTTATGGTGTCCACCACTCAATTAATAGCCAATAAAGATTCATGGAAGGATAGCTGGAAAAAGGATAAAATTGAGAAAATAAATCTTATGCTTCAAGCCGTTTTAGAAGCTGAAGGAAAGGTGGGGCTCATGTTAAATGTGAGAAGAGAGGACCTCGAAAAAGTACTTAAAATTCTTCCAGCTATAAAAAATCCAACAGTAAGCCCTTTAAGTGATCCCGAGTGGGTAGCTTTAAATACAATAATTGATGAAAAAATTGTAAGACACATTATTCCAGAATTAAAGAAAAATGGTGCTTCAGGAATTGTAGAATATCCATTAAATAAAATTATTAAGTAAATATACTACTCTACAGGTTTGTAAAACCTCACATAGTCTACTTCCATTCTTTGTGGAAAGATAGAGTTATCCACCCCTTTTGCACCTCCCCAGGTGCCACCAATTGCGAGATTGAGTATAAGATAGAACTTCTGGTCAAATGGCCAGAGCTTATAGCTATCCCCAGTTTTATTAAAGGTAAAATGTTTTTTACCGTCAATAAAAAAATCTATTTTATCGGGATACCATTCTATCGCATAAACATGAAAATCATCACTTGCACCTTTCACATAAGTTTTAGCTGTTTTGTGCGTTCCAACCTTATGATTAAAACTCTCCGTATGAACACTCATATGAATAACATCCTGATCAAAACCTACCATTTCCATTATGTCAATCTCCCCACTTGATGGCCAGCCACCGTATTTTTGTTCAGCTGGCATCATCCATATAGCAGGCCAGACCCCTCTGCCCTTTGGTAACTTTGCAGAGACCTCCACCTTTCCATATAAAAAATCAAACCTATCTCTCGTAACGACTCTTGCAGATTTATAAGGCATACCAAGATGCCACTTTTTATGTGCCTCAATGATTAAAACACCATTTGATACTCTTGCGGTTTCAGGATCATACGCGGTATAAATTTGCTGCTCGGCATTTCCCCAACCACCACCACCTCCATCATAATTCCACTTTGCTTCATCCAGCAAACCTTCATAATCAAATTCATCACTCCATACAAGCTGCCACTTTACTTCCTTCTCTCCCTGTTTAACAACATTAGATTTAGTGCAACCATAGAATAACATAAATAATCCCACAATAGTAAAAATTTTAAACAACCTTGTCACTTCTCCCTCCTTTTCAAAACCAACAAATTATAAATCCAAATAAAATAAAAATCAAATTTACGTTAACGATAACAAAAAAATATAGAAATGAATAAAAAAACTGCAACTCAATTAAAAATTTATAAGGTTATGTTTAACCAAGGATTGTCTTTCACAATCTACAGGTAAAAGACTCATCGTCCGCAAACATGTGGAAGTTGAAAGTTAAAACGCATTCAACTTTTTACAAAATAATATGTTTTTCAAAAAATTTAAACTTTTTGATAAAAAGTTGGGTTAAAACTATTTGCCACCTTTCTTTTGAATGACCAAAAGAAAGGTGGCACCAAAGAAAAGTCACATTTTTCACGGGCAAAGTAGTTTCGGC
>FWPU01009298.1_pt1 | contig 15669 bp, 11 predicted proteins | sample 2228361 | NCBI WGS metagenome assembly FWPU01 (sample SAMEA103939777, study PRJEB20133) | metagenome
CAGGACCAGATCAACGTCTGTCTCGTCGCCCGGGGCGACTCGAGTGGCGGCATTGGGGTACACTCTTTCCCTAGAACGCTCCAGATAAACCAGGTGGGGGAACGAGGGCAAGGGGGAAAGAGGGCCTGAGTAGTTACGAGTTGACCGCCTTGCGCCTTTGTGTGAGATGCATGATCTACTGATGCAACATGTCAACTACCGGTACCAGTATGCTGGCAACGCCTCGCGCTCTGCTTCCAGCAGATCGGCGATGCAGTTGTCGGCGTCGGCGATGTTGTTGCAGATGGGATCGGTGAGCATGGCGCGACGCAAGATGGCCCGATCGCCGGTGATCGCAGCCTCGGCGGTCATACTGTTCGGTGATCTCCCATGCCGCAGCCATCTCTCTGGCCCGGCCTTCCGCGTCGAAGAGACGCAGCGGTTCCGGGTCTATCGGCGCGACACCATAATATAGCTCATGTATCCTCGCTCCCCGGCCGATCATGGCGGTTCGCCGGGATGAGGAAGCGACTGCGCCTCGGCCAGCGGCAGGCGCACCGCGACGATCGTCCCCTTGCCCGGCACACTGCGGATCTCGAACTCGCCGCCCAACGCCTCGGCCCGCTCCCGCATGTTGTGGATGCCGGCATGACCATCCTGCGCCAGGTTCGGCAACTGGGCCGAGTCAAAGCCGCAACCGTCATCAGTAATCTGCAGGCCAACCTGTCGGCCGGCCATCTCCTGCACCGTCACCCTGACGGAACGCGCACAGGCGTGCTGCAGGATGTTGTCAAAGGCTTGTTGGCAGATGCGATACAGGGCCGTGGCCTGGACGCGCTCCAGGCCGGCCGGCAGGCTGCCCACAAGCGTGCAGGCAATCCCCTGGGGCGCCAGCTTCCGATACATGAGCTCCCGCAACGCCTGATCATAGTCGCCGCTCCACAATTCCGGCGGCGAGATATCGTGTCGCAGATGGTGCAGCTCCAGCGATACCCGACCGATCTTGCCATAACACGCATCGAACAGGTGCTGCACCTGCGCCGGATTGCGCACCTCGGCTTGAATCGCCTCCAACAGATAGGGCAGCGCGCCCATCTCCTGCTGTACCGTGTCGTGCAGCTCGCGCGCAATCCGCTCGCGCTCGCGCTCCACTTCGGCCAGGATGCGCTGTGGCTCCTGTTTCAAGCGCTCCACCTGCTGGGCGATGACCAACGAGGTGGCCACTTGCTCGCCGATGACCGCAAACAGTTGCAGGTCACGCTCGTCGTAAATGTCGCCGGTGCGCGGGGGACCCACCACCAGGGCACCGAGACGCAGGGCTGGTGCCGCCGCCTGTAAGGGGATGATGGCCGCCAGCTCGGTCGCATCCGGCCCGTGCGCATGGACAGGCCGGCGCGGGTCAGGTGCCAGCCTGACATCGCGGCCGGCCGACCGCCATAGCTCTGCCGCCAGCCCAGGAGCCGCCGTCGCGCCCGATGCGACGTGATCGTGGCACAGCGTCCAGCCCAGCGCCTCATCGTACAACCACAGGCTCACGTACTCTGCCTGAAAATCTTCGGCCAGCTGCCCGGTCACGCGCCGGGCCAAATCCGGCAAAGCTGAGGCCTGCCCGCTGGCGCGGATCAGGTTGGACAGGGCCAGGTAGTGGCTCTCCTCGCGGCGCAAAATGCGGTTGAAGAGCTGCGGCAACCGGCGGTCGCTCTGCCAGAACACACTGGTCAGCAACGACACGGCAATCACACCGGCGATGATGGTGTTCTGGCCGGGGACGCCGCTCGGCCCCAACTGAGCGAGGACAAGGCCGGCAAGCTGCGCCAGCGTGGCGCCGACTGCCAGCATGATCAGCGTGAACAGAGCCTGCGAGCGGCCGCGAAACATCTGATAGCGCAAGATGGCATACCCGATCAGTGCGGGGAACAGAAAGGCGATCAGCGGCCGATCGAACAGGCTCGCCCCGCGGTAGGCGCCGGCCGCCAGCACGTAGGCGGCATACGGCAGGCCGGGCAGGAGAACGCCGCAGGTAAAACCCAGCAGCACGAGCGAGATCTGATACCGCGCTCGCGGGGCAGTGCGGTGCGCCAGCAGGCCATGCCCACAGCGCACCAGCAGAAAGAGCAACCCCAGCGCCGCGTACACGACGTTGAAGCTCGTCACGGCGCGCGCTGCCATGATCAGCGTCGGCGTCGAACTGAAGATGCGCGCCGAGGCGTACTCGTGGACGACCAGCGCGACCAACGACGGCAGATAGACCAGCCTGGCCCAGTGCGGGCCGATCTCGGTGGGAAAGGAGAGCGCGAAGTGGAACAGCGCCGCGCCTGCCAACGGCGCAAACGCGATGGACATCAGCATGGTCAGGCCGATGCCCAACACGTCGTGTTGGCCGTTGTTGAAGTAGAAGGTGCCGGGCAGCACCATGACCACTGCGACGACGATAAACAGGGTGAAGGCGCGATTGGCGGCGGTTGCCGGTGCAGCGTGCAGCACGATCCAGCCCAGCAGCCAGGCGGCCAGGGCAATCAGCACATAGATCGCGCGATACTCGATCAAGTCCCCCAACTCGCACAGCAACAGCGGCCCCTCGACCGCCAGTAAGTCGGCGCCGCGCTGAACCACGTACTGCACCGACCGCGCGCCGGCCGCGTAGAGCGCCTCGTAGACCTCAGGCAGCGACTGGCTGCGCAGGTCGGCGCCGACCACCTCGCGGATGATATCCCCACGCTGCAACGCGCCTGTGCGCAGGCCCGGCGCCGAAGGGCTGTTGCCCGGAATGATCAGGGCGGCCTGGTCGTGCTGCTGCCATTGCGCGAAGAAACCGCCCCATGGCCGGCCGATGCGGGGCAACATGGCCAGATTGCCGATCAGGCCGGCCAGCAGCGCATAGAACAGCAGGCCGCGATACAAGCTGCGATAAGCCCTCTCCATCAGCCCGACCTCCTCAAAGCCTGGAGACGACGCCTCCGCCCTGCAACTGGTACACCAGATAGGCTTTGGCCAAGACGACATCCTGACGCAGCTCCGGCTGATCGGCCTGCGTCAGGCCGAGCTTGTCATAGATGCTGCTGATGTGGCGATCCACCGTGCGCTCGGAAATCACAAGGTTTTCGGCGATGGCCCGCCGCGACCAGGCCAGGTTCTGCAGCACCTCGACTTCCCGACCGGACAGCGTGTGGAAGCGACTCATCACCTGCATCACCAGCGCTTGCTCCATGGGCGAGAGCGTCCGCAGCACCGCTTCGGCCAACGAATGGGCTGCGCCGGCGATGCGCGGATCTATCTGCACCCCGCCGCGCGCCACCAGGCGCACGGCATCGGCCAGCGCGCCGGGCCGATCCCCGCCTTTGAACAGGTACGCCACGCCGCCGTGACCGCCCTTGATGAACTGCTGGATCGCGGTCACGTAGTGCGTGTACGCGGAGCGGAAAACCAGGCCGATGTGCGGCCGCTCCCGGCGCAGCTGCCTGGCCAGCTCGATGCCTGCGCCGATCATGGCATCGCCTGACCGTTCCTGCCAGACCACGATGTCCAACACCGCCACATCCATCGCGTGGGCGGCAAAGAGCGCCTGCGCCTGCGCCACGGTCGTCGCCGGATATACGGTCATGCCGCTGCGCTCCAGGGAGCCGCGCATGCCGTCCAGGTTGGCTGGATCATCGTCCAGGATGAGGACTGTCAACTCGCCTGCTGAGAGCATGGTGGAATTCTCCTTTTTGGATGCCGACCAACGCCAGCCAATGATAAGTGTACTCGCATATCGGGTCTGGCGCAATCGGCGTTTTCCCCATCGCAAAATGGGTAGTCCTACCCATTGCGCGATACGCGATTTGCCCATTGCATTCGATCAGGCGCTGTGATATTGTACACACGGGAGTTATTCTGACCGGCCTCAGCAGAGTCAAACGCTACCGTGAGGACTCACCATGAGTAAGCGACCGATTGGCCTCGCTCTTCCCCTGCCAGAAGACTGGACCTGTTCAAGCGGTTGCCGTGCTGCCTGGCCCCCAGCCGGGGTGTCGTCGCGGGAAGAGCGCTGCTATGGGCCAGATGGAGATGATCGCGAATTCGATGCGCGATAGGCCATGAAATGCGCCATACCACATGGTGGTCGCGCCTCGCGGCGCGTCACTCAATTCGGCATTCACAATTGAATCCTGCCCCAAACGAGGAGGCTCGATCCCTATGGACCCCCAGAAGAATCTCTTCATTCTGTTCGGCGAGTGGCTGCAAGCGCGACAGGCCCGCCGCCGCGAGACTGCTGCGCAACCTCACCCAACCTGTCCTCTGACCGGCTGGCTGCCCTCGCGCGGCAACGTGATCTTCACCCTGGCCATGATCGCGCTGCTGATCGCGGCCCAATCGGCCGGCGCGCTGCCGCTGGGCGAGCGGGGCGAGCGCGGAGGGATCGCCCCGACGGCCACGTCCACCGGCGTCATCGCGTACCAGGGCCGGCTGGCGGATGCAGCGGGCCAACCGCTGACCGGCACGTACAACATGATCTTCCGCCTCTACACCGTCGCCACGGGCGGCACGCCGCTGTGGACGGAGCAATGGACCGGCCCTAACGGCGTGCGCGTGAGCGACGGGCTGTTCAACGTCATGCTGGGCAGCCTGACCCAACTACCAATCTCCCAATTTACCAATTCCCAATCCTTGTTCCTGGGCATCACGGTGGGTACCGACGACGAGATGCAGCCGCGCGTGCAGTTGGGGAGCGTGCCGTTCGCGGTGCAGGCGCTCACCGTGCCGGATGGGAGCGTGACGACCGCGAAGATCGCGGATGGGGCAGTCACACAGGCGAAGTTGGGCGCGGATGTCAGTTTGGAGCCACCGGATGGCAGTATCACGACGGTCAAGATCGCTGATGGGGCGGTGACACAAACAAAAATCAACATCGAGAAAGCGCAATACTTAGCTTTTACTACTGACTGGGATAATCGCGACGCTAAGCATCAGTCGGGAATTAAATTCCAGGAAGGAGGTAGTACAACGTATGGGGCGCAAGTTTATTATGATGGGCAGGCCGATAAGCTAATTTTATCCACACTGCAAGCGGGTACAGAAAAGTACGGGATCTCAATTGATAGATCCACGGGGAATGTTTTCGTTCATGGCAACTTTCAGGCATATGGCTCAAAATCAGCAGTGGTTCCAACTGAGACATTGGGTTTGCGCAAACTGTATGCTGTCGAAGCCCCAGAAGTGCGTTTCATCGATGAAGGTATAGAATGTTTGCAGGATGGCACAGCACGTGTCGAGTTAGATCCAATCTTCTTGGAGACTATCGAGGGTAAATACCTAATCCACGTCACCCCCTACGGCGACGCCAGCCTCTACGTGGCCGAGGTGGGACGCGACTACTTCGTGGTCAAGGCGCGAGAGGGCGACCCGAACGTGACTTTCGCCTGGCGGTTGAGCGCGACGCGCAAGGGGTACGCGGGGGTGAGGTTGGAAGAAGTAAGGTAACACGACACGGATTTGGACACGGATTACACGGATAGTGCGGTGTGCCTTCCGTGTATCCGCGTGGTAATCCGTGTGAGGCGGATGATTGAAGCGAGCGGAGGAGCGAGGGGAGCAACTGCCTGGGGACGGAGAAGAGGTGTTCTCAGGGAGGTTGTGCGCTGGACCAGCGTGAGGCTGGCGGGATGGGAAGAGGGCGCAGAGGCTATCCGGCTACCAGACTGTCTGGGCGTGCCTGGACCTGCTGATGATGGTATCACCCGTCAGGATCGGCACCCCCAACCACTTTGCTGTGCCGACGAGGATGCGGTCGTGCAGTTCGGGAACGTCGTCCACCTGGGCGGCGGCCAGGACAACGTCAGCGTTGACCGCGACGATCTCGTAGTTGACGCTGCCCGACACATGCCCGATCAACTCATCGAGGCGCACATCCACTCTCTTCGCCTCCGACAGGTACAGGACTTCCATCAGCGTGATGGCGGATAGGTAGACGTGATGCCTACCGGCGTCGGCATCCAGCAGGATTTGAGCGGCCTGGGAGCCAAGAGCGGGATGCCCGCGCAGGTGTCGAACGATGGCCACGGTGTCAGCCAGATATTCCATGTTGCCTACACGTTCCGCAGAAGCTGCGCTGTCACCCGTTGCCGCAAGTCCCGCACCTCTGCATCCGTCACGTCAAAATCCAGGTGCTTCCACAGCCCGCCCAGGGCCACCACCTTTCGGGGCTGTTGAACCTGGTATTTGAACTTGAGGAAGTCGAGAAAGCATGAAAGCTCCTCGAAGCTCTCGGAGGGCAACCCGTCAATGACCTGGTACACTTTCTGTTTGACAGCCCGTCCCGTGGTCATCTTTCATTCACCTTTCCGAACATATTCATCGGTGCTGATTATAGCATGAAAAAATCAGCCAGGTCAATTGACGCGGTGATCTGCCAGCATGGGTCCATTCAGGAACTTTGCGGGTACTCGTTGTGCCGTAGATAAATGGGACCTGGAAAACCAAAAGATCTGGAGTACAGAGCCATAAAGGAGACGAGAAGACCAGGAAGCAAACATGAAGACCGCCAAGCGCGAAGGGAATGAAGAGGGTCGCCACCACGGATACGAGCTTCACGAGCTTCGCGCTTCGTGCACTTCGTGCGCCTTCGCGCCTCCGTGATTCGAACACCCCACGCGCGACGCGCAAGGGGTACGCGGGGGTGAGGTTGGAAGAGGTAGATTGGGATCACGAAGCCGCAAAGTGAACGCGAAGGTCGCGCAGATCCGGACGCCTTTCCAGGCGGCCATGTGGCCATTTTGAAGCGTGAGGAGTTTCCGATGCTCACCTTGACCTTTGCCGGTGACGAGTCGGGTGACGTGAGCTTTGCCTTCGGCAAAGGCGCTTCCCGCTACTTCGTCGTGGCGGCCATCGCCACGGCCGATCCAGATGCACTGCGCCAGCTTCTCACAGGCGTGCGCCAGGCGTCGGGCCTACCTGCCGAGTATGAGTTCAGCTTTAACGCATTGTCATCTGCGCCGCTGCGGGAACGCGTGTTTGCAGCTTTGGCCGGCGCGGATTTCGAAAGCTGGGCAGTGGTCGTTGACAAGACCACTCTGCCCGACCCTTTCAAGGTCATGCGCCGGCTGGACTTCTACCTGTACTTTGTGACCGAGCTGATCCGGCTGATTCCGACCGAAAAGCGCGAGGGCGCCACATTGATCCTGGACGAGTTTGGCTCAGCTACGACCCAGCGGACGGAGCTTCGTCGCTTCATGGCTGCGCGGAACATCCCACGCCATTTCCGGCGTATCGTGGTCAGGCGCTCGAGGAACGAGCCTTTGATCCAGGTTGCGGACCTGGTGGCCGGAGCCATTCTGCGTCGCGATGCGAAAGGCGAGGCCGACGCCTACGACTATGTGGAGAAGAAACTGTGTCAGGTGCTGGAGTTTCGAGGGTGATGCAAAAGTAACCCGCCCCGCTAGCCCGATCCTTCGCAGGAGAAGGGGGCAGGCCGCCACACTCGGCGACTTTTCGCGGGGCGGGAGAAAGCCTTACGGCTTTTTACCGGATCGGAAGGGTCTAACCTTCAAACATACTGTATCAAGAAACGGGCGATCTGTCAAGAGGCGAAAATTCGGTGAAATCGAGCCGGTCCGCTCGAAGAAAGCAATCCATCCAACGCAAAGGAGAACCAGCTCATGGACACGCAGAAAGGTTTCATCACTCGTTTTGGAGAATGGTGGGACGAGCAACAGGCTCGTCGCCGCCAGACCGCACCGCGAGAGCGACCGTCCGCCCGGCTCGCCGGATGGCTACCCTCCCGCGGCAACGTGATCTTCACCCTCGCCATGATCGCGCTGCTGGTCGCAGCCCAATCGGTGGGCGCGCTGCCGATGGGCGAGCGGGGCGACCACGGCGGGTTCGCCCCTACGGCCACGTCTACCGGCGCGATCGCGTACCAGGGCCGGCTGGCCGATGCAGCGGGTCAACCGCTGACCGGCACGTACAACATGATCTTCCGCCTCTACACCGGCGCCACGGGCGGCGCGCCGCTGTGGACGGAGCAATGGACCGGCGCCAACGGCGTGCGCGTCAGCGACGGGCTGTTCAACGTCATGCTGGGCAGCCTGACGCCGATCCCGCAGTCGGCCATCGCGGGGCGCAGCCAGTTGTTCCTGGGCATCACGGTGGGCACGGACGATGAGATGCAGCCACGCGTCCAATTGGGGAGCGTGCCGTTCGCGGTGCAGGCGTTGACCGTGCCGGATGGGAGTGTGACGACGGCCAAGATCGCGGATGGCGCAGTAGCTACAGCGAAAATCGCAGATGGCGCAGTGACGGCAAGCAAGCTTGCTCCTGATATGTTGGCCGGTGTGCCCCGCGGAACGATTGTGATGTGGGCAGGCCCCGTATCGAGTATCCCTGCTGGCTGGGCCTTATGTGATGGTGCCAACGGGACACCTGATCTGCGTGACAGGTTCATTCTCAGCATCGGTGCAGGCGAAAACCCTGGAGCAACCGGTGGTTCACACACAAAGACGCTTGACGTGAGTCAATTGCCTCCACACACGCACAGCTTCACCACAAGCAATGACGGTAGCCACAGTCATTACACGCATTTCGAGAATGAAGATGGCTTCGGCACTGGCAGTAAAAGCGGCGCTGATGATACGAGCGGCAACGGCAAGAGCACCACTTCGAATGGCTCTCATAGCCATAGCGGTACCACGAACTCAACAGGCGGCGGCGCACCATTTGATGTGCGGCCTGCCTATTTTAAGCTGGCTTTCATAATGAAGCTATGACAAGGAGGGCAGCTATGGAATACCACAAACTGGAAATCCGAATTCCTAAACTCTCGGTGCATTTTTCTGCCTCTCGCTGGCTGCCCTCGCGCGGCAACGTGATCTTCACCCTCGCCATGATCGCGCTGCTGATCGCTGCCCAATCGGTGGGCGCACTGCCGCTGGGCGAGCGGGGCGACCACGGAGGGTTCGCCCCTACGGCCACGTCTACCGGCGCGATCGCGTACCAGGGCCGGCTGGCCGATGCAGCGGGTCAACCGCTGACCGGAACCTACAACATGATCTTCCGCCTCTACACCGGCGCTACGGGCGGCGCGCCGCTGTGGACGGAGCAATGGACCGGCTCCAACGGCGTGCGCGTCAGCGATGGGCTGTTCAACGTGATGCTGGGCAGCCTGACGCCGATCCCGCAGTCGGCCATCGCCGGCCGCAGCCAGTTGTTCCTGGGCATCACGGTGGGTACCGACGACGAGATGCAGCCACGCGTCCAATTGGGGAGCGTGCCGTTCGCGGTGCAGGCGTTGTCGGTGCCGGATGGGAGCATCACGCAGGCGAAACTCGCCAGCAACGTGACCGGCGCGTTTGGGGGGCGGCCGAACAGCTATCCCTACGTGCTGCACCTGCGTCACTTCGCTCTCAATATGGGAAACTTCTGCTATGGCTATGTCCCAGGCGATCCGGCTCGTCCAGATTGCCCTGCCGCAAGGCTAAATAACTTCACTTCTGGCTTGAAGCTGTATGCTCCCAGCGGCAACGGCTATGCTGACGCGGCCAACAACCTGCCCGCATCGGACGGTGGGCCGCGGTGGGGCTATGCGTATAGCTTTTTCTTGAACAACCCTGGCGCGGCGCGTACCATTCAGCTTCCTGTCGGCACGTGCAATGATGTCGCTCTCTATGTGTCTTCGGGAACAGTGGCGCCCGACCAGCTTGGAGACACTGTCTCTTTGCAGTATCACCGTTTCCCCGGCAACTCGGGCAACGACCTGTTGGGCTGCCCGTGTGACAACCTCAATCCAACCATCCAGATCCCTGCGGGGAACTTCAGGTTGACGATGCTTATGCGCGGCGCGGCCTGTACATCCTATGGAAGCATCGGCAGCGCCACGACGAACTGGATTCGCGATGCCGGGCTGGCCATAGATTGGTCTGGCCTGCGCACGTATCTCGGCGAACAGTAGGTGGGGAGAGGCGAGGATGCCTGGAGCACGAAGGCGCCCGTTGCCGATGCGTTTTTCGCGATCTTCGCGCTTCGTGTCCTTCGTGCGCCTTCGCGCCTCCGTGATCCAAACCCCCGCATGATTCTGGAGGGATACTATGAAACACAGACAACTCCGTCGTATGTTGGCCGTCGTCGCAAGGGTGGTAGCAGTGTTGACCTTCGGTTTGACAATGATTGGACCGCAACAACCTGTTTCTATATGGGCACAAACCGGAACGCCCAGCACTGGAAACACAGAGACGCCCTGGGTTAGATACGTGGACGGTAAATTCGGGATATCCGGCCGTGTTCCTGCTTCGTGGCACGTAGCTCCAGCACCCAGGTCTGGAGCAGGCGGGGCAACGTCCTTCACCACGTTTCATCCAGGCTCGCTTCCAGCGAAAACACCGATTCCGGTATCTGAATTGAAATTGGATGTCGGTGTCGCCATACTCCATCGGCCTGCATCAGGATCGCTATTGGAATGGGTAAAAGCGAATCAGATGTCCGAATCGCGTATCTTGGCCCAACACACGGGTCAGATTCGGGGCCTTCAGCTCGTTGAATTGGATGTGGTCGCCCCGGACGAACAGACTGCTCGACTTTGGTACCTGGAACAGGGCGACACGGTGTACTTTGCCATCGCAATCCCGCTCGAATCTGTGTATATGGGACTTGCCAAAGAAGTGGTCCAGTCGCTCGAATTCAGTGAGGATACAGCACGCCTGGAAACAGCTCTTTCTACATCAAGCCAGGCGTACGCAGTACCTGACATTCTGGGAGCCGATGCGCCGGGCGGATACCGCCTACCTTTCAGTAGAAAGAAGATCATCTCAACTGGCCCTGGCTGCTATGTTACCCATACCGGTCGATCTTCTGAAGCGATTGATTACATGCTTGCTTTCGAGAATGTCCTCGCTACCCAAGATGGGGAAGTGATCTTCTCACAAGATGGCTGGAATGATGGGTTCGGTACTCTAATGAAGCTGAGACACTCAGACGGAAACGTGAGTTGGTACGCGCATCTCAATGCGCGTTACAAAAATAGCGGCAACATTTCGCGCGGCGATGCCATAGCGCAATCGGGTAACACAGGCAACTCGACGGGCGCCCACCTGCACTTTGAAGTGCGCAACAGCAGCAATCAGTCCATCTGGATTCGTGATCTTCCGACTACCACCTGGTACACCAAGGATATCAACAATCCCTGTATGCCGCCAGGCCAATATGATGGCGAAGCCACGCCAACCGAATCATCGGGTCAATGTACTGACAACAACAACCCCGACGGCAACTACGACCAGCCCGGCAACAACCAGCAGGTCTCCGACAGCGTCCACCTCAAGGGCTGGGCCAAAGACGACTGCGGCGTGGACTACGTCGAGTTCACCGCCACCTGGCCTGGGCAGGGTTGGAAGGTGGTGAAGCGCGTGGACACCGACTGCGGCCGCGGCGACACCTGCACCTACGAGTACAATTGGGATATCTCCGGCCTGCCCGACGGCTGGATCACGTTGGGCTATGACATCTACGACAAATCGGGCAAGAAGTCGCTCTCACCTCATGGCACGCGGCGGATTCTCAAGGTGGGCAAGTGCGATGGCCCTGGCCTGCGTGAGCCGAGCAGCGGCTGGCGCACCAAAGAGCACACCATTACCTTCAAATGGAATGATGTGAGTTGTACGCACACCGGATATCGGTTACGCGTCAAGACTGTCTCTGATATGGACTCCGGCGGCGAGACACTGGCCGACGTCTATGTAAACGGCGCCGAACATACCCTTTCCTTCGGCAATCAGTGGGAAAACCGGTCGCTCTACTGGTCGGTGCGGGCTGAGAATGCACCCGGCGGCGCACGCTGGGCCAACACGCGAGAGTTCCAAATCGGCAACGAGCCTCCGCGCATCTCCTTCGACACCGCCAACGGCAGGAGCGACAACCCCATCACCAGCCGCGACCAGACGTGGACCTTCCGCGGCACGGCCGGCGACCCGGAGGGCCGCTTCAGCCGGGTGGAGTTCCGCTGCAACGACTGCGACAACCGGGGCAGCGGCGAGGATCGCTCGGCCAGCACGAACTGGGCCATCACCCGCTACGGCATGAGCGGCCGCAACTACGTCTTCTTCGAGGCGTTCGACGACCGGCAGAGCGCGCGCAGCGCCAGGACCCTGCAACTGGACATTGACCTGGCCCCGCCGACTACCGAGGCGCAGGTCGTCGGCAACGCGCCCTACGGCTGGTTCACCGAGCCGGCCCAGGTGCGGCTGACCGCCCGGGACAACAACACGGGCCGCGCGGCGGCCGGCGTGCGCGAGATCCGCTATCGCAGAGACGCCGGCGGCGAGCAGGTGCAGCCCGGCGCCAGCCTCAGCTTCAGCGAAGGGAACGACGGCGTGCACACCGTCCGCTACTACGCGGTGGACCACGCGGGCAACGTCGAGGCCGAACGCACGGCCACCTACCGCGTCGATCGCACCCCGCCCACGGCCATCGGCGGCGTGAGCGAAAGCAGCGGCGCGGCCGATAACGTCTGGCAGCGGACGCAGAACCGGCCCACCTTCACCTGGGCCGCCTCATCCGATGCCCTCTCCGGGCTGGGCGGCTACCAGTTCTACTTCGGCGCTGACCCCAACGGCACGGCCGTCCACTTCGACGTGGGCGCCGACGAACCCCGGACGTTGACCCCCAACAACCTGGGCGTGGCCACCGGAACCTACTATCTGCGCGGCCGCACCTGGGATCGCGCCGGCAACACCTCGGCCTGGCAGACCCTCTTCACCTTCCGCTACGACGGCACGCCGCCGGAGAACCCCACGGCCGCTACCCACGCCCTGGGCGCGACCGTCGTCCGCAACGACGTCTGGCAGCGCGCCAGCAGCGTCGCCGACTTCACCTGGCCGGTCCCGCACGACGAAGGCGCCGGGATCAAGGGCTACTCGGTCTATTGGGGCGCCGACCCGGCGGGCACGTCCGCCAGCTTCATCACGGCCAACCGCTACCAGTCCGGCGCGCCGTTGTGCGGCGCCAACGCCGCCTGCACCGGCTACCTGCGCCTGCGCAGCCGCGACAACGTGGACAACGAGCCGGCCGGCTGGAGCACCGTATTCGTCCTGCGCTACGACAACGCGGCGCCCGTGGCCGACTTCACCTTCCGCGAGGGCATCACCACCACCCAGACCCTGGTCAACCTGCGCATCGCCGCTACCGACCAGGGCAGCGGCGTGCGCGAGATGCGCCTCTCCGGCAACGGCCAGGATTGGACCCCCTGGGAGGCGTACGCCGAGGAGCGGCCCTGGACGATCCCCGCCATCAGCCGGCAAGCGTGGCCGGGCTACCTGCAGGTGCGCGACGGCGTCGGCCTGACCTCGACGGTCATCTCGCGCACCATCTACCTCGATGTCAACCCGCAGCAGCCGCGCTCGGCCGGGTTCCGCCTGTTCGACTACGCCATGAGCGCCGGCGGCGGCGACCACGCCTCGACCGGCTACCGGGGCAGCAGCACCGTGGGCCAGGTCGTGGACTCGGCGGTGATCACCAGCACGGGCTACATCCTGCGGGGCGGCTACCAGGCCGGCAGCCGGGCCATCCCGCTCCAGGAGCCGGGCCACGACGAGTTCACCTTCATCAACGGCATCTTCGCCTCGGGCGTCGGCGCGAACACGTTGACCTCGCCGGCCTTCCGCATGGTCGGCACGTTGGGCGAGATCGGTGTGCCGAACAACGAGACGACATTGCAGAGCCAGCGCCACCAGCTCCAGCCGGGCTTCCTGGCCGCCGCCCCGCGCGCCGCCGCCACGCCGACGCCCACCCCAGGCCCCACGCCCACGCCGACCCCGACGCCGGCGTGCGAGTTCCCGACCATCAGCATCAACGACGGCGCCGTCTTCGCCGCCAGCCCCAACGTCACGCTGCGCCTGTGCGCGCCCAATGCCAAGGAGATGAAGATCAGCAACGACGGCGGCTTCGGCGACGCCCAGTGGGAGCCGTATGCCGAGCGCAAGGCGTGGACCCTGACCACCTACGGCGCATACGTGTTGCCGCGCTTCGTCTATGCGGCCTTCCGCGACGCCCGCGGCCAGATCTACGCCGCCTACCTGGACGACATCATCCTCGATCCCGTGCCGCCCGAAGCCAGGGTGCGCGTGGGCGTTGACCTGCCCATCGGCGGCGCGCTGCTGGCGGCTGCGCAGGCCGGCCGGGACGAACCGGCCGTGATCGGCCGCAGCGCCTGGCTGACCAGCCTGCAGGGCCGGCCGCTGGCCACGCCGCTCCAGCTCGTGACGGCCAACGCCGACGGCGCCGTGGACCTGTACCTGAGCGCGCGGGACGGCGTGGGCAATGTGACCCGCATGCAGGTGAGCGAGGATGGCAGCTTCGGCGCCGACTGGGAAAGCTACCATGCGCTCAAGCAATACACGCCCACCGGCGGCGACGGCGTGAAGACGGTCTACGCCCGCTTCCAGGACGAGGCCGGCAACGTCTCGCAGCCTGTGACCGCCACCTTCGCCCTGGACACGTTGCCCCCGATCGGCGGCATCGCGCTCAGCCAGCCCATCCTCGGCCCGGACGTGGTGACCACCACGGTCTGGCTTGGCGCGGAGGACAACCTGAGCGGCGTGGCGGCCATGCGCCTGAGCACCGATCCGACCTTCGCCGATGCGGTCTGGCAGCCCTTCGCCCCTACCCTGAGGTGGGTCTACGCCCAGGCCGACCGCGGCCGTGCAGCGCTGCACGTTCAGTATCGGGACGCCGCGGGCAACGAGTCGGAGGTCTACGCCGCGCCCCTGCTGGTGGACGACATCCCGCCGCAGGTCTACGTGGAAGTGGAGCCGGGAGACACACTGACCCGCATCGTGCGCGTCTACGCCTACGATGGCATCATCGGCGAGAGCGCGGGCGTCTCTCTCTTGCGCCTGACCAACGATCCGCTCTTCCTGGACGGCGTGGTCACGCAGCCCTTCACCGACACCGTCGCCTGGACCTTCGATGAGCGCCGGGTGGTGTGGGTGCAGGCGCGGGATGGCGTGGGCAACTGGAGCGAGCCGTATCCGGCGTATGCGGCGCCGGCTGCGGCAGTGCCGACACAGCGCATCTACCTGCCGCTCGTGGTGAGGTGAGATCCCCGGCCGGCCTGTCGTCGTGGCGCAACCTGACCTGAGCAGGTCAGGCTGCGCGAGATCTTCTACGTGAGCGCGCCAGACCGCCGGAGTTGGGGCGGGGTAAGCCTGCCCCTACTCCGGTTCTCCCATCATGTTGAGGTCGCCGCAGGGCACGCCTTGCCGCCGGCGACCGGTTTGCCGACCCGGCGCGGGTGTGGTACCGGCGGCAAACGATGCCAGAGCCGGCTCTGGCGGCGGCAGTTTCTGCACATCGTAGTGGGCCGTGAAAAATGTATAGGAATCGTATAGTTCGCGGATAGGAGTCTTCTGCTATACTACGCAGTAGCGCTTCCAGGTGTCTGTCGTGGTTCTGTGAGGCTTTGGCGGCGCGCGTCTATGCTTGATGGCGTTCCCCGATGCGCTTCGCTCTTGCAGGAGGAGGTTCTCATGTCCGGCCGGTTCATCCCCAAACTGTGCTCCCTGATCGTGCTCTTCTCGCTCGTGCTCCAGCCGCTTGGGATCGAGGCGCAAGGAGAGAAACAAACAAGGAAATGGGTAGACAAGGAAACAGGGAAACAAAGCCTTGGCGCGCCCCCGGCGCCCGGCTTCCTGTTCCGCACTACCGTGACCGTGGATGGCCCGGCGCGGC